>OHQZ01000033.1_pt1 | contig 85834 bp, 64 predicted proteins | sample 1578281 | NCBI WGS metagenome assembly OHQZ01 (sample SAMEA3879589, study PRJEB24766) | human gut metagenome | biome: human-associated habitat; feature: feces | place: USA | collected 1985/1987
GGAAGATGTCTGCTTTCCAATTATTTTACAGGAAGAGATGCCAATCAGGGGGCTTGTACCCATCCCTGCCGCTGGAAATATTCCATTGTGGAGGAGACAAGACCAGGCGAATATATGCCGGTTTATGAAAATGAACGGGGAACGTATATTTTCAATTCCAAGGATTTGTGTATGATTGAACACATGGATGATGTGTTGAAAAGTGGTATTGACAGTCTGAAAATCGAAGGAAGAATGAAAACAGCCCTGTATGTGGCTACCGTAGCCCGGACATACAGAAAGGCCATTGATGATTACCTGGAAGATCCCAAACAATATGAGGAAAATATGCCATGGTATCAGGAGCAGATACGAAGCTGTACTTACCGTCAGTTTACCACAGGATTTTTCTATGGAAAACCAGATGAAGATGCTCAGATTTATGAAAACAATACCTATGCAAAGGGATATACCTATCTTGGCTATATTGAGGAGCAAAGAGAAGATGGTATGTATCGCATCACCCAGAGGAATAAGTTCCTGCTGGGAGAAACGATTGAAATCATGAAACCGGATGGAAGAAATCTGTCGGTACAGGTGCAGGGAATTTATGATGAAGATGGAACTCCTATGGAAAGCGCACCACATCCTCAACAGGTGCTTTATGTGGATTTAGGCAGACAGGCAGAGGTTTATGATATTTTAAGACGACGGGAAGAAACAGCGTAATTTCATAAGAGCGTTTTTTTCAATACGCGACACATAAGAGCGGCTGATATTCAGCCGCTTTGCTATTTCCCGCTGGGTCTGTTCTCTTTGCCCGTAGAGACCGTACCGAAACGTTAGGACGTCCTGTTCTCTTTGGGTAAGAATATCAGGAAGCAGATGATATAAGAGGACAGTATCCTGTTTTAAGGAATATTCTTTTACCACATCCACAGGTTCTGTCTCAATCACATCCAGAAGACTGATTTCATTTCCCTCCTTGTCAGTACCAATGGGGTCATAAAGAGAAACCTCACGGTTCGTTTTCTTTTTGGAACGAAAATACATAAGAAGCTCATTATCAATACATCTGGCAGCGTAGGTGGAGAGTCTGCTTGCTTTTTTGGCATCAAAGGTGTGGACCGCCTTAATCAGCCCAATGGTGCCAATGGAGATTAAATCATCCAACTCTTCCGGGGCTCCCTGATATTTTTTTACAATATGAGCAACCAAACGAAGATTTCGTTCAATGAGGATGTTTTTTGCTTCCAGGCTGCCTTGCTTGTATTCCTGAAGATAACGGCTTTCTTCTTCCGGTGTCAGGGGCTTTTGAAATGTTTTCACACAAGCATACCTCAGAGGAATTTAATTCTATAGTATGTAGGAAAAGAAGAATTAGTGCTTTTCCATTGAAAATTATCCGGAAATATGGTACAGTAATTTTATCTTAAAGTTAAACATCCGGCGGTTCCGCCAAACAATCCCAAAGTAATACAAAAGATAACAAAACACAGGAAAAGGTGACAGGGGTTTTGAACGTTCAAACCCGGAGAGGAGTGAGCATGTTTAGCAGTGTTTTGTCAGCAACCGTGGCAGGAGTGGACTGTATTCCCATAACCATTGAGGCAGATGTAAGCCAGGGATTACCTATGTTTTCTATGGTGGGATATTTATCGGCAAGAGTAAAAGAGGCACAGGAGAGAGTCAGGACAGCCCTTCGAAATACAGGATTTGCTTTTCCGGCAAGGCGGATTACAGTAAATTTGTCTCCGGCAGATATCCGAAAAGAAGGTACAGGATTTGACCTGCCTATTGCTGCAGCCCTTTTATGTGCCTTTGGTTATCTGGAACAGGAAAAAATTGAGAAAGTATGTATGGCAGGAGAATTAAGCCTGAATGGGGAAGTAAGGGGTGTGAAAGGTATTTTACCTCTTGTAGATACTGCCATTAAAGAAGGGTGCAGATTGTGTATTATCCCAAAAGAGAATCTGCCCGAAACCGAGTATATTCATGAGATTCCCATTTTAGGAATTGAAAATCTCAGAGAATTTATGGACCAGGAAGAAAAAGAAAACTGGGGAGCAGTAAGGAATCCAAGAAGAGAATGGCCCCAAAGCAGCATAGAATATGAGGAAGATTTTGCAGATGTGCTGGGACAGGAAACTGCCAGGCAGGCAGCTGTGATTGCAGCGGCAGGCTTCCATAATCTGCTGTTGATTGGAACAAAGGGGTCAGGGAAAACCATGATTGCCAATCGGATTCCTACACTGTTTCCTGTTATTTCCAGGGAGGAAAGCATGGAAATTTCCAGAATCTACAGTGCTGCAGGCCTGCTTACCGGAAACAGTCCCATGTTAATGCGTCGTCCTTTCCGCGCGCCGCACCATACCATTTCCCCCACCGCTATGGCGGGAGGCGGAAGTGTACCAACACCAGGGGAAATTACGCTGGCTCACAGGGGAATTTTGTTTCTGGATGAATTGCCGGAGTTTCGAAGAGCAGCCCTGGAAGTATTGCGGCAGCCTTTGGAAACCCATAAAATCTGTATTTCCAGAGTAAACGGTACCTATGAATTTCCGGCGAATTTTTTATTGGTTGGGGCAATGAATCCCTGTCCCTGCGGTTATTATCCAGACAGAAACCGGTGTTCCTGTACGCAGTACCAGGTGGAGCAATATCTTGGAAAATTAAGCGGTCCCCTTTTAGACCGGTTTGACCTTTGCACAGAAGTAGCGGATATACCGGGAGAGCAGTTGCGTGAGAAAAAGCCGGGAAAAACATCCCTGCAATTACGCCGGGAAGTCTGCCGGGTTCATGAAGTGCAAAGGCAGCGCTATGAAGGAACGGACATAAGATTTAACAGCGCTCTTTCAGGAAAAGAAACGGAACAATATTGTCAGGTAAGCAGAGAAGGGAAAAAACTTTTAGATGCAGCCTATGAAAAAATGAATCTGAGCCTTCGGGCTTATCATAAAATATTGAAAACAGCGAGAACCATTGCTGATTTAGATGCAAAGGAAATCATAGAAGAAGAACATATTGCAGAGGCTGTGTGTTACCGGGCTCTGGACAAGAAGTATTGGAGGTAGGAAACAGGTGGAGGAAGTCAATAAAATAGAAGAAAAGGGCGGGATTTGGCGCTGCGGCGCCTGGGAAGAAACCTATCCGGATAGACTGAGGTGCTATGAGGGGATGCCGGGTATGTTGTACACAAAAGGCTGTCTGCCACAGGAGGAGAAGAAAACTGTTGCGATTGTAGGCGCAAGAGCCTGCAGCGCTTATGGCGCTCATCAGGCCTATACCTTTGCCAAAATCCTGGCAGAGCATGGGGTACAGATTATCAGTGGTCTGGCAAGAGGAATTGATGGAAAAGCCCACCAGGGTGCTTTGGATGGTGGAGGAAAAACCTTTGCAGCTCTGGGGTGCGGGGTGGATATTTGCTATCCTCCGGAACATGCAGAGTTAGAAAACAGAATCTTACAGACAGGAGGAGGCGTTTTTTCTGAGTTTGATTTGGGGACGCCGCCCTATGCCGGAAATTTTCCCAGAAGAAACCGAATTATCAGCGGTCTGGCAGATTTGGTGCTGGTAGTAGAGGCAAAAGTAAAAAGCGGTTCTCTGATTACAGCATCCTTTGCTCTGGAGCAGGGAAAAATAGTTTATGCAGTTCCGGGAAGAGTGGGAGATGCTTTAAGTGAAGGGTGTAACCGCCTGATTTCAGACGGGGCAGGGGTGGCATATTCTGTGGAGCCTTTGCTGGAAGAACTGAAAATTCCCAGGGGATTTCCAGAAGATTTCCGGGAGAAAAATAAGATTGGGCTTGCAAGCCAGGAAGAAATGGTGTATAGTTGTCTGGATTTACATCCAAAGAACCTAGAAGACATTGTTCGGGAAATTCCTCTTTCTGCAAGAGAAATTACCGGACTTTTACTAAAATTAGAGCTAAAAGGGCTCATAGAAGAGCCTGTGAAAAATTACTATGCCAGAACGGGAGGTTGACATGGCGAAATATCTTGTGATTGTGGAATCACCGGCAAAAGTCAAAACCATAAAAAAATTTCTTGGGTCTAATTACGAAGTAATGGCTTCCAACGGTCATGTGAGGGATTTGCCTAAGAGCCAGCTTGGAGTCGATGTAGAACATGATTACGAACCCAAATATATAACAATCCGCGGAAAAGGGGACATTCTGGCAAAGCTTCGGAAAGAAGTAAAGAAGGCTGATAAAATCTATCTTGCAACGGACCCTGACCGGGAGGGAGAAGCAATTTCCTGGCATCTGACAAAAGCGCTGAAGCTGGATGAGGCCAAGGATAAAAAGGTTTACCGCATCAGCTTTAACGAGATTACAAAAAATGCAGTAAAAGCATCTCTGAAGAATCCAAGAGAACTGGATATGAATCTGGTGGATGCCCAGCAGACACGGAGAATTCTGGACCGGATGGTAGGCTACAGCATCAGCCCGCTTTTGTGGGCCAAGGTAAAGCGGGGATTAAGTGCCGGACGTGTTCAGTCTGTGGCTCTGCGTATGATTTGTGACCGTGAGGATGAAATCAGCGCCTTTATTCCGGAGGAATACTGGAATCTGGAAGCCCGGCTGCTTCAGAAGGGCGGAAGGAAGGCGCTTCACGCAAAGTTTTACGGAACCAGAACGGAGAAAACAGCGATTCACAGCAAACAGGAGCTGGACGAAATTTTAAAGGGGCTGGAAAACTGTCAGTATGTTGTAGAAGACGTAAAGAACGGTCAAAGAACAAAGAAGCCGCCGATTCCTTTTACCACCAGTACCCTGCAGCAGGAAGCATCTAAGGTTCTGAATTTTTCCACTCAGAAAACCATGCGTCTGGCCCAGCAGCTTTATGAAGGCGTAGATGTAAAGGGACACGGTACCATTGGTCTGATCACTTATCTGCGTACAGACTCTACCAGAATTGCAGAAGAGGCAGATCAGGCAGCCAGACAGTATATTGGCGAGCAGTATGGCCAGCAGTATGTGCTTCAGACAGAGCAGAGCAGAAAAAACAGCGGAAAGATTCAGGATGCCCACGAGGCAATCCGTCCTACCGATATTTCTCTGACCCCGACTCTTGTAAAAGAATCTCTGCAGAGGGATCAGTTCCGTCTTTACCAGTTGATCTGGAAACGGTTTACTGCCAGCAGAATGCAGCCGGCTGTTTACGATACTACCTCTGTAAAGGTGGGCGCAGGAGATTACCTGTTTACTCTTTCTGCTTCACGGCTGTCCTTTGACGGCTTTATGTCCGTTTACGTTCAGGACGACGAAAAAGAGGAGAGCAATACTTTGCTTGGCAAGCTGGAGCAGGGAGATATACTGGAGCTTCAGGATCTGGATCCCAGCCAGCATTTTACACAGCCTCCGGCTCACTATACAGAAGCTTCTCTTGTAAAAGCTCTGGAAGAGCAGGGAATCGGACGTCCCAGTACCTATGCACCGACAATCACAACGATTCTGGCAAGACGTTATGTTACAAAGGAAAATAAAAATATTTATGTAACAGAACTGGGCGAGGCAGTCAACGGAATTATGAAGCACTGTTTCCCGAGTATTGTAGATATCAGCTTTACTGCCAATATGGAGCTTTTGCTGGATAAGGTGGCAGACGGAACTGTAAAATGGAAAACCATTGTCCGCAACTTCTATCCGGATCTGGATGAGGCTGTAAAAACTGCGGAAAAAACACTGGAATCCATTAAAATTGCTGATGAAGTAACCGATGTCATCTGTGATGTCTGCGGTCGGAACATGGTGGTAAAATACGGTCCCCACGGAAAATTCCTGGCCTGCCCGGGATTTCCCGACTGCAAGAATACAAAACCCTATCTGGAAAAAATCGGCGTAGCCTGTCCCAAGTGCGGCAAGGATGTTGTAATCAAAAAGACGAAAAAGGGACGCCGGTATTATGGCTGTGAAAATAATCCGGACTGTGACTTTATGTCCTGGCAGAAGCCGTCATCCGAAAAGTGTCCCAAGTGCGGAAGCTATATGGTGGAAAAGGGAAATCGCCTTCTTTGTTCCGAAGAACAGTGCGGATATAGTATGAATTTAAAAGATAAATAATCTAATAATTAAAATAGTCAAAATAAATCGAAAAACTATTGTTATTATTGGCGAATCGTGTTAATATTTACTTAGTGTAGTACGATTGGACGAGGACTGTCAAATAATTGAGGAGGTTTTTCGATATGAGTGTACAGCTTTTGGACAAAACTAGAAAAATAAACAAATTATTACACAATAATAATTCACACAAAGTTGTATTCAATGACATTTGTAAAGTATTGAGTGATATTCTCTGCTCAAATATTCTGGTTATCAGCCGGAAGGGAAAGGTACTTGGCGTAGGTCTGTGCCCCGGAGTTGATGAAATTGAGGAGCTTATCGAGGACCAGGTGGGCGGATTTGTGGATCCGATGTTTAACGAGCGTCTTTTAAGCATCCTTTCTACAAAGGAAAACGTCAATCTGGCGACTCTGGGCTTTGCAGAGGAATATGTGAAAAAGTACCAGGCTATCATCACCCCGATTGATATTGCAGGAGAGAGACTTGGCACCCTGTTTATCTACAAGTGCGACGAACAGTATGATATTGATGATATTATCTTAAGCGAATACGGAACTACAGTCGTAGGACTGGAAATGATGCGTTCCGTCAATGAGGAAAATGCCGAAGAGATTCGAAAGGTTCAGATTGTCAAGTCCGCAATCAGCACCCTGTCCTTCTCTGAGTTAGAGGCCATTACCCATATTTTTGAGGAGCTGGACGGCAATGAGGGTATTCTTGTTGCTTCCAAGATTGCAGACCGGGTAGGAATCACCCGTTCCGTGATTGTAAACGCTCTCAGAAAATTTGAAAGCGCCGGCGTTATTGAATCACGTTCCTCCGGTATGAAGGGAACCTACATTAAAGTACTGAATGATGTGGTATTTGATGAACTGAAAAATATCAAGGCAGATAAATAATGCTTAAACATCTGCGCCCGGGATCAGAACGTCTCTGTTCGCTTTCTGATTCCGGGCGCAGTTTTTTGTTCCACAGGAAATTACGTCCTGTGAAACAAAAACGCTCCGCAAGGATCGCCATGAGGCGGAAGAGAATTTTATTCCAGAAGCCCCCGCCGCAGGCGGAGAAGCTCGGGGGCTTCTTTATCACAGGAAATTCATGTGAGTTCAGAAAAAATCAAAATCCCCTCTTGTCAAACCATGGAAGATATGGTAGGATAAAAAGGCTGATAAAAATCACGTCTGCTGATTCTGACGGCGGTGCCTGAAATCAGGTCCCGAAGGAAGCACAAGAGGCAGGCGGAAGTAAAAACCAATTGGAGGTAAGAAACATGAGCGTTATTTCTATGAAGCAGCTGTTAGAAGCAGGTGTTCATTTCGGACACCAGACCAGAAGATGGAACCCCAAGATGGCTCCGTATATCTACACCGAGAGAAACGGCATCTACATCATTGACCTGCAGAAATCTGTTGGCAAGGTAGATGAGGCTTACAATGCAGTATCCGAGATCGCTGCCAACGGCGGCACCATTCTGTTTGTAGGTACCAAGAAGCAGGCTCAGGATGCTATCAAGACTGAGGCAGAGCGCTGCGGTATGTACTATGTAAACGAGAGATGGTTAGGCGGTATGCTGACCAACTTCAAGACCATTCAGAGCCGTATCAACAGACTGAAAGAGATCGAGGCCATGTCCGAGGACGGAACTTTTGATGTTCTGCCGAAGAAGGAAGTTATCGCACTGAAGAAAGAGTGGGAGAAGCTGGAGAAGAACCTGGGCGGTATCAAAGAGATGAAGAAACTTCCGGATGCTATTTTCATCGTAGATCCGAAGAAGGAAAGAATCTGCGTACAGGAAGCTCATACTCTGGGTATTCCGTTAATCGGTATTGCAGATACCAACTGTGATCCGGAAGAGCTTGATTACGTTATCCCGGGTAACGATGATGCTATCAGAGCTGTAAAACTGATCGTTGCTAAGATGGCAGACGCTGTTATTGAGGCAAATCAGGGTGAGGCTGGTGCTGACTTCGCTGAAGAGTTTGGTGCTGAAGAGGAAACCGAAGAGGCTTAATTAGAAAAAAATTTCAGCCTGCGTATCATTGCGCAGGCTGAATAACAATCATGGAGGAAAAAACAATGGCAGTTACTGCAGCAATGGTAAAAGAATTAAGAGAAATGACCGGAGCCGGCATGATGGATTGCAAAAAGGCTCTTGCAGCTACCGATGGTGATATGGACAAGGCCGTAGAGTTCCTGAGAGAAAAGGGACTGGCTGGTGCAGCAAAGAAGGCTGGCCGTATCGCTGCTGAGGGTATCGTTGATACCGCTATTACCGAGGACGGTAAGAAGGCTGTTGTCGTTGAAGTAAATGCAGAGACTGACTTCGTAGCTAAGAATGCAAAATTCCAGGCTTACGTAGCAGATGTAGCAGCACAGGCTCTGACCACCTCTGCAAAAGATATGGACGAGTTCTTCGCTGAGAAGTGGGCAAAGGACGAGACTCTGACTGTAAAAGAGGCTCTGTCTTCTCAGATTTCCATTATCGGTGAGAACATGAACATTCGTCGTTTTGAGCAGGTTGAGGAGCAGAACGGTTTCGTTGCTTCCTACATCCATGCAGGCGGCAAGATCGGCGTTCTGGTAGACGTTGAGACTGACGTTGTAAACGATGCAATTAAAGAGATGGCTAAGAACGTAGCTATGCAGGCTGCAGCATTAAAGCCCATGTACACCAGCCGTGATGAAGTAAGCGCTGATTTCATCGAGCATGAGAAGAGCATCCTGCTGGCTCAGATCCAGAACGATCCGAAGGAAGCTTCCAAGCCGGAGAAGGTTATTCAGGGCATGATTCAGGGCCGTATCAACAAAGAGATGAAAGAAATCTGCCTGCTGGATCAGGTTTATGTAAAGGCAGAGGACGGCAAGCAGTCCGTTGCTCAGTATGTTGCTGAGGTTGCTAAGGCAAACGGCGCTAAGGTTGCTGTTAAGAAATTCGTTCGTTTCGAGACCGGTGAAGGTATGGAGAAGAAGAACGAGGACTTCGCAGCTGAGGTTGCTGCTCAGATGGGCAAGTAATCTGAATTTCATAAAGATATTAAGAACGCTGGAAACCGCATGGTTCCAGCGTTTTTTGCGTCTTTGGGGTGTTGAAATGGGAAAAATAAAAATAACTGTTTTTGCGGAAAAGTTGGTAAAAATCTGGTACGAAAGTTGGTAAAAGTTTTTTACCAATTCCGGCAGGCGAAGTTCGCAGGCTTTTTATATAGAGAGCAGTTTACCAAGATTAATGAGAAGGAGGATGAGAATGAGATTTGTTGAAGTGATGACGACTATGGAAGAAGGCGGTGTGATTCGGATACCAGAGGCCGAGCTGAAATGTATGGGGTTACAGGTAGGCGATCAGATTTGTTTGTCATATTTGGCAAAGGAAGAAGATTCTTTAGAGAATGAATCAAGGGAATTTTTATTGGAGACTAATTGAACAGATGATGAAAGAACTGACATGAACTGGAATGAGATTTTTCGCCAGCAGCCAATAAGAAATTGAATAAGTATTTTTTGAATGAGGCATGATTTGGAAACGAATCATGTCTTTTTTAGTTTTAAGAGAATTATAGCAAGGTATAAGTAGGAAGGAGGAAAGATGCGAAAAGAATGCTTTTCTGTTCAATGCCCAAAGAGAGTTCAGTTTGGTGATCCCATGTATTTTGAAACATTTGAAAAAGAAAGACTGTCGAAGCTGGTAGCCGACTGCAGTCCACCAAAGCACTTCTGTGCTCAAGTGGTTTTGCAGGAGGACCTCTTTGAGGAGTTTCCTGAGATGATGAACCGGGTCATGACACTGTTTATGGCTCCGGAAAAATATCTTTCCACATATGCAGAGGGATATATGTATCAGGGACAGCAGACATTCGAAAAAGAGATTGGTGTTGATACAGCCCGATATCTGCTGGATGTGGATGGAAGATATGATGAGATCCTGACAGGCGGTGATGGATATTGGGGACAGTACACAGAAATTTTCCGTACCGGTACCCAAGGAAAGATACTGGATGCGATGATTATCAGCATCTGTATGCCGGACTCAGAAGATTTTGAGAGCATGAAAAGGTTGATGAATTACTTCTTTCAGGATGTTCATTGCCTTGAAAATAAAAAGGAGACACAGGAAGAGAGATCAGGCTCTATATGAAGTGAGATGAAATTCTACCGAAAAAGCTAACGATCCCAGCCATAGCCAGGATGTAAAACGAAAAAAGGGCGCACTGGTAACAGGAAAGCCGGTAAGCTCCAAACTTATCAGGCAATCAATGGTTTTAAACTACGGATATATTGATGTTTATGGATTTTATCGGCAACCATAACGGCTCGAATCCGCTAAACAAGCGGATTCCAAGACTTTTTCTTTTGCTCTGCTACTAATTTGCTACTAATAGCAACTACTCTTTTTCTATCGTTTTCAGTTGGTTGTCATTAACTTTAATAGCAAGAAACCCTGATGACTGTTGGATTTCTTTTAAATGATCTTTCTTTGTGGCATCTGGATGATTTTCCCTGATGCGGTATTTGGTGGTAATAACGCAGGTCCAAACTGAGGTCGGATTGTTACATCTGAGCCGTTGTCCTGAGTCTGAGGAACTTCACAGATGATACCTGCTGCTTCAAGCAGAGGGTTATCAGATGGTGGCTCTGGTGTTGGCGAATCTGTTGCCTGCAATGATTCCAGACTATGCACAAGCTCCTGTTGTTTATGTGGAAACAGATGGGAGTATGTGTTCAGTGTTGTGGATACTTTTTCATGTCCAAGCCTGTCTGCCAACATCAGGGCATCACAGCCTTGGTTAATAAGTAAGCTGGTGTGCGAATGCCTGATATCGTGGATTCGTATCTTCTTTACACCTGTGTTTTTACAACCTCTTATCATCTCGTGTGAGAGATATGATTTTGTTACCGGGAACAGCCTTTCGTCTGTATCAAGCATATATCTTGACTGGATATAGTCTGATAGCTCCAGGCAGAGAAAATCCGGAATCGGAATCTTTCGCTTGCTTTTTCTTGTTTTAGGTGATGTAAATACATCTTTTCCACCTATCCGCTGATATGTTCTGTTGATGGATACTATCTTGTTATCAAGGTCAATATCAGCAGGTGAGAGAGCAAGCAATTCACCTTCACGCATACCTGTCCAGTACAGGACTTCAAAGCAGATATACGATAGCGGCTTGCCTTTTACGCCCTCACGGAAAGCAGTGTATTCATCGTAAGTCCAGTAATCCATTTCCTCAGCTTTCGCTTTTCCAATGGTGCCTGCCTTGCCGCAGGGATTGGTGTTGAGATCATAGAATCGCTTGGCGTAATTGATGATGCTGTTAAGCTCCGTGTTAATCTTTTTCAGATAGGTCTGGGAGTAATTATTTGGCGAACTCATAAGCTTCGCCTGCCATCTTCGTACATCAGAGGCTTTGATTTCATTTATCGGCTTGTTACCGAAGAACGGAAGAATATGCGTCTGTAGTACCGCCTTTTTTGTCAGAAGAGTTGACTGCTTAAGTCTTGCAGCCATATCCTCCATATAAATTTCATAAAGGTTTTGAAATGTCATGTCAGGATTGGCAGACTGCTTTTCCAGAAAGTCCCTTTCAAATCCTAAGGCTTCCTTTTTGGTGGCAAAGCCTCTTTTCCACTTCTGTTTTTTGATTCCCTGCCAGTTCGTATAATAGAACTTGGCGAACCATTTACCAGTTTTTTCATCTTTGTAAGCTGGCATAAATATCATCTCCTTTTTGTAAAATTGTTGTGCAATCATCAATAGGCTATGATATAATCTACTTGTTCAGGGTGATTATAAAGCCTTCGGGTCAATCACTTACATAGCTTCGGTTATTCCTTTTGCGAGAAGGAGTGTGCCGGAGCTTTTTATTTACTAAAGGTGTAAGCCTGCAATTATTCATTTTTTGAATCGGCTTCATTATCCAGTCTGGAATCCTTATAATATGCTAACATATCTGATTTCCATGAATCAAACTTTTCTTTTGAAAGCTTTCCTGTCTGAAGCATATTCTTCTTTGCTATCCAGTTTTCCATAAAGAGACAGAAGTCTGCATCATATTTTCCATTGCCTTTGCCATTAACCTTGATCCCGGCAGTCCATTCAGGATTTTCAGGAGGTTTGGTGTTGGTGAGTTCAAATGAAAAATCAGTAAGTTCAGTTATGGCAAAGAGAGCGTTGATTACATCTGACATAGTGTGGAATTCATATGATGTTGACTGTTTTATTGGTTCTTTTGCAGCATTATCAATTCCTGCCGGATATAAAAGCTCCTGAAATGGAATGTTCAGCTCATTAGCAACTTCCTTTACTACATCCATCTTCATGATAATCTCACCGGATTCATACTTCTGAATGGTGCGTTCTGATTTACCAAGTCTTTTTGCAAATTCCTTCTGTGTTATCTTTTGAGCCCTGCGGTGCTTCTGGATGTTCTTTCCAATCTCCTGTAGAGACGGAATGTCCATAATGTAAGCCATGTGGTTCACCTTCCTTTATATAAAATAGTCCGTTGTAAAGATGCGTATCAGATTGATATCAAATGAAATACGTATCAGTAAGTGACTTATTTATGATTGTATAATTACTTTATCATAAATAAAAACGAATTGCAAATGCGTAATTTTAAAAAGTTCTATTGACAAATTCTGAAAAGGATATTAAGATAAATACGAATTAATAATACGGATTAAATAAAGAACAGGATAGCTGTTTTGTGAAAACACGTATTTAAAATAACAATTTATGAAAGGAGGAGCTGCATGAAGGGTGTAAAGGAAGCATTCATAGATGCAGGTGAGATAAGTCAGATGCTTGGTATCGGGATGACAAAGGCATATGCAATTATAAAGGAATATAATGCAGAGCTTGAGGCAAAAGGTTATTTCACCATGCGGGGCAAATGCCCACGGAAGTACTTTGAACAGAAAATCTATGGTTACGAAGATTATTACAATCCGGATTATGAGCCGCAGCGTAACCGGAGCAAGGTTGCAGAAGAAATGGATTATGAAGCGGCAGTTGGGGATTCTGTGATAAGTGAACAGGATGAAGTGGATATACCGCCTGAAACAAATGGATTGCCGGAAGATGGTGCTGAGATAGCAGAAAATGTGATGTCGGATGCAGATGTAATGGTGAAAGAGACAACTGAATAGGCGAAACCGATGTGGGGGCAAAAAGTGCCGCCAAAACATGAAAATGGGGGCAAAAAGTGCCGTCAAAACAGCAAAGTGACGGCAAAAAGCGCCACCACTCAGATAAGCGAGAAAAAAGTCATGGTGGCGGAAAGTGCCATCAAAATGGAAAAGCGGTGGCGGAAAACGCCACTAAAACAGTAAAATGATGGCAAAAAACGCCACAATATCAGTAATTGTGGTGGTACATTAACCACCACATATCATATACAGGGTGCAGGTGCTCCTGCCAAGACGGAAAATTATGTAAACGCTGATGGCGTTTATATTTTTTCGGGAAAAGGTCCGACCTTTTCCGCATCTTGCAAAACCTATAAGCAGAACTTTTAGAAAGGATGAAAAAAGCAATGGTACAGATAAAAAGAGATTGGTTTGATATAGTATTGGAAAATTACGAAAGGGGAGAGACGCATGGCAGATGGAAAGAGAAGATACAAGTCTGACAGGAAAGATTATAAGATATCGGTGAAGCTGTCAGAGAAAGATATGGATATTCTGAAAGCGGTACTTAAGCGAACAGGAATGACAGCAAGTGCCTATATAAGAGAATTAATTCGGACAGGAGGCAACATTGATACAAGTTATCCAGAGGACAGGGCAAGAGTAATCCGTGTTATTGCCGGTATTGCAAATAATATTAATCAGGCAGTAAAGCTTGGTAATTCACAGGGAAAGTTATATTACAGCGATATTGATAAATTGCAGAGCAGTCTGGATGATGTAAAGAAAACATTCGGGGAGGTGCTGGAAGTATGGCGATTACAAAGATCTTAAATATACAGGAATCAGAGGGCAGAAATCCGGCATCCCATCTGAAGAATGCTTTGGAATATATCCAGAATCCGGATAAGACAGAAGAATGTGTACTGGTGGGCGGTATTAACTGCCTGCCAGATACAGCATTTGAACAGATGGAAGAGACAAAGAATATATTTCATAAGACGGGTAAAAGGCAAGGCTATCATGTGATCATATCGTTTTCACCGGAGGAAAAAGTAACAGCAGAACAGGCAATGTATGTGCTGGAGCACTTTGCAAAGGCTGTGTTAGGGGATGATTACGAGGCTGTGTATGCGGTTCATACTGACAGGGAGCATATGCATGGGCATCTGATATGGAACAGCGTCAGTATGACAACCGGTAAGAAGTATAATTCACCTAAAGGCAATTGGAAGAATCACCTGCAGCCGATTACGAATAAATATTGTGATGAGCTGGGACTTTCAATAATGCCTGCAGAGTATAGCAAAAATCCTAAGAACATCAGCAGAGATAAATGGGAAAAGGAAATGTCGATGAAGGATATTATACTTCGTGATGCTAAGATGTGTGCGTATGCGGCAGGAAATGTAGAACATTTCAGGTATCTGATGAGAAGTCTGGGGTATGTATTTAAGAAAGGTTCGTGGATGGAAGTGCAGGCACCGGGATTCAGATATTATCATAGTCTGGCAAAGATGGATGAAATGTTTGCAGAGGATAGGCTTAGACATTATGCAGATATGCCTTGGATGACAAAGCCTTATTTTTATTCGTCGGATATTAGAGGATTGCACAGGACGAAGCTATCACCATACCAGAAACAATTTTATGCAAAGCTATATAGGCTGAGAATTGTGGAGCAGAAACGTTTTATAGTCGGTGGAGCAAAGTATACAGAGGATTTGAAGAGGTTTCATCAGTTACAGGACGAATATTTGTTGCTTGTGAATAATGACATCAAAAGCGTTGTGGAGCTTGTGGATTTCATAAGTGAGCAGGAAGAAAAGATACAGCAGATTGAGGATAGACAGAAGGAGATATACAGAGAAAGCTCTAGCCGGAAACGCAGTATAAAGAATGAAGAGCAGTACCGGGAATATCAGATATGGCATATGGAAGTGCAGGAAGAACTGGATGAGCTGAAGCAGGAGAAGAGAAATGTTAAGAGGCAGATACAGCTTGCTGATGACATTATGAAAGAAGATTTGTATACGGCTTATTATGCGGTGACAGGGAAAGAAGAAATCGTTGCAGACAGGGATGTTGAGATACCGGGGATGAAAGAGAATACAGAGGTTGAGAAAGTGGCGGCAGCAGTTGTTAAGCTTGATGCAAATGTTGAGGTAATGAATCCTAATAATAATCAGAATGAAATAGGCAGACAGAAAGAGCAGACAGATAGTGCGAGAAAACAACAGACTGGTTTAGAGGGTATAGGAATACCAGAGGTTCATAATTCGTCTGATGTGAATGTGGCAAGAATGGACGAAAGTACAACTGATGTAACAGGTAAAAGTGAATTTGTGGAAACTAGAGAAACTGAACCTGTGGACAAAGCTGGCTGGATTATTAGGAGAATATCAGAGCTTGGCGGTTATGAGAATGTCGACGATTCTGCTAAGGTTGATGTATTTGGATTTGATATTGCTGATGTTAGTGGGAGCATAAGGTTGTTCTCAGATGTAATGAAAAGGCTGGAGATAAAGCTGGCTGGAGATGAGCTTTATGAGGAGTTCCAGAGAATTTATGATGAGAGTGTTGGTAGAGATGCTGGTAAAGATAAAGCAGAAGATAAGATGTGGAATAGGGGCAGAGGAAGGTGATTCCTCTGCTGGCTTATTTTACAACTTGAAAAAAGTGTTCGAGAAATCAAATAAAGTATTTTACAACAAAATTGAGATAATATATAATAAAATAGTGAGATTGTATTCCTAAAAGCACGGAGGATAATATGGCTGTATCATACAATAAACTATGGAAATTAATGATCGATAAAAAAATAAATAAGAGCCAACTGTGTAAAAAGATAAAAATTAGCAGTAGTACTATGGCAAAAATGACAAATGAAGAGATGGTTGCTATGACCGTATTAGAAAAAATATGTGCCGAATTGGAATGTGATATATCTGATATTATGGAGTTTACTGATTTAACTGAAGTAAAGAAAAAAATCCATAATGATAATACAAGTCCAGATAATGGGACAGTTAATGTGAGATAATGAGGTAGGACAACCATGAATGAAAATGGGTTAAATTATATTGATCTCTTTGCTGGTGCCGGTGGACTTTCAGAAGGATTTATTCAAAGTGGCTATAGACCGATTGCACATGTGGAAATGAATGAGCATGCAGCAAAGACAATAGAAACAAGAATAGCATATTATTACTTAAAAGATAATGGCAAAATTAAAAGTTATTATGATTATGAAAAAGGGAAAATAACAAGAGAACAACTTTTGGAGAAAATACCCAAAGAGGAACTTAAGACCGTAATTAATCAAGAAATGTCAGAATACACGATTAAGGGGATTTTCAACACAATTGATGATATCAAAAGGGAAAAAGAAATTGATAATATTGATGTAATTATAGGTGGACCTCCTTGTCAAGCATATTCTTTGGTGGGAAGAGCACAGAGCAGTCATATGATTGTTCCGATGGAAGATGATCCAAGAAATGAATTATATAAGATGTATGTTCAATTCCTTAAGAAGTATAAGCCAAGAATGTTTGTGTTTGAGAATGTGGCGGGCATAAAGACTGCGAGAGGTGGGGCAGCATTTAAAAATCTCCAGACATATATGAAACGTGTGGGTTATGAAATTGATTATCATGAGTTGAACGCTCAGGATTTTGGAGTATTACAAAGTAGAAAAAGAGTAATTATAGTAGGTTGGCTTAAAGGTACAGGTTATGAATATCCGTCGTTTGATGTGATTCATAGTAAAGCAGAAGTATGGGATTTATTGAAAGATTTACCACCATTGACTCCAGGTATTGAGGCAAGAGAACATACGATGAATGATATGCGAAGACTAAAAAAATATGTTAAAGATAATGGTATTCGCATGAAATCAGATGTATTAACAGGTCATGCTGCAAGACCACATACTGCACAGGATATTGAAATATATAAGAGAACAATAGACATGTGGTTTGAAAACGAACAGCATGAACGTTTGAAATATGATGATTTACCAGAAAGATTGAAAACACATAGAAATAGAACTTCGTTTGTAGACCGATTTAAAGTTGTTGAAGGGGATATGGATCATTGTCATACAATACTTGCACATTTATCGAAAGATGGACATTATTTTATTCATCCTGATATAGAACAACATAGGTCAATTACAGTGCGAGAAGCGGCAAGAATACAGTCGTTTCCAGATAATTATTATTTTGAAGGACCAAGGACAGCACAATTTGTGCAGGTGGGAAATGCAGTTCCACCAATGATGGCAAAGGTAATAGCAGATAAAATAAAAGAGCAGTTAGAAAAATAGAATTGGAGGTTTCGCAAATGGGTATTGTTGAAAGTACATATGCTGAATTAAAGCAACAAGAATTGAAAAATAATCCATATAGTTGTTTGCATATGTCTGATATTGACATCAATCCTCATCAGATTGAAGCATTTACATTTGCGTTATCTTCACTAGAACTTGGTGGAGCAATTCTTGCGGATGAGGTGGGCCTTGGAAAAACTATTGAGGCTGGCTTGGTCATCAAGTATTTGCTATGCAGTGGAAAAGATAAAATATTACTTATTATGCCATCAAATCTGCGTAAACAATGGCAAGTTGAATTAGAAGAGAAATTTGATGTTGATTCATTAATTGTGGATAGTTCTAACTGGGAGGATTATCTTGCGAAGGTAAAGAGTAAACAATCAGTAATTATTGCTTCCTACCACTTTGCCTCAAAAAGAAAAGCAGAGTTTGGAAAGATAGCTTGGGATTTTTGTGTGTTTGATGAAGCACATCGACTTAGAAATGTATATAAGAATGGTTCAAAGATGGCTAACGCATTATATGAATTAACAAAGGGAATTCCAAAGATTCTATTAACTGCGACTCCTATGCAGAATACTCTGCTTGATATATATGGACTTGTTCAGTTTATTGATGATAGAATTTTTTATAGTAAGCAGGTATTTTCCGAAAGATATTTGCGTGGAGAAGATTACAATGATTTGAAGACATGTTTAGAACCTGTTGTGCAAAGAACTTTACGAAAAGAAGTAGCAGAGTATATCCAATTTTCAGAGCGTAAAGAAATGACAATTGATTTTGAACTATCGCCAATGGAGATAGAACTTTATGTGATGATAAATAATTATCTGAAAAAGGAAATTTTGTATGCTTTGCCCAATTCACACAGAACACTTATTACATCTGTTATTAGAAAATTGCTTGCATCATCAAGTATGGCAGTTGCAGAAACCTTCAAGGTATTAAAAGGCAGACTTGAAACTTTGAAGGAAACAACTAGAACCGAATCAGCGGATGAAAGTATTGATTTTTTCCTTAGTTTTTTTGATGATGATGAAATTGAGACAGATGATGATAGTAAGCAGGATGAATTATACACAAGAGAAAAGGTAAATGAATTTATTCAGCATGAAATAGATGAGGTGACAGCCATTATTAATAAAGCTGAAAGTATAAAAAGAAATGCGAAGATGACAGCATTGAAACAGGCGGTGGAGACAGCTTTTGCATTTCAAGATGAAGCTGACATAAAACAAAGAATAGTTGTGTTTACGGAATCTATTAGAACGCAACAATACATGTTTGAAGAATTATCTCATGCCGGATATGAGGGTCAGATACTTAAGTTTAATGGTAGTACAAATGATCCTGTTACTAAACAGATTTATAAGGCGTGGAAAGCTAGAAATTATGGAAAGTATGTGGGTAGTAGAAATGTTGAATTGAAGAATGCCATCGTAGAAGCATTTAGGGATGAATACAAGATTTTGCTTGTAACAGATTCTGGTTCGGAAGGATTGAATCTTCAGTTTTGTAATACGATTATAAACTATGACCTTCCTTGGAATCCGCAGAAGATAGAGCAGCGAATTGGTCGCTGTCATCGTTATGGGCAAAAGAACGATGTTGTGGTTATTAATTTGCTTAATACTCAGAATGTAGCAGATAAGAGAGTATATGAAATCCTTTCTGAAAAGTTTGAGTTATTCCAAGGTGTGTTTGGTGCATCCGATAAAGCTATTGGACTATTAGAAAGTGGAGCAGATTTTGAAAAAAGAGTTACACTTATTTATCAGGAATGTAAAACGACATCAGATTTTACAAAGCAATTTAAGGATTTGGAAAAGGAATTAGAAAAGAAACGAAACAAGAAAATGGATGAACTGAAATCCATATTTACATATAAGACAGAGGAACAACATAAGTCTCATTTTAATATTATTATGAAAGAAATAGCGGAATATGATTCACAGTTTGAGTATTGGAATGGTAGAAGTAAAGAGAAAAATGGGACATGTCCAAAGTACTATGAAACTAATATAGACTTGGAAATTCCGGGAATTCAACACGGATATTTACTTATTGGTGGTTCTTATGTTGGTGAGATTCTTGAAGATGCAGTATTTGAAATTATTGATATAACAGGAAAAATATATGGCGCTTCAGATGTGTTGGCTAGAGAGCTTTGTGAAAAATTGAATGAGCAGTGCTTAGAAGAAGAGACTCCTAATAATCAAGAAATCCTTTTATATATTGATAAAGTGGATGAATTTATGCAACAGAAATATACAGAATCTAAAAGAACAGTTTTGATTGCTAATCAGAAAAAATTGGATAATTGGTTGCAATCAAGAAAAGAGGAATATTTGCTCAGAGTCAAGGATACATCAGAATTAGATGAACTTAAAGATAAATATGTAAACGAAAGCGATTTTAGACAGAAGATTGCATTAAAAAAAACAAATAGAAATTTTAGAAGAACAGAAACAAAAAATGGTGCGGGCATTTCATGATGAAATGTCGACATTGGAAGAAGAGGCTGTAAATATGCAGAAGCAGTTTGCAGAAGATATATTGGTAAAAACACAATTGGTAACAAAGATAGTGATTAAGTTTTAGGAGGCTACCATGGAGAAAAAAGGTAAGTTAGAATTGACATGGGTTGGTAAATATGAGGAAGAGAAACTAGAATCGAGATTATTAATTGAAGATAAATCAAAATCATATGGTGAATCGAATACAGAAAACATGCTGATTCATGGGGATAATCTGTTGGCACTCAAGGCTTTGGAAAATAAGTATACGGGGATGATAAAGTGTATTTATATTGATCCACCATATAATACTGGAGCGGCGTTTGAACATTATGATGATAATTTAGAACATTCCATTTGGTTAGGAATAATGAAAAAAAGATTAGAAATCCTTCGTAATTTACTTGCCGAAGATGGAACTATTTGGATTCAGATAGATGATGAAGAACAAGCATATTTAAAGGTATTGTGTGATGAAATTTTTGGAAGAAATAATTTTGTAAATATGATTTCTGTAAATATGAAGAATGTTGCAGGTGTATCAGGCGGTGGAGAAGATAAAAAAATAAAGAAGAATTGTGAATATGTTTTAGTGTATGCTAGGAATTATGATTTGATGCCTTTATTTAATGGTCCATATTTATTTACAGAAATGTCAGAATTAGTTGAGCAATATCGCAATAATGGGAAAAGTTGGCATTACACCTCTGTGTTAAAAGAAGCAGGAGAAAAAATATTATTTGGAACTACTATTGATGGGGATGGAAATGAAATTAAGTTATATAAACGTAAAGGCGTTGTTATTAAATCTGTAAATCAAATAATGAAAGAAGAATCATTATCTGAAAAGGAAGTATATTACAAATATGGTAAATATATTTTTGAGGCTAAAGATGCTCAATCGTCAATTCGTCAACGAGTGATTGCAGCAAAGAAAGAATATGGGATTATAGATGATGTTATTTCAATAGAATATGTGCCTAAAACTGGCAAAAATCGTGGAAAACAATATGAGCAGTTTTATAAAGGTGATAAGTGTAGATTATTTGCGTGGTTACGAGATATTAGTGAGGAAATAGATGGTGTATTGTATAAGAAAACTTTGCAAGGAACATATTGGGATTTCACAAGTAATATAAACAACTTAACAAAAGAAGGAGGAGTAGAATTTGGCAATGGGAAAAAGCCAGAACAGTTAGTTTCTCAAATCTTTGAAATGTCAACACAAGAAGGCGATTTAGTTCTAGATTCTTTTTTGGGTTCTGGAACCACAGCAGCAGTAGCAACGAAGATGAGAAGAAAATGGATAGGAATCGAAAGGGGAGAACAGGTGTATTCACATTGTAAAGTTCGATTAGACAGAGTTATTGATAATGCGGATGTTGGAGGAATTTCCAAAGAGGTAGGTTGGCAAGGGGGTGGGGGATATAAATTCTACGAACTTGCAGAACCATTACTTGTAAAGAACAAAGTTCTTCCTGTTTATCAAATAAATCCATCTTATACATGGGATATGGTATGTGAAGCTATTTGCAAGATAGAAGGATTTACCTATGAACCATCTGGGGAATTTCAAGGACATTCATCAGAGAATCGATTCATACATATCACAGAAGAATTTGTTAATACAAAGTATGTGATGTCGATAATGAAGAACTTAGGGGATAAGCAGAGTTTACTTATCTACTGTAAGAAAAATCAAGCTGACATGATTCTTCCAGAGAATGTGGAAGTGAAAAAAATACCAAAGGATTTATTGGATAAATGTAATTTTGAAAGTGAGGTGCAGGAATAATGAGTTCAGTAGATAAAATCAAATGGGCTATGAGCCTGCGTGATCCTCAGTATGAAGCGCTACAATACTTTGATGCAATCAGTTCCAAGATTGAGTATAGAACTAGTTCAAAAGCTGAAGCAGAGAAAATAGCATCAGAGAATTGCCAAGCTCAACATACAATATCTGTAGATAAGGAATTTGATTTTCCATCATTCTGCTTTGATATGACAACCGGTATTGGTAAGTCCCGTTTAATGGGTGCATGTATTTATTATTTATACAAAACAAAAGGGTACAAACATTTCTTTATTCTGGCACCAGGAAATACGATTTACGACAAGATGCGTCGAGAGGCGGTCCCGGGACATCCAAAATACATGTTTAAGGGACTTGAAGCAGAGATGGGAAGACCCAAAGTTTATGATGGGGAAAATTATTTATCATACCCGGTAAGATATATCCAAGAGGAAATGGTGGTAGAAAAAACATCTGATATTCAGATATTTATCTTTAATATTTCAAAGATTTTTACTAGGGGAGATATCGAATTTAAATTTCACAAGTTTAATGAAAATTTGGGTGGCTCTTTTGCGGATGTGTTACGTTCGTTTGATGACTTGGTTATTTGTATGGATGAAGCGCATCGTTACTATGCCCCAGCATCAAAGAAAGCGATTAATTATCTGAATCCAGTGTTGGGGTTGGAATATACTGCTACAGCTAAGAGTACAAATAAGAATATTATTTATCACTACGGATTAGAGGATGGAGCTGGGAAGTTTTTGAAGATTCCGGTTGTTATGGGAAGAACAAATACAGCAGGATATTCAGATGATGATATAGAGGAAATGAAGTTGAAAGATGGAATCAAGCTTCATGAGAGAAGAAAGTCCATCGTATATAAATATTGTATAGATAATCAATTAGAACAGGTAAAGCCAATTGTTTTGATAGCTTGTAAAGATACAACACATGCTAGAAAAATAAAAGAAAAAATAGATTCAGATGCTTTTTTTGGAGGTCGTTATGTTGGTAAGGTTATTGAAATTGACTCTAGCACAAGTGGTGCAGAGACAGAAGAAAACATTCAGAAATTACTAACCATTGAGAAAAATACCAATCCAATTGAGATTGTGCTGCATGTATATAAGCTGAAAGAAGGTTGGGATGTAAATAATCTGTTTACGATTATCCCACTTAATGCTGCAAAGAGTGATATATTGGCACTTCAAACTATTGGTAGAGGATTGAGGCTTCCTTTTGGTGAGATAACGGGTATTGAGGAATTAGATACCTTGGATATTGTTGCTCACGATCATTATCGAGAGATTGTGGATGATATCAAGAATAACCCTGTATTTAAGAAGAGAAATCTTGATGAGGAAGATATACCGAACACAAAAACAGTTATGGTAGAGCCAGCAGTTGAGAACCAGCAGATTTCATTATTTGATGAAGCGTTATGCGAAAGTAAAGTGAAATCATACCAAGATTTGAATAATGAAAATGTGGTGGAGAATCTGTTTGCTGAGTATCAGAAAGCATTTGTAAAGAAAGTAGCACCCAAGAAGTCCGAAAGTGATAGTGGACAGATGTCTATTTTTGATTATTTTGCTAACGATGATGAAAAAGAAACAAATGATGGCACAGCATCAGAGCACAAAATGACACAGACGGGCATGGGCACTGATGCAGTTGATACATCATTTACTGTACATCAGGGGGATGCTTCATTACAGATTGATTTACAGAAGTCATCTGGCAGTAAGAATGTATTGCCATATGCAAAACAAGAGTTTATCAAGAAAGTTGAAGAGTTAAAGAAAGTTGCTATCTCTGTTCCAAAGATTGGAATTAGCTATAGTTCAACAATTACATTTAAGTCTTTTACTGTTAAACGAAATATTATGGATTTTGATGTTGCGGCATCGAGAATCGAGAGATATGACGCTGTAAATGGTAAGTTGCTGCAAGTGCTGGATGCAGATGCACTTATTGTAGAAAATCCTGAGAATATGCTTGCAGTTTCTTTATTGGAGAGTATTCCGGAGTTTAGTTCTGATGATGCAGAATTTATTCTTGAGGTGGTTGATCAGTATCTCGCATTAATCGAAGGTACGGATGAAGAAAAAAAGAAGATTGTCCGTAGATATGCAACTGTTATAGTAGAGGACTTAAGAAAACAGATATATGCGTCAAAGGAAGAAAGCACTGAGTTTGTATTTAACGTTCAGAAAGACCTTATTGTATTCAAATCATTTGCGAAGAATATGAAGGAAAATGGACGACTGAATTTTAAGAAGGAAGTGCCAGATAAGAAAAATATTAAGCAATATTTGTTTGAAGGCTATAAAAAATCATATTATGCAGAGAATGCATTTGATAGTGATGATGAGAGAAGGTTGTCCGTGGTATTAGAAGAGGATTCAGAAGTTATTAGATTTATAAAGCCGCCTTTGAATCAGTTAGGACTATTTTATAAGGCAGCAAAACAGTATAATCCTGATTTCTTAGTAGAGACGGCTGATAAGAAATATATGATTGAAGTGAAGGCTGCAAATCAAACAGATAATGAAGATGTACAGGAAAAAGCAAAGGCTGCAATTAAGTGGTGCGAATGTGCATCACAGGTGGATGCGGACGGAAAGACTTGGGAGTACCGCCTAGTGCCAGGGGATAAGATTATAGTAGGTAATACATTCAAATATGTAATTGGTATGGCAATTCCTGTTGTAGTAGACGGAGAATAAACGGAGGTTGTAGATGGCTGATATAAAGGATTTTAAACATGCTATTGTTCGACAGAAGATTTTAGATGCAGTACGAAAAGACTTAATAGGACCAACATCAGATTGTGAACAATTGAATGAAGTACCAACGAGTAGTTATATTACGGGATTATTATATCCTGCTGATACAGATGTAACGGAAGATGAAAATTACAATGATGTAGAGTTTACAGAAAAGAATTTCGATGCTGATGGAGAAACTTTGGAGGCAGGAATTTTTGAAGAAGAGGAACCAGAGGATAGAGTAAAAGGTGGTTTTCAGAAGCCGTCTTCTATAGGTGTGTCTTTCTATGTCTCTGATGATGTTCAAAAGGTTAATGCTTATATTAATTGGGGAAAGTATTATGCAGAACAGGTGCAAGGTGAAGTAATAGATGAAACCTTAGAAGAAGATGCAGAGAATAAGAAAAAGAAGAAACATACCATATATATTCGTGAGCAGATGAATGATGTTGTGGAAATCGATTTTAATCTGATGGGGTGTTCGAAGCAGATTCCACTTGAGTCTAATGGAAACGTCTATATTTATGTTATGAAGATGCAGTTAGACAATGGATACAAGATGGTATCGGTTTATTTGCATAATAATGATAAGTCAGATGGCGATGAAAAAGAATATGCAAAGGTAATGTTCCAGGTGGAGATTCTCATAGCAGATGATTTGATGAGTCCTATTTTTGTACCAGAATATCTCTGTAGAAAAGTTGAATTAGAGGATGAATATTATTATAAAGGCAGACCAGTTTATGCAAGAGGAAGAGGTTGTGCTGCTACTTGGGAAAAGAAAGCAGAAGAGATAAATGCAACTGCTATAAAATCATCATTTATTCCAGATTATGAAATTCCAAGTGTAAGTGCACAGATAGATGATATGCCGGAGCATGCCTTTTCGATGCTTCAGATGGGCTTACCAAAGAAAAAGTCAGAAGTTATTCAGAATCTTCGTACATTGACAGAAATGTATGGAAGTTGGATTACAGATGCATTGACAAACGACGAAGCTATGCATGATGATAAATTTAAGGCAACAGGTCAGACTATTATTGATAAATGCAATGATGCAAATCGTAGGATGAATGCTGGAATTGATTTGATTGAAAACAATGATAAGGTATATCAAGCGTTTGTATTTATGAATCAAGCAATGTATTTACAGAGAAGTATTACAGCTTTTTCAAAAGATTATGGTAATGGCATTCCTTGCAGCTTAAGAGATTATATGACTGATATGCCAGAAAAAGGAAGAAAGAAAGATCACAGTGAGTGGAGACCATTCCAGATTGCATTTGTTCTTTTGAATTTATATGGGATTATGGATGGTGAGTCTCCGGAACGAAATATTGTTGATTTATTATACTTCCCTACTGGTGGTGGTAAGACAGAGGCATATTTAGGGCTGGTTGCTTTTACTATAGCATATAGGAGACTGACAGCTTCAGATGAAACCGATTATGAGAAAGATGGTGGAGTAACAGTATTTTTAAGGTACACGCTTCGTTTACTTACAACTCAGCAGAGAGACAGACTGATGCGTCTTATTGTTGCAATGGAACAATTGCGTGAGAAGAATGAAAAATTATATGGTAAGGAAAGAATTTCAATTGGATTCTGGGTTGGAGGTAATGTTACCCCAAATAAATTTAGCGAATACAGCGATTCTGATCAATTTAAGAAGAAAGAATTTATAAGGAAGCTTACAAAGCAGATTATTAAATGCCCTTATTGTGGTAAGGAAATCACACGGGATGAATATGACATCAATGAAAAGGGAAAGTATGTCAAAATTCACTGTGCAGATAAGAATTGTATGTTTTCGTTAAAAACAGGAAGAACCATACCGGTTTATCTTGTTGATGAGGAAATTTATGCAAAGTGTCCTACTGTGATTATTTCGACTGTAGATAAATTTGCGAGACTTCCATGGTCTGAACGAGTTGGTTTGCTATTTGGCAGAACAGATAGATATTGTAGTAGATGTGGACATATTGCTATTGGAGAAAAGCATGCAGGAAGACATAATGCAGATGTCGCAGCGGGATTGGAAAGGGCTGAAACGGTTGCATGTAAACCATTCTATCCTCCTGAGCTAATTATACAGGATGAGCTTCATTTAATTACTGGTCCTCTTGGAACGATTTATGGTGGATATGAAACTGTAGTAGAAGAAATGTGCTGTATTGAGAAGAATGGAAAGAAGATTCGACCTAAGTATATTGTTTCAACAGCAACTATTAGAAATGCTGGGGAACAGATTAAGTTTCTTTATGGGAGAAATGAATTTGCACAATTTCCGCCAAGTGGCTTTGATACAAGAGATTCATTTTTTATTAAGGAAGTACCGCTTCCAACTGAAAATTTAGTTGATTCTTCAGAAGAAAAAATCAGTAGAATGATTAGTGATGGAAAAAAGCCATTTCGTCAATATGCTGGTATATGTGCGAGCGGACAATCTGTAAAAACAACGCTTATTCGTTTGTATTCGATTATTTTGCAAACAGCACTAGATATAGCAAAGAATCCGGAATATGAGGATTATATTGATCCATATTACACATTGATTGGGTACTTTAATAGTATTCGAGAATTGGGTGGTGCAGTGCGCCTTCTTGACGACGATATAGCAAGCCGTATTCGTGTTGTAAAGAATAAATATAATAGCTCAGAACAGAGATATCTCAGTTTTGAGGGAAAGAAGGAAATTACATCTCGCATACCTTCATGGGAGATTGCGCAGGTTCTTGAAAAGTTAGCAATTTCTTATGATAAAAACAAGGAGAAGCAAGGCTGTTATGATGTTGTCATTGCAACTAATATGATAGCGGTAGGTATGGATGTTGACCGTTTAGGACTTATGTCAGTTGTAGGTCAGCCAAAGCAGAACTCTGAATATATTCAGGCAACAAGCCGTGTGGGTCGACAGCATCCTGGAATTATTTTTACTGTTTATAATCCTTACAGACCAAGGGATTTGTCTAATTATGAGAATTTTGTTGGTTTCCACTCACAGATGTATAGATATGTAGAAGGAACTACAGCAACGCCATTTGCGGCTAGAGCTAGAGACAGAGTATTACATGCATTGGTAGTTTCTTTACTAAGATTACAGGTAGAGACGATGGCTGATAATGGTGGAGCATCAAACATTAATGATATTTCTGATGAACAAATCAAAGATATAAAAGACAAAATTCTTGAGCGAGTTAAGATAACTGCACCATCGTCTTATGTAGATACAGAGAAAGAAATGGATGAGTTTATCAATACTTGGAAGAACATCGCAAAAGACGAAAAGCTATATTATTTTGTTCCAGCAGTAGCTGATGATAAGAAGAGGCTGCTTACATACTATGGCGAATATTATGGAGACAAAGAAAAACCAACACTAAGTTCTATGCGTGATGTTGAGCAATCATCAACAGTTTTTTATTGGGAGGGTGTCTGATGAATTTTTATAAAAAATTGGGCGAGATTCGTCCGAATCAGTTAATAACTACATATGGACCAGGCTCGATAATGGATGCTGTAAATGATTCATTGACAGTTTTAGATATAGAGTACTGGGATACTAACAATATTGGTAAAGAAATTAGAGATGCAAGATTGGCTAGTTATATGAATGTTCGACGATTCTTTATGCCAAAGACAGGTGGAAAAGAGGATATTCCAGTTGTGTCATTTCCATACTACCATGTGTGTTCAAAGGGAACATGTAAATTCTTATTTGATATGAGAGATTACTTTGATATGGACCAGTACAAAAAGAATCAAGGTGAAGTGAAATGCCCTAAGTGTGGATTTCCAGCATACCCTTCGAGATTTATAACAGTATGCGAAGATGGGCATATGGACGATTTCCCTTGGAGATGGTGGGTACATCATGGAGAAACAAGTTGTAAAGAAGATATGTACCTAAAATCAATGGGCAATACTTCATCACTTGCAGAACTCCGTGTTGAGTGTAATTGCGGTGCAAGGAGAGTTATGTCTGGAGCAATGCAGAAGGAAAAATTTGCTGGTCTTTGCTGTTCAGGAAACCATCCGCATAGACCTGGAGCCAAAGCCAAAATATGTAAAAAGAGTGTTGTTCCTAGCCAGCGTGGTGCATCTAATGTGTACTTTACGGTTACAAGAAATGCAATATCAATTCCTCCTTGGACAAACCCTATTAATGATATTATGGGAGCCCAAAGAGCAACGATTGAAACCTTGGTAGAAGCTATGGGAGAAGAGGCAGGGCTATCTTTTGCTTATCAGAAGTATTTTGCAGATAGATATTCTTATGAAGATTTCAAAGCAGCTTATGATAGATTAAGCCAAAATATCAAAGAATTTACTGAACTCAAAGAAATGGAATATGCAGCTATTACCCATCATGAAGATGTTGAGTATCAGCATGATGTTAAGTATTTCAAAGCAGAAGAAGTAGCTTTGAGTGAAAGTTTAAAAGAGTATATTTCTAGAATTATTAAGATACATAGGTTACGTGAAGTAAGAGTTTTGACTGGTTTCACTAGATTGGAAGCTCCAGAACCAGAAGTTGATGAGCAATCACACATCGTAAAGTTGAAGTGTTCTTCGGGAGAAAAGTGGCTTCCGGCAGTTGAAATCAATGGTGAAGGTGTATTCATTGAATTGAGTAGAGAGAAGCTAAATCAGTGGATGAAGATTGAAGCAGTGAAATCTCGTTCTGATAAATATGAGGAGTGTTATGCAGCATACTGTCAGAAAAAGGGATGGGAGAATTTCAAACCGAGAAATGCAGAGTATGTGTTACTGCATACACTTTCACATATGCTGATTAAAGAAATGTCTATGCAGTCTGGCTATTCGTCATCGGCATTGCATGAGCGTATCTACAGCAGTGAGAATATGTGCGGCATATTGATTTATACCGGTGCAGCAGATAAGGAAGGCTCTTTGGGTGGCCTTGTTGAACTTGGTGGAATGAATAAGTTTTTACCATTATTAAAAGGTGCATTAGAAAATGGATTAACCTGCACAACAGACCCTGAATGTTTTATGAAGAATCCAACAAGTGACAGGTTAAATGGAGCTGCATGTCATTCATGTACCATGATTTCAGAAACAGCATGTGAGAATGGTAACCGACTTCTTGATAGAGCGTTGGTAGTACCTGTGCCAGAACATGAAGAAATGGGATATTTCAGGGAATTGGTGAGAGATTTATGTGGAATACAAGTGTAAAAATTGAATATATTGCAGGGCTGATTGCAGATGCACTTGAGAATTATTCCGTCAATGGGGTGAATGCGCAGTTTAACCAAGTGATTGTAGAACTTCGGAACCATTTTTCTAATTGTTCTGAAGAAGAAATTACAGACATTATCAGCCTCTGTATGAAGATGTATTCATCAAAGAAAATTGAACATGCAGATCTTGTTCTTACTGCACCAGATTCATTCCGGATAAAAACATTAAGAACCAAAGACACCATGCGTAAACTGATTGAGAATACAGAAAAGAGTCTTACTATAACTGGATATTCAATTTCAGATTATTTTGCAGAAATGCTAGATGTCATTATCAAGAAAAGTCAGCAGGGTGTATATGTTCGACTGTATGTAAATGATATCGAAAGGCAGAAGGACGCTTTAGATAGGTTGATGGCGTATCGTTCACGCTTTTTACAAGTATATGAATATCAGAAACAGGAAGATGACAAAATGGCGGCTTTACATGCAAAGCTTATTGTGTCGGATGCAAAAAAGTCGCTAGTTTCGTCAGCAAATCTTTCATATCACGGAATGCAGGGGAATATTGAGATGGGATTCCTGCTCGAGTCCCATGACAAGGCAAAGCAGATAGAAGATGTTATGAAAGAAATGGTAAGGATGAAGGTATTTGTAAAACAAAAATAATTACGAAAAAGATAAATAAATATCCGTTCCGCATATATGTGATAAAATATTTTCGTAAGTACTTATGTGATTTGCAAATTGAAATTTATGGAAATTATTGTCAGTGAGTTACCTTAAAATTTCTCGTACTATGCGGGCAAAAAGAAACTTATGATTTAATGATAGGGGAAGAATTAATGAGTTGATTTACTGAATGCTGATGTGAGGAGGTCATAAAATGCAGAGTCCAATCCATGAAGGATATGAATATCAGGATTATTTTACTGTTTCAATAATTCTACAACTGATGGTTCAACAGATAGATGCTGAGCTGATTATCGATCGTAAGGATTTCAGCGGAGATAAATTTGACGATTTAAAGTTGAAGATGTCTAATGGTAACATTGAATTTCAAATTAAGTATTCTGATGATGAAAACTCCCATAAACTTACTAAAGATGACTTGGCAAATGGCAATGGACATGATACTGCGTTATGTGATCTTTTCGCTTCTTGGAAAATGAGAAAAGAATCCGAAAATGATACTCAAATAAAGTTATGTCTTGCGTGGAACAGGCCTACTGATGATGATCCAATTACAGAGTTTTTGAAGCCTATTCAAGAACAATCTCTGCCTTTTTCGGTTGTTGCATATTCGTTTGACGGTGACGTGTTTTGGCCAGCAGAAAAATTACCACCAAAAAGTTGGAGAAAGTTTAATACGGCGATTAAGTCAGGACTTATTGATAGAGAAGCCTTTTTAGCTTTTTGTAATGATCTCACGATTATTTTACAAATGCCTAAAGCAAGTCTGGATTTAAAGAATCCTGGAGCCCTAGAAAATGTAATTATTCGGCAAACTGAGAAATTGGGGGTAGGAATATATCCAAATGATGCTCTCAACGTAGAGGATATTATTTATAAACTTGCAACGGAAGTAAAACATTCTAGAGCGATAGGAAACAGACTTTATACAAATATATTAGTGGGGCGCCTTGGATTAATAATGGATTACGGGAAATTCGATCAAAGATTTCCGGTGGATTCAACGCATCAGATTATACTTGGTGATGAAATTGAAAGGTTACACAGAGTAATTCTTGATTCAAAACGTGTCATTATTTCAGGCAACCCTGGATCTGGAAAGTCTTGGCTTGTTGATGAATACATAGATAAACTTGCGAGTGAAGATAGTAAAGTTATACATTATAATTGTTTCCAGTCTTTACAGGATACAAATAGTCTTGAGAGAATACGTGTCACTTCCTTATATGGAAATCTAGTTTCGCAGATTGTGGAACAATGCCCAGAGCTAGTTGTACATAAAAATACAATCTTTGGTGCTAATAAAGCAGAGCTTGAAAATTTGCTTTGTTTCATTGAAGAAGAATTCTATTTAGTGGTAGATGGTCTTGATCATATAGCTAGAGAATATGAGCTAAATAAAGATTTTATTTCCCACTCTGAAATTGAAATCATTTCGGAACTGTTGGAAATCGATTTTCCTGATAACTGCTATGTAATAATATCATCGCAGCCAATAGATGAAATAGAGAAGTTTAAAAGTAAGAACTACAGTGTATTTGAGATTGAGCCATGGGGAATAGAACAAGTAAAATCCTTGATGACGACTTTTCAAATTAGTGATGATACTATTGAAGATGATGATATTTCATCAATAAGTGCATATCTACTTAAGAAATCTCAGGGAAATGCTCTATACCTTAGTTATATCTTGCGCCAATTAAGAAACTTAGATGTGAATAAAGAATTAATAGACGAAATACCTGACTACGATATCAGTCTGTCTAAGTATTATTCCTATTTGTATACAAAAGTTCATAATAACCGCACGGTTAATGCACTTTGTGGGGCAGATTTCTATCTTGGTTTAAATGATTTGATGGAGATTACAGGAGATGGAGAATTTGTAGAACAAGATATATCGGTGCTTCATCCATTATTGATAGAAAATACACTAAGCGGTGGCTTTTCAATCTATCATGAAAGTTTCCGCCGGTTTGTTTTAGCTTCATTAAAAGATAAAAAAGTGGATTTAGAGAGAAATGTCTATGGTATTCTTGCTGATTGGTTACAGAAAAAACCATTTTTTGAATTTGATAAGTCATTTTATTATCTTACTGAATTGCTGTATAAAATCAAGAGAGATGCAGAAAATATTGAATTGATTGAGAAAGAATTTGTTCTTAAATCAGTATCAGAGGGTTATTCTCGAAAACGTATAAGAATGAACTTGAATTGTATTATCCGAAGTGCGGGTAGAATTAGAAATTTAGTTGCGTTGGCAACAGCAGGTGAGTTGTTGGCAATGCTCGATGATATGAACGAATTCGATAGTACTGGAGAAGAGTACTTCCAAGCAATATGTGATATAAAGGGTGTTTCTAAACTAAATCAATTAATGCAAATTGATGGAAAACCAACCTTTGATATGAATACAGGCCGAATTGCGTGTTATATTTCTTCGAAAGCGGGTATTATACCTTGGTGGGAACTGTATTTAGATACAGAGGCTAAACAGTATAAAATTGAGGAACTTAAATACTATTATAGATATTATCTTGATGAACAAGGAGTTAGTATCATTCCTAAGCTTATGGAGGCAATAGAAAAAGAAAAGGTTTCAATAAGAAACCAATGTATTGAGATTGCGTATGATGAGTTACAGGACTATATAGAATTTGATGAAATTGCTTCAATTGCGGAGGAGCAACAACTGATTAATTGGAAAAACTATCTTTCGTATATTGAGACTGGATATTATCCGCAAAGTGAAGTTTCCTTTGAGGTTACAATTGGAAACTGGGAAAAAATCAAAACATTGAGGATGCCAGGAGAAAAAGATATAATGATTTTTAAAGAATTTTTCTCACAAATATATTATTTGGCTGTAGCGGGGGATAGGAAAGTAATAGAGAAAGTCTGTGCGGATTGTAAAAATATTAACTGGTTCTATAATTGGATAATATATTCTGTCAAGATGTCAGAATTGTGTGCACGCACAACACAAATGGATTCTAAAACAATCTGTGAAACAGCACTTACTAATTTGAAACTATTGCTACAGGATACGGAAGTTTTCAAAGGAGAACCACGTACTTGTGATTTGTATTTTCTACAGAATGAATTAACAAGGTCATATGAACTGGCAGTAGAGCTGATTGTCAAAAATGGAACAGTAGAGGATCTGGAGAAAGCCCTGGGGATTCTCGAACGGCTTGATGATGAAACTGGAACAAGTTTGGATCATAGTATGGGAGGTCCATTAACTGATGCTGAATTTTTGGGCTTAATATCTCGTTTTCTGACAATTGATAATTATGAGATCGTAAAACCTTATTTATTAAGAACTCAGGAGAAAATAGAAAAAAATGAGGTATATGATTGCATAGCTGCAGCAAAGTTACGCTTTGTTAGTCTTATTTCAAAGTATAATCAGTCTGAGGCTTTAGAGCATTTTGATATATGTATACATTATCTTGTTGCATATGGATATCACAAGGATATTATTCTGTTGCAAATTATGGATTCTTATAACATTTTTTTTGAAGCTGTTGCAGGAAATCCAGAAGAGGAACGTGATACAATAACAAAAATGACAATGGCTCTTTGGAATCATACTGATGGAAGAGAAACAAAGCACTTTCTAAATCGCTGGTTTGATGAATTGCTTAAGATAGACTCGAAGTATGCACTTGCATTCCTGTCAGGGCTACAAATCAAGTTCGGAAAAAGCTGGGTTGTGGAGGGTATGTTACGTTCTGCTATAAAAAAGTATAGCAATGATTTGGATTGTTTAGATATTGTAATTGAACTGATTGAGTCGCTTCCAAATGATACAAGCCCAAGAATAATTGATGCATCCACATCTGTATTCAGAACACTAGAGCAGATATACACAGGAGCAGACGATGATGAAAGATTACTAATCAAGCGTCGTATGAATGAACTTGTTATCAATGTTGTTTCAAGATTTAATATTCTTGATAGTCCTTGGCCGGACAATGATTCGTGTAAAGATGGAAGCATTAAAGAATTTTTATTAACAGTTGAGTCATCAGGATTTGATGTTTCACAGTATATAGAATATTTCCATATAAAAAAAGTCAACGATATGGAAAACAAAGAAGTTAAGAAAACAGTGGATGTTTTTGAAGCTAATCAAACACGTTTTGAAGCTTTAACTACAGAGGATGCAAAGAAATGGTTTGAAACACATGATTTAATTGAGCGAGATGTACAAGATATCTGTAGATTCCTTAGAAATTATCAGAATGATAAGGACTCTCTACTTGAGATAATGAGATTTATAATTACTGAATACGGTGGATGGAGGTATAGTAAGAAACGTAAGGATACTGTTCTACAAATCATTGAGCAGTTGGAACTTGACGATAAAGAACTGTCAGAAATTCATATGTTGATGTACCTTTATTCATATGAATGGGGAAGCTCGTTAATTGATAAGGATGAATTTCTCAATAGTATACGACTTAGTTCTGATATAGCTCGTAACATATTTTATAGTGAATTACCTGAAGTTATTATTTCACATTCGGGCAGAATTACAAAAGGTCTTTTGGATGCACTTTTTGCGGTTGGGTATGATAAGAACAGCATTATTACGATTTGGAGAAATGCATTTGATATTATGAAACTTCGTTTCCCAAATCTTGATCATTATCCTATTGATAATGTTTTGGAAGAAACAGATGAACTATTAGGACTGCGTAATTGCTTATTAATGCGGTTTATTGATGGAGGTAAGGAATCGTTTCTGGCAACGTATGCTTATTTGGCGAATGCCGCTGAAGAAGAGAATTATTCAGAATTTACAGAAGCAATAGTATTTTGTCTAGAACATTATGAACAGTATAATCTTGTGACACAAATAGCAATTGCTGATTTAGTAAGATGTTATGGATATCGTTTGAAAGATTTGAATGTTGATCGAATGATAAATGCAATTAATGCTGTTTATCCAACCAGAAATTTGCTTTTGGACGTCATATTTTCGGAATTTACAATATATAAGAGATATCTTTTAAAGTGTGTAGATAAGCATTCACCAGATTATTTGGAACAAGAAGATATTGAGTTTTACTTAGCTGAGCAACTATATGATCTTGGAAAAGAAGAGGCTAGAGAAGGAACCGATGAATACGCTAAGAATTCAGTATATAGAGATCCAAGTATGCAGGTGGTCGATACTTGTGGTATTGACTATGTAGAACTGTACAAAAGGCTACATGCATCAAGTAGATTGAATAATAAAATATGCGCTTTTGTTGGCGGGGAAAGTAAGATGCCTGAAACAAATACCGTGTACAAATCATATGTAATTCAATATGCGCTCCACGCAATCATTGAAAAAGCTTATCGTGACAGAAAACCAGAGTTGATTCCGCAGAATTTGTTTCGGTTGATACCTGACTACCAGGGGATATATAGATTATTCAAGTGCCGTGAAATTCAACCCCGAAATCATCTATATGATAAGAGTAATTTGTGTGTTCCTTTTCTCAAAAATAATGAGGAGGAATACATTCTAATCGGATGCTATGAGACAAGAACAAGAATTGATTATCATCAGGCGGCTTTTACTTTTGCATATCAAGGTATAGTAGGAGATGGTAATGAAGAGAATCAGATCCCATTCCGGCGATATTTAGCTCCAGCGGTTGGAAAAGGAGAAACTTATATGATTTCAGATAATTCGGAATCTCTTATTAATATTATTAGAACATTTGATAGAGAATTAGAAGATGAAGATTACCTGTGGCCTAGTATTTCGATTTCTAAACTTTTTAACATTCATATGGAATTTGATTTTTTGAATGGAAGATATATTGCAGTTAATCAGGATAATGATATTGTTTGTATTATGAAAAAATGGTCATCGAGTTACAAAGGTGACAGCGAATATCCAGGCAATGCAATTCCGTTATATAGTGGTACCGAGTTGTATATAAAGAAAGAGTATATCGAAATGTTGGAGAAACAATTTGGAACGTTGATGATGAAAACTTGTGTGGAATCATATACGCAGAATTACTGATTTGTAAAAATCGTATATTATATACAACATGTGCAGTGGGAATCAGCATGATATATGAAAGAGATGAAAATGATGGTAAAAATAGATAAGTTGTATTATAACTTCAATTGTGTAAAAAATATAGTTAAAGTAGAAGGTGAATGATTGGTATGAATATAAAAGATTTAATTGGTGAAGCAACAGAATACGATAAAAAGCTGGCATTGGAGGAAAAGAAACCAAAAAGTTGGTGTAAAAGTGTAAGTGCATTTGCAAATACATTTGGTGGAGCATTGATTTTTGGTATCGCTAATGAGGGAATGGTTGTCGGAATTGAAAATCCAGAAGGCGATGCAGAAAAGATTAGTGAAGTGATTAAGACAAGACTTGATCCCATGCCGGAATTTAAGCTTAGATTTTATCAAACAGAAGATGGTAAGGTTTTGATCATACTTGATGTATATAAGGGTGATGAAACTCCATATTATTATTCGGGAGATGGCGTACTGGAAGCTTATGTTCGTGTTGGAAATGAGAGTGTAAAGGCAACTGCAACAGAATTAAAACGTCTTGTCCTCAGAGGAAAGAATACTTCCTATGATTCGCAGAATTCTACCTATAAGGCGGAAGATTATGCTTTTTCAAAGCTTAAGGAAAGATATAAGAAGTGGACCGGAAACAGTTTCGACGATAAAGATTTGATTTCTTTTGGACTGGTAAATGAACAGGGGAACTTGACCAATGCAGGAGCGTTACTTGCCGATGAAAGTCCTATTCGCTGTTCAAGGCTGTTTTGTACAAGATGGAATGGGTTGAATAAAAGTGGCGGTGCAGTCGATGCATTAGATGATGCTGAGTATTCGGGCAGTGTTATTTCACTGATTGAAAATGGGGAGGCCTTTATCAAACGAAATTGCAAAATGAAATGGCGTAAAACAGCAAATTCAAGAGAAGAAATGCCGGAGTATGTAGAGCGAAGCTATCATGAAGCACTCGTAAATGCTTTAGCACATCGTGATTATCTGGTAAATGGAAGTGAAGTTCATATTGACATATACGATGACAGAATGGAAATCTATTCTCCGGGAGGAATGCCGGATGGGTCCATGATTCAGGACAGAGATCCGCTTATGGTACCTTCAACTAGAAGAAATCCGGTTCTTGCCGATGTGTTTAACAGGCTTGGATATATGGAACGTAAAGGTAGTGGATTTGGAAAGATTATTAGTGGATATGAATTTCAAATTAATTATGATGAGAGTAAAAGACCATCATTTCGCTCGGACAGATATCAGTTTACTGTAGTAATGCCAAATCTGAACTATGATGTTTCTCACGATTTTGAAGAAAATGAGACAATGTCCGAATCAATGTCCGAATCAATGTCCGAATCAATGTCCAAATTGGAAAGAACAAGAATGCAGATTATTTTGCACTATCTCGATACAAATAAAGAAATAAATAGCTCTATTGCAGCAAAATTATTGAAAGTGGAAATAAAGACGGCAAGTCGACTGCTATTGAAGGGAGAAAAATTGGATATTCTTAATAGTTATGGAAAAACAAAGAATAAAGTATATTTTAGAGAATAGTGCAAGGCAATGGTGTGAAAGACATAAGATTGATATTGTTGAATAAAAGAAAGGGGGCTGCTATGATACCCACAGAAGATATTATACCGATAGTGAAAAACACAATTGCTGCATCAATTAAATGTAACACCCATCGGGGATACATTGGTTGGAGCAGCTGTGATAATATTTGTATGGATATGCATGACTGCCTTGATATGTGTACTGAGACCTTAGAAAAGCGTGGCTATATGGTTGCACTTGAGGCGGCTACATACATTTTGGTATCTGGCGTTAAGTTAGCATCTCATGCGGATAGTAGTTCGGGAATGCTTACAGATGTTATCATGTGTACATACGAATTAATAGAAAAATGCGCAAAAGAAATCGAAAAACAGAACAAACAAATGCGGGATCAAGCATTTGCATTGATTATAAAAGAGGCAAGAAAGAGTGTATTTGATGGTTGGACTGACTGGCGTTATGACTTGCTGAAATGTGGGATTTGCCTATGCGATGAAAAGAGTGCAAAGAAACTTGAAAAGGTTTTGGATACCCTGTTGGAAATTTCACGGGAGGATTATTACCCGGAATATACGAAAAAAGAAGATTTGATTGTAAGATACCTTTTACATAGACATTTATATGGCAAAAAGAATACGCAGAAGGAACTATATCAGAATATTGCAATAAATGAACTCCGTATTATAGCTATCAAGGATGCTATGGAAGATAAGAATTATGATGAAGCAGAGAAGCTTTGTTTAGGGAAAGTAAATGCAGAAGAGACATGGCATTATCATTGCAGTGATCCGGAAGATTGGAATAATATATTATATGATATATATAAGACAGCAAACAACAAGGAAAAGCAAATCGCACAGGCAAAAAAACTGCTATTGATGGGAAATGAGAAGTTTTGGGATGTTTTGAAACAGATTTTTAATGATTGCGGTGTATGGAATGAGAATTACGAGAGCTTATTGGATGAATTAAAGGATAGCAAGCGAACTGTTTGCTATCGTAGTATTCTTATTTCTGAAAATGAAAAGAAGAGATTGCTTGAAGATGTAATGGAAAATCCGTATGATTTGTTTTATTATGGAAAATATTTGGTGAAGGAATATCCGGAGCAGATATATGAGTTGTGCTATAAGGATATAAGTGAGAGTTGTGCTCAGGCAAAGGATAGACGAGAATATAAGAAGATAACGAAGAATATTGCACAGCTTATAAAATGGAAGGGTAATGATACTGCTAAGTCTTTAATTGAGGAATTGATACAGAGATATCCAAGAAAACCAGCATTGTTGGATGAATTGGAGAAGGTGGAGAAGAAATTGTAATTCAAATAAAATACTGGAATTTTAACATAGCCTCACCAGTCTCAAAATATTCTTGAGACTGGTGAGACGTAGATGAGACTAACCCCAATAAAATGCTCTTTTAATTTTGGAAAAATCAATTAAATTCATTCATAGCGTCCACATATTCCTGTAATCCATTAGGTTTGCAAGCTAATTCAGCATACAGCAGAGGATTTTCCTGTGCCAGCCGATATAGATACGCGATATCATCAGGTGTATCGAGCAAGACGGCTGAATTACATTTTTCGCAACTGATAGTAAGAGGTGTGCCGGTATATGTATTATTGATGGCATTAACAATAACGGAATCTGTATCAGGTTCATACATGCCAAATAGGTAACAAGGATTATTTTGTTTCATGGTGTTCTCCTTCCCACAGATACTTAGCACCATCAAGCAAATCAATGATGGCTGTAAGCATATTGTTATAGTCGGTCTGCAGTTTCTTGATTTCATCACTTGTAGGAAGATTGTGTAAAGCTTGGTGTTCACAGCGTTTGGTAAATGCCTTCTGCATTTCAAGTAATTGAAGATACAAAGCATTGACAGTTTGTACAAGCGGATAGATGGTTTCTTTCTTGCCAACGACGCAGATGCGGTGAGAAGCTTCTAAATAAGGCTTTTCACCCTTGTTTTATATATAACAGGTACTTCCATGCATGTCAAGAGCAGGCGGCTTGCCGCCTGTCTTTTCGCTTGTTTTTTCTTATTCCGGAAGCCGTCCTTCATACATGATACTCAGTTCTCCATAGACCTGCGCCCAGTCCCGGATGGTAGTGGTCCATTTTTTCGTAGCTTCAAAAGTAGCCAGATACAGTGCTTTTAGCAGGGCTGTATTGCTTGGAAATACACTCCTCTGGCGATTCAGCTTCCGATAGGTGGAATTCAGCGATTCTATCGCATTTGTCGTGTAAATGACCTTTCGGACAGCAGCCGAAAACTTAAAAATCGGGGAAATCGCATCCCAGTTATCTTTCCAGCGTTTCATGGAATTCGGATATTTAGGTGTCCATTTTTCGGTTACACGCTCTAACGCTGCCAAAGCTTTCTGTTCATCAGCAGCCTGATAAATCGTTTTTAGATCAGCAGCAAAGGCTTTCCTGTCTTTATCCGGGACATATTTTAAGGTGTTTCTTACCTGATGGACCATGCACCTCTGATATTCTGTTTTGGGAAATGCCGCAGAAATTGCTTCTTTGATGCCGGTAAGTCCATCTGCACAAATAATCAGGATATCCTTAACACCGCGATTTTTCAGTTCATTCAAGACAGAAAGCCAGTATTTCGCACTTTCGTTGTCACCAATTGTAATCGTCAGGACTTCCTTCCTGCCTTCCGAGTTAATTCCCAGTATGACATAAGCGGCAAGTTTACGGATCACTCCATTATCCCGTACAGAATAGTGAATGGCATCGATGTAAAGGATTGGATATACCTCATCTAATGGACGATTCTGCCAGTCTTCAATCTGTGGAAGTATCTTATCAGTCACATCAGAAATAAAACTCTCAGATGTTTCGAATCCATAGATATCTTCTATTGTTTCCGAGATTTGGCGTGTGGTCATTCCTTTTGCATACATGGAAATAATCTTCTGGTCAATGTCAGAAATATCTTTTTGACGCTTTTTTACAACCTGTGGTTCAAAGGTAGATTTCCGATCCTGCGGTACTTCGATTGCCATAGAACCGTAACGACTGTTGACCTGCTTGCGCTTATACCCGTTGCGATAATCGTCATTGTCAGAACGCTCAGATTTTTCATATCCGAGGTGCTCATCCATTTCAGCCTCCATCATTTCCTTGATCGTGCCACCCAGAAGATCTTTAAGAGCATCCTGGATATCCTCTGCTGTCTCGATATCGTATTCCTCGAGAAGCTGCCGGATAATATTTCGTTTTCCTTCTGTCATTTCAACTCTGTGAACCGGTTTCTTTTGTTTTGCCATAGTAAAAGGCCCTCCTAATGATATTTATTTTATCATAGAAGGACCTTATCGTGGTTATTTTACAGAAAAAGTTTCATAGGCTCACGGAATCCGTGCTGTGGTATCTGTCAGTTGTGGAGCAATTGTCAGCCATGTAATATATTCTGAGCCTACTCCATGCTGTGAATTTTTCTACAGAAAAGGAACTGCACACTAATTTCTTAGTGCGACAGTCCCTTGGATCCACTCACAATATGATTTGTTTTTTACCGGTACAGCTTCTTTTTTTCGTAAATCGGTTCCGAGGTTAATTCCAGTCCCAGTTTGCTGAACATTTTAATATCCACAGAGGAAAGCATCACGGAGGTGTGAATCTGGCAGCCGCGAAGCTTGGGAAGCTGCTCTAAGGCCAGCCGTGCATTGGGATCCGTGGCAGCGCACATGGAGAGGGCAATCAGAACCTCGTCTGTGTGAAGCCGCGGGTTTTTGCTTCCCAGATATCCGACCTTCAGTCCCTGAATCGGCTCGATGAAGGTAGGGGAAATCAGGTGAATATTGTCAGCGATTCCGCCAAGCTCTTTGACTGCGTTCAGCAGAACGGCAGCAGAGGCGCCAAGCAGAGCGGAGGTTTTTCCGGTAACGATTTTTCCGTCAGGCAGCTCCAGGGCGGCAGCCGGAGAACCGTTTTTCGCGGACAGCTCGTTGGCTACGGATACAACGGAGCGCATATCGGTGGTGATCTTTGCCTGCTTCATCAGCAGCTCGATTTTGTAAACCTCGTCTTTGGAGCCTTTGTCCTTGGCAAGACGGTTCAGCGCCTGATAGTAACGGCGGATGATCTCCTGGCGGGAGGCTTCCTTACAGGCCTCGTCGTCGATGATGCAGTTTCCGGCCATATTCACACCCATGTCGGTGGGGGATTTGTACGGACAGTAGCCGTAAATTCCTTCAAACATGGCAGACAGTACGGGGTAGATCTCCACATCGCGGTTGTAGTTGACAGTGGTTACGCCGTAGGCTTCCAGATGGAAGGGATCGATCATGTTAACATCGTTTAAGTCTGCGGTAGCTGCCTCATAGGCAAGGTTTACCGGATGCTTTAAGGGAATATTCCAGATCGGGAAGGTCTCGAATTTGGCATATCCGGCCTTGATGCCCCTCTTGTTTTCGTGGTAAAGCTGGGAAAGGCAGGTAGCCATTTTTCCGCTTCCCGGGCCGGGAGCAGTGATGATGACCAATGGCTTTGTAGTTTCGATATACTCATTTTTTCCGTAGCCTTCATCGCTGACAATGTGAGCGATATCGTTGGGATAGCCTTCGATGGGATAGTGGCGGTAAACCTGGATGCCCAGCTTCTGAAGCTTGGTGCGGAACAGATCCGCAGAAGGCTGACCGGTGTAGCGGGTGATTACAACACTTCCCACATAAAGCCCTTTATCACGGAATTCCTGAATCAGACGAAGAACGTCTACATCATAGGTGATTCCCAGATCGTGGCGGATTTTATTTTTTTCAATGTCAGCGGCATTGATGGCAATGACGATCTCTGCCTGGTCGGCAAGCTGAAGCAGCATCTGCAGCTTGCTGTCCGGAGCAAAGCCCGGAAGGACTCTGGAAGCGTGATAGTCGTCAAACAGCTTTCCGCCGAATTCCAGATATAATTTATCTCCGAACTGGTTGATTCGTTCCCGAATGTGTTCGGACTGCATTTTCAGATATTTTTGGTTGTCAAATCCTGTTTTCATATATTTTCTAGCCCCTTTCACTGCCCCTCATTGTATCACAGAAGGCTTTAAAATGCACCCGGAATTTTGATTATTTTAGGATTTTGTGATATACTAAGCAGAAAGGAACTTGTCAACCCGATAACACAAAGGACAAAAGGACTGGAGTATGATGAAAAGCAGATATGCAGGGCTTTTTTTGCTTCTGGCTCTTCTGGTTGGGCTGATATCCGGCTGCGGAAAGCTGGAGGCAGTAAAGGAGCTGGCCACTGTTCCGGAGCCGGTAGTGGTAGAGCACGGAACAACGAAGGCAGAGGAAGAAGGCGAAAAGAAAGCAGACGAGGCGGAGACGGAACCGGAACTGCAGACACAGGAAATTGTATTGGAAAAGGAGCAGCAGAGAGAACCGGTTCAGGTGAAGGGAATTTATATTTCTGCCTATGTGGCAGGAACCCCATCGATGGTGGACAATCTGATTGCAGAGCTGGATCGAACAGAGGCCAATACGCTTGTGATTGATTTAAAGGATGATTTTGGCCGTGTAGCCTGCGCGATGGAATCTCCCCTGGTACAGGAGCTGGGTTCGTCCAAAACCTATATTTCAGATATTCAGGGGCTGATGGAGAAGCTGGAGGAGCATGATATTTATGCGATTGCCCGTATTCCGGCTTTTCGTGATGCATGGCTGGGAGATGTGAGGCCGGACTGGTGCATCAAAAAGGCAGACGGAACGGTATTCCGGGACAGAGACGGCAATGCCTGGGTCAATCCCTATAAGAAAGAGGCCTGGGATTATCTGGTGGAAATTGCCGTAGAGGCGGGAAAACTGGGCTTTAAGGAGGTACAGTTTGACTATGTGCGTTTCTGTACGGAGAAGGGCATGAAGGAGGCTGTTTTTGACGAGGCTGACGTGCAGGGCCGTTCCCGGACCGGAATTATTCTGGAGTTTATGGAATATGCCTATGACAGGCTGAAGGCAGAGGGGCTGTTTGTGTCAGCAGATGTGTTTGGCGCTATTATTAACAGTGATGTCAATGCGGATTCTGTAGGTCAGATTTACGGGGAAATGGCAAAGCATCTGGATTATATCAGTCCTATGATTTATCCTTCTCATTATGCTGATGGAAATTATGGAATTGCCCATCCGGATATGCAGCCCTATGAGACAATCTGTGCAGCGCTGATGGATTCCAGGAAGGAGCTTTATTTTGCAGGAAAGGACGGAGATCACATTGCTGTGGTGCGTCCCTGGCTTCAGGATTTTACAGCCAGCTGGCTGACCAATCATATTCCTTACGGCGGGCCGGAGGTCCGCAGCCAGATTCAGGCGGTTTATGACTGCGGATATGATGAATGGCTTTTGTGGGATGCTGCCTGTACCTATGACTGGGACGGTCTTCTGACACCGGAGGAGGCAGAGGCAGAGCGGGAGCAGATTGCCCAGTCCCGGGCGGCTTTGCCGGAAACAACCTTTGCAGAGGAAACAACAGCGGCAGAGACGGAAACCGTGGGAGAAACACAGGAATCGTCCTCAGGGGGACAGGAAACAGAAGCTGCAGAATAGGATGGATTCGGGGAAAGCCGGTTTTACGTTCAGGAGGGTATCAGTGCGGTTCACTGATACCCTTTTTTCTTTATTTGTGCTATAATTTTGTAGTAACAGATCAGAAGAAGCAGAGAGTGAGGAATTCAGATGGAAAGACAGGTACATCCTGGGGAATTTTATCGACATTTTAAAAATAAATTATATCAGATTCTGGCAGTGGCAACCCATTCGGAAACGGGGGAGAAGATGGTGGTTTATCAGGCGCTTTATGGAGATTTTGGTGTGTATGTAAGGCCTTATGAGATGTTTATAAGCCCTGTAGACCGGGAAAAATATCCGGAAGTGACCCAGCAGTACCGGTTTGAACGGGTGGATATGGCGGCCGGAGCCGGAGAAAACGCTGACAGGATCAGAACGCAGGAATCAGAACAGAACCTGTATGAGCCAAGTCCGGCTTTTCTTAAATTTCTGGATACAGACACGTATGAGGAGAGGATGGAGTGTCTTTCTGCCATGGCGCGGACGGCAAAACAAAGAGATCTGGACAGTCTTTACCTGGTGCTTGATATGAAGCCGGAAACAGGTACGATTCCGGAACAGATTCAGGCGATTGGAAGATTTCTGACGCTCCAGAACCGGTTTGACGGAAAGCGGCTCAGATAGGAGGAAGGGACGGGAAGATGTTTAATATCGAGGATGAACTGAAGAAGCTGCCGTCTCAGCCGGGGGTTTATCTGATGCACGATGCCAAAGATGAAATTATTTATGTGGGAAAGGCGATCAGCCTGAAAAACCGGGTGCGGCAGTATTTTCAGAGCAGCCGCAATAAGAGCGCAAAGATCGAGCAGATGGTTTCCAGGATTGCCCGGTTTGAGTATATTGTGACAGATTCGGAAATGGAAGCCCTGGTTCTGGAATGCAATCTGATCAAGGAGCATCAGCCCCGTTACAATACCATGCTGAAGGATGACAAGGCATATCCTTATATTAAGGTGACGGTCGGGGAGGATTTTCCCAGGGTGATGCTTGCCAGAACCATGAAAAAGGATAAAAACAGGTATTTTGGCCCCTATACCAGCGCCGGAGCAGTGAAGGATACCATTGATTTGATACACAAGCTGTATAAGATCAGAACCTGCAGCAGGAATCTGCCCAGGGATACGGGGAAAGAACGTCCCTGTCTCAATTACCATATCAAACAGTGTGATGCCCCCTGCCAGGGATATATTTCCAAAGAAGAGTACGGAGAAAATATCAGGCAGGTTCTGGAGTTTTTAAATGGCCGCTATGACGGTGTTTTAAAAAATCTGGAAGAGAAGATGCAGGCGGCTTCCGATGCCATGGATTTTGAAAAAGCGATTGAATACCGGGATCTGCTGAGCAGTGTAAAGCAGGTGGCACAGAAGCAGAAGATCACCAGCAGCAATATGGAGGATCGTGATATTATTGCCATGGCCCGGGATGATATGGATGCTGTTGTTCAGGTGTTTTTTGTCAGAGAAGGCAAGCTGATCGGACGGGATCATTTCCGCATGTCTGTGGCAGCTGCGGAGACAAAGGGCCAGATTCTTTCCAGCTTTGTAAAGCAGTTTTATGCGGGAACGCCTTTTTTGCCAAAGGAGCTGTGGGTGCAGTATGAGCTGGAGGATACGGAATTGATCAGCCAGTGGCTCAGCGCCAGAAAGGGGCAGAAGGTTCGCATTACGGTTCCAAAGAAAGGCGATAAGGAGAGGCTGGTGGAGCTTGCGGAGAAGAATGCGGCTCTTGTGCTGATTCAGGACAATGAAAGAAATAAACGGGAAGAAATGCGGACTATTGGCGCCATGAATCAGGTGGCGCAGTGGCTGGGGCTGGAGAATGTCCGGAGAATGGAAGCCTTTGATATTTCCAATATTTCCGGATACGAATCCGTAGGCTCCATGGTGGTGTTTGAAAACGGAAGACCCAGGCGCAGTGATTACCGGAAATTCCGCATTAAAACCGTGACAGGACCCAATGATTACGCTTCCATGAAGGAGGTGCTGACCAGACGGTTTACTCACGGTATGGAGGAAGAAAAAAAGCTGAAAAATCAGGGAGTGGAAAAGGAATTTGGAAGCTTTACCAGATTTCCGGATCTTCTGATGATGGACGGCGGAAAGGGGCAGGTAAATATTGCCCTGGAGGTGCTGGAACAGCTGGGACTTTCCATTCCGGTCTGCGGCATGGTAAAGGATGACAGTCACAGAACAAGAGGACTTTACTACCAGAATGTGGAAATTCCCGTTGACCGCCATTCAGAGGGATTTCGTCTGATTACCAGAATTCAGGATGAGGCTCACAGGTTTGCTATTGAGTATCACCGCAGCCTGAGAAGCAAAAGCCAGGTGCGTTCGATTCTGGATGAGATTCCGGGAATCGGAGAAACCAGGAGAAAGGCGCTGATGCGGAGTTTTCAGTCTCTGGATGATGTGCGGGAGGCTTCGGTTGAGGAGCTTTGTCAGGTGCCTGGTATGAACCGGGCGGCGGCAGAAAGTGTATACCGTTTTTTCCGAAGGAAAGAAAAAGAGGATACCGTGATTGTGGATGACATTTCCCCGCGGATATGATAGTATGAAAGAATGTTAGGACATAGAGGAAAAGGAGTGGAAGCTATGTACGGAGTTACGATTACAGAATTGATTAATAAGATGAATCTGAAAAATATTCTTCCGGAAATCGACACAGACAAGGTTGTTCTGTCTCATCCGGATGTGAATCGGCCGGCCCTGCAGCTGGCAGGCTTTTTTGATCATTTTGATCGGGAAAGAGTACAGATTATTGGATTTGTGGAGCAGGAATATATTAAGACACTGCCCAGGGAAAGAAAGGTTGCCATGTACGAAAGACTGCTTTCCAGCGAAATTCCCTGTGTTCTTTACAGCCGCTCCCAGATGCCGGATGAGGACATGAAGGATCTCTGTCTCCATTATCAGGTGCCCTGTCTTGTTTCCGATAAAAGCACTTCCGATTTGATGGCGGAGGTAATTCGCTGGCTGAAGGTGAAAATGGCGCCCTGCATCAGCATTCACGGCGTGCTGGTGGATGTATTCGGTGAAGGCGTTTTGATTATGGGAGAGAGCGGCATCGGAAAAAGTGAGGCGGCTCTGGAGCTGATTAAACGGGGACACCGTCTTGTTACAGATGATGTGGTAGAGATTCGAAAAGTCAGTGATGTGACACTGGTGGGAAGCGCGCCGGATATTACCAAGCACTTTATTGAGCTGAGAGGTATTGGCATTATTGACGTAAAAGCGCTGTTCGGTGTAGAAAGCGTAAAGGATACTCAGAATATTGATATGGTAATCAAGCTGGAGGACTGGGATAAAGATAAAGAATACGATCGTCTGGGACTGGAGGATCAGTATACGGAATTTCTGGGCAATAAGGTTGTCTGCCACAATATCCCCATCCGTCCGGGCCGGAATCTGGCGATTATCGTAGAGTCTGCGGCTGTCAACTATCGTCAGAAGAAGATGGGCTATAATGCAGCCAAGGAACTGTACAACCGTGTACAGGCAAATCTGGGAAGACCTCAGATTTAAAAGTCAATTTCCGGTTCTGCCGGGAAAATCAGGAAGTAAATGAGGAGTCAGATGAAGAATTTTACAGAAAAACTTTGCCGGATTCTGCCGGAAGACCAGGTGCACGAGAATGAGCCTATGAGCCGCCGCACTACTTTTCGTACAGGAGGAGCGGCTGACTGGCTGGTGGAGCCGGATACGGAGGAACGGCTGGCGGAGGTAATCCGCCTTTGCAGAGATCACCAGGTTCCGTGGTATATTCTGGGAAATGGAAGCAATCTGCTGGTAGGGGATAAGGGATTTCACGGTGTGATGATTGTCCTGGGCAAAAACTGGAATCAGGTTCAGGTTACAGGGCAGACCATCCGGGCAGGTGCAGGCGCTCTGCTTTATACAGCGGCGAAGCAGGCTCTTGAGGCATCCCTGACAGGATTGGAGTTTGCATCAGGAATTCCCGGCACGGTAGGGGGCGCTGTGGTGATGAATGCAGGCGCTTACGGCGGAGAAATATGTCAGGTTCTGAAGAAGGTTCGGGTACTGACAAAAGACGGTCTGGTGGAAACTCTGGATGCATCAGAGCTGGAACTGGGATACCGGACCAGCTGTATCCTTTCCCGGGGGTATGTGATTCTGGAAGCGGAGCTTTTTCTGGAACCCGGAAGTCAGGAGGAAATACGCAGCCGGATGCAGGACTATGCCGGACGGCGCCGGGAAAAGCAGCCGTTGGAGTATCCCAGCGCAGGCAGCACTTTTAAACGGCCTGAGGGATATTTTGCAGGAAAGCTGATTGAAGAGGCCGGCCTGAGAGGATATGGAGTAGGAGGCGCTCAGGTATCGGAAAAGCATTGTGGATTTGTGATTAACCGGGGCGGCGCTACAGCAGCGGACATTGTGGAGCTGTGCCGCCAGGTAAAGGAGCGTGTTTTCCGGAATTCCGGCGTGGAGCTGGAGCTGGAGGTAAAGCTTCTGGGAGAATTCTAAAACGAAGGAGGAAGCCATGAAGCTGGTTATTGTAACGGGCATGTCTGGTGCGGGAAAAACCATTGCCCTGAAAATACTGGAGGATCTGGGATTCTATTGTGTAGACAATCTGCCGATTCCTTTGATGGAGCCGTTTGCCGATCTGGCTATGCGGCAGTCATCCTCCCATGAGAAGGTGGCTCTGGGGATCGATATCCGCAGCGGAGAGGATCTTCCCCGGTTCCGGCAGATTCTGGAGCAGTGGAAGTCCGGTTCTCTTCCCTGCGAGGTGCTGTTTCTGGACTGCAGCGATGAGACTCTGATTAAACGTTATAAGGAAACACGCCGTTCTCATCCTCTTGCAGGAAAGGGACGTGTGGATTCCGGAATTCAGACAGAGCGCAGCAGGCTGGAGTTTTTAAAGAAAGAAGCAGATATTATTATTGATACCAGCCAGCTTCTTACGAGGGAATTGAGGCAGGAGCTGGAGAAAATATTTGTTGATAATCAGAACTATCAGAACCTGTTTGTGACAGTGCTGTCCTTTGGATTTAAGTACGGGATCCCTGTGGATGCGGATTTGGTATTTGATGTGAGATTTCTGCCCAACCCCTATTATGAGGAAGGTCTGAGAAGCCACACAGGGCAGGAAGCAGAGGTGCAGGCCTATGTCCATCAGGGCGGAACGGCAGAGCTGTTTCTGGGAAAGCTGTATGATATGCTGGAATTTCTGATTCCCAATTATGTCCAGGAGGGAAAGAACCAGCTGGTTATTGCCATTGGATGTACCGGCGGCAAACACCGTTCTGTAACGATTGCAGAGGCGGTTTACCAGTATTTAAGCAGCCACAGGGAGCTGGGGCTGAAACTGGAGCACCGGGACATTGAGAAGGACAGAATACGAAAAAAATAAGCATCTGAGGTGGGAAATGTCATTTTCTTCAAGAGTTAAGGAGGAATTATCCCGGCAGCTGAGTCCGGCAAGACACTGCCAGATTGCAGAAATTGCGGCGATTATCAGTCTGTGCGGCAGGATCCAGATATCGGAAAATGATCGGTACCGGATTAAAATCAGCACGGAAAATGCGGCAGTTGCAAGAAAGTACTTTACATTATTGAAAAAAACATTTAATATAAGTACTGATGTTTCTATTCGCCAGGGGGCAGAAGGCCATCGGCTTCGTACCTACACGGTAGGAGTCAGCCGGCATGAAGACGCAATGCGGGTTCTTCAGGCTACCAAGCTGATTGACAGGTACGGTGAGATTGAAGAAAATCTGTCTCTGGCTCAGAATGTGGTTATTATGCAGAGCTGCTGCAAGCGGGCTTTTATCCGCGGAGCATTTCTGGCCTCCGGTTCCATCAGCGATCCGGAGAAGTTCTATCATTTTGAGATTGTCTGCGCTGCTGAGGCCAAAGCAGTTCAGCTTCAGGGATTGATTCTTGCATTTGGTCTGGACGCCAAGATTGTACAGAGAAAAAAGTACTATGTGGTTTACATTAAAGAGGGCAGCCAGATTGTGGACATCCTGAACGTAATGGAAGCGCCTGTGGCCTTGATGGAACTGGAGAATATCCGGATTCTCAAGGAAATGCGCGGAAGCGTAAACAGACAGGTTAATTGTGAAACAGCCAATATCAACAAGACAGTATCGGCTGCAGTGAAACAGATGAAGGACATTACTTTCATCCGGGACAAAATCGGCTTTGACAAGCTGCCGGAAAATCTCAGTGAGATTGCCCAGCTGCGTCTTTTAAAGCCGGAAGCAACACTAAAAGAGCTTGGAGAGGCTCTGGATCCGCCGGTGGGCAAATCCGGCGTGAATCACAGGCTCAGGAAGCTGGGAGAGCTTGCCCAAAAGCTGAGAGAGCAGGCTCCAGGCAATGAAGCATAATACATGCTTTCAAAAATGAGGAGGATAATTATGGTAAAGAAAGCAATTACGATTGGACTCGCATCCGGACTTGAGGCAAGACCGGTGGCCATGCTGGTGCAGATTGCAAGCCAGTATGACAGCCTGATTTATGTAGAGAGCGAGAATGCGCGCGTGAATGCCAAGAGTATTATGGGTATGATGACACTGGGTCTTGATGTAGGTGAGACAGTGGTTGTCAGCGCAGACGGAAGTGATGAGGAAAAGGCGATTGCAGAGATTGAACAGTATTTAAGCAATCGGTAATCCCCACTCGAAATTGTTTATAAAGTGATAGATGGGAGAACAGGGCAGGATTTCTGGAAAGCAGAGATACCTGCCCTTTGTCTGTTCTGGAAACAGTGGAAAAATAATTTATTTCCAGATATAATAAAAGGAACAGCGCGGTGACGAAGAAAACGAGAAAAGGTCCTGCAGAACGCGCAGGGCAGCTGAATGGAAAGCGGCGCTGAAAAACAGGAAAGGAAGAAAAGCTGTGGCATTTACACATTTGCATGTCCATACCGAGTACAGCCTGCTGGACGGCTCCTGTAAAATCAAGGAACTGGCAGCCAGGGCAAAGGAACTGGGGATGGACAGTATAGCAATTACCGATCATGGCGCCATGTACGGAGTAATTGATTTTTACAGGGCAGCCAGAGAGGTGGGGATCAAGCCCATTATCGGGTGTGAGGTCTATGTATCTCCCGGTTCCCGTTTTGATCGGGAGACAGCAAGCGGAGAGGATCGGTATTACCATCTTGTTTTGCTGGCTGAGAATGATCAGGGATATCACAATCTGATGAAGATTGTGTCAAAAGGCTATGTGGATGGATTTTATTATAAGCCCAGAGTGGATTATGAGGTTCTGGAAACCTTTCACGAAGGTGTGATTGCCCTGTCAGCCTGTCTGGCCGGCGAGGTGCAGAGGTATCTGGGACGGGGAATGTATGAGGAAGCATGCCGTTCGGCTCTTCATTATCAGGAAATATTTGGAAAAGGGAATTTCTTCCTGGAACTTCAGGATCACGGGATTCCCATGCAGAAAACCGTAAATCAGGGTCTGATGCGTATGAGCAGGGAACTGGGAATTGACCTGGTGGCAACCAATGATATTCATTATATTCTGGCAGAGGATGCAGTTCCCCATGATATTCTGCTTTGTATTCAGACCGGAAAAAGGGTGACAGATGAAAACAGAATGCGTTACGAAGGAGGACAGTATTACTGCAAGTCCGAGGAAGAAATGCGTGCGCTGTTTCCCTATGCCCAGGAAGCCATTGACAACACGCATAAGATTGCCCAGAGGTGCAATGTGGAGATTGAATTTGGCGTAACAAAGCTGCCGAAATATGAAGTTCCGGAGGGCTATGACTCCTGGGGATATTTAAACAAGCTGTGTCTGGACGGTATGACAAGGAGGTATCCAAAGGATGACGGAACTCTGAAAAAACGTCTGGATTATGAACTTGATGTTATCCACAATATGGGATATGTGGATTATTTTCTGATTGTGTGGGATTTCATTCATTTTGCCAGATCCCACAATATTATGGTAGGACCGGGGCGAGGCTCGGCAGCAGGAAGTATTGTAGCCTACTGCCTGGAAATTACAAACATCGATCCCATCCGCTATGATCTGCTTTTTGAACGGTTTTTAAACCCGGAGCGTGTATCCATGCCGGATATTGATATTGACTTCTGCTTCGAACGAAGGCAGGAAGTTATTGATTATGTGGTGGAAAAATACGGCAAGGATCAGGTGGTTCAGATTGTTACCTTTGGTACCATGGCAGCCAAGGGAGTGGTCCGTGATGTAGGACGCGTTCTGGATATGCCTTACGCCCGTTGTGATGCCATTGCAAAGATGATTCCAACAGACCTGGGGATGACGCTGGAAAAGGCTCTGAAGCAGAATCCGGAGCTTCGTGAAGCCTATCAGCAGGACGATGAGGTAAAGTATCTGATTGATATGGCAATGCGCCTGGAGGGACTTCCCAGACACACCTCCATGCATGCGGCAGGCGTGGTTATCGGTCAGAGGGCTATGGACGAGTTCGTTCCCTTATCCAGAGCGGCAGACGGAACCATTACCACCCAGTTTACCATGACGACCCTAGAGGAGCTGGGGCTTTTGAAAATGGATTTTCTCGGCCTTCGGACTCTGACTGTGATTCAGAATGCGGCAGAGCAGGTGGAGCGGGGATACGGCATTCACCTGGATATGGAAAAAATAGATTATAATGATAAGAATGTTCTGGCATCCATTGGCACGGGAAAATGCGATGGAATCTTTCAGCTGGAAAGTTCTGGAATGAAGAGCTTTATGAAAGAGCTGAAGCCGGAAAATCTGGAGGATGTTATTGCAGGAATTTCCCTGTATCGTCCGGGACCGATGGATTTCATCCCCCGGTATCTGAAAGGAAAAAATGACCGCTCTTCAATTACCTATGACTGTCCGCAGCTGGAATCCATTCTGGGGCCTACTTACGGGTGCATTGTGTATCAGGGTGCGACTCGTTCCTAGTTTAAATAAATAAAGGCTAGGCACGTTGTTCAAATTAAGTGCGAAAGCACTGAAATGAATTGCGGAGAACTGCAATTTCGAAGTAAGGAATGATAAGGTAACGCTTTGAAACTTACTCTTTAATACTCCGACTAGCATCATAAATGGAAACATTAGGTGTTAGAAGCTCGGTGAAGTCGGCAGAAGCAGACCTAAGTCTAAGAAATAATCAAGTAAGGTTGGTACAAAAGTGGCTAGAGCCCACCTGCCATGAAAGATTAAAGTATGAGATATGGTTTGTGATATGTCGGAAGTCTATAAAGTTTCTATGGTGAGTATGTCATAACGACTGACGAACTCGAGAATTTAAAGGACCTAGATACGACCTTATGGAAACATAAGGGACCGTTCCAACGGCGTTAGTGTGGTAAAGTAAGAATCTTGGTTATGAAATACCATAATATGCGAAATCTTCGGATGGCGGGCATATTCAAGCTAACAGGTCTATATTGAGCACCTAATGAAACTATGTACAGATAGAAATTGTGGAACGAGGAAAGGTTTAAGGTATCTAGTAAATAGGAAGCTATCTGCTAGATATAAACTGTCGAAGAATAATAAGCAGTTGAACTTAAGCTGAAAAGTAGTGTTCGAACCAATGAAGTGCTTGTAATGAGTATGGAGGAATGGGCACAAGTCGTTGTAACTTTTATTAACAAACCACGACAGTGTTATTTATTCGTTCATTTAGATATAATAGGGATTCTGTGTATGACTAAAAAGGCTCACTTTCAATCCTAAGTGAAAGGAAGTGAGAACCCTATGCCTAAAGACAAGAGAACGGTACCGTAGATAGAAGTCATGGCTATAGAGCAATGCGTGAATCTACAAAACTCAAAGAAATGTGGATTGTGAGATATGCTGACGATTTTAGAATTTTCTGCAAAACCAAAAGGGATGCAGAGAAGACCAAAATAGCCATAGAAAAATGGCTGAAGGACAGACTAAGATTGGATATATCTCAAGAGAAAACACGCATAGTCAATACAAGGGTAAAATCAATGGAATTTTTAGGGTTCAGTATAAAAGTTCATAAGAAGAAAAAGAACTCAAAGTATGTTGTAGATTCACATATAAGTCCAAAAGCTCTCAAGGACAAAAGTGATAAATTAGCAAATCAAGTAAAAGTATTTTGCAAATACAAAGATTCAGACCAAGGTGCGAAAGAAGTAGTAATCTATAATTCGATGGTATTGGGAATTCAGAATTATTATCGAATAGCAACTAATGTAGCCAGTGACTAGAATAAAATTCAACAACGAACCTACAGAATTATGTATAATAGACTAAATACGCAAAGTGGCAATGCCTTACGAAAGGAAGGCAGAACACTTACGCTGTTAGAGCGACAACAATTTGGGAAATCGAAGTCGCTTAGATATATAGCAGGAACAAGAGAACCTATATATCCTATCTATTACATACAGTTTAAAAATCCAATGGCATTTAATCGCAGAATATGTCCGTACACTGTGGAGGGCAGAGCGATTATACATGATAAATTGGCTATCAACTGTAATCTTATGTACCAACTTATGAATCAAAAATTAGCTAGTGGCAGTATAGAATACTATGACAACCGAATATCTCTGTATAGTGCTCAATGGGGTAAATGTTATATTACAGGCAAAGAATTTCAATGCCTGGAAGATATACATTGCCACCATAAAGTAGCCAAGAACAAAGGCGGTACTGATGAATATTCAAATCTTGTCCTTGTGGATAAGGATGTTCATATACTTATACATGCTACGAACCTAGAAATTGTAAAACGATGGGACATTACTTTAAACCTTTTACTTCCTATTCACTCATTGTGGCAATATCGGTTGTTGTACTTATCGTGCATACGATTATTGTGCTGATTTACAGAGTGAAGAAAAGGGCAAATAGCAAGTAAGCTAATTAACTATGGTATTCGTAACAGCTGAGTAAATTCCAGTTTGACGAACCAAATATAAAATAGTTATTAATAAATTTTAGGTTATCCAAATAGAACGAATAAAAGTTACAACGATGGAACGCCGTGTGCTGGGAAACTAGCATGCACGGTGTGGAGTGGGGGAAAACCTGGCGATTACTTCAAAGGGTTACCTATCACTATAGCAGGTAATGCAGATTGTGCGGGATCTGGCAGGCTATACTATGGGGCGGAGCGATCTGGTGCGCCGCGCCATGTCGAAGAAAAAAGCTGCCGTTATGGAAAAGGAACGCAGGAATTTTGTCTATGGAAATGAGGAAGAAGGGGTAAAAGGCTGTATTAATAATGGAATCAGTGAGAAAACAGCCAACCATATTTATGATGAAATGATTGATTTTGCAAAATATGCGTTTAACAAGTCCCACGCAGCCTGTTATGCAGTGGTGGCATATCAGACGGCATATTTGAAATATTATTATCCCAGGGAGTTTATGGCAGCATTGATGACATCGGTGATGGACAACATTACCAAGGTATCGGAATATATTTTAAGCTGCCGCCAGATGGGAATTGCCATTCTTCCTCCGGATATTAATGAGGGGCAGAGCGGATTTTCCGTGTCCGGAGGCGCCATCCGTTATGGTCTGTCTGCAATTAAAAGCATAGGACGCAATGTGGTGGATGCGATTATCCGGGAGAGAGAGGCAAATGGCCTTTTCGTATCAATGGATGATTTCATCGAGAGAATGACGAATAAGGAGATCAACAAGCGGACGCTGGAAAGCTTTATCAAATCAGGCGCACTGGATTCCATGCCGGGGAACAGAAGACAGAAAACCATGATTGCGCCGGAACTTCTGGATCAGAAAAACAAGGAGCGGAAAAATACCATGGAAGGCCAGATGAGTCTTTTTGATTTTGCTTCCGAGGAAGAAAAACAGCAGTTCCAGATTACCATGCCCAATGTGCCGGAGTTTCCAAGAGAGGAGCTGCTGGCTTTTGAAAAGGAAATGCTGGGGATCTATGTCAGCGGACATCCTCTGGATTCCTGTCTGGAAACCTGGAAAAACAGCATAACAGCAAAGACTACAGATTTTATAGTAGATGAGGAAACAGGACGGGCTGCAGCCGCTGATGGAGAGAGGGTCATTATCGGAGGTATGATTGCCGGAAAGGTAGTAAAGACTACAAAAACAGGAAAAATGATGGCCTTTGTCACAGTGGAGGATATGGTAGGTTCTGTGGAGGTTCTGGTATTTCCCAAGGATTATGAAAATAACAGGAATCTTCTTAATGAAGAGGCTCGGGTGTTTATCCGGGGACGGGTTTCTATAGGCGATGAGCCGGTGGGAAAGGTGATCTGCGAGCAGGTGATTCCGTTTGATGCGGTTCCCAGGGAATTGTGGATAAAGTTTGCCGATAAGACGGAATACGATCAAAAAGGACCGGAAATTCTGGAAGTGTTGAAACTGTCAGAGGGGAATGACACGGTTGTTATTTATCTGGAGAAGGAACGTGCAAAAAAAATCCTGCCTCCCGCCTGGAAAATCTGTGCAAATGAGACAATGATGGAGCGATTGAAAAACATGGTTGGTGAAAATAATATCAAACTTGTAGAAAAGGGATTGAAAAGATAGGAAAAATGATATAGAATACATCTGAATTGTATTTTCAGGAAAACAATTCCAATCCGGGAGATCGTACCGGTCTGAGACATAACAGAAAGTGACAATCAGGAAAAAACAAAATGCAGGCGGCAGCAGGCGACATGCAGAAACAGGCGGCAGGAAGCAGAATGCGGCATGCAAAAATAAACAGCAGGCAGCGGCAGGCAGAAATAAACAGCAGGCGCTGACAGCGCGACAGGAGGAAATAACCATGGCAAAACAGGTGAAAACAATAGGTGTTCTGACAAGCGGCGGTGATGCTCCGGGTATGAATGCAGCTATTCGTGCGGTAGTTCGCACGGCTATTAATAAAGGCATGAAGGTAAAGGGAATTATGCGCGGCTATGCGGGACTTCTTCAGGAAGAGATCGTAGATATGGAGAGCACCAGTGTTTCCAATATCATCTACCGCGGAGGAACAATTTTATATACTGCAAGATGTATGGAATTCACTACACCGGAGGGACAGCAGGCAGGTGCAGAGATCTGCCGCAAGCATGGAATTGACGGTATTGTGGTAATCGGCGGCGATGGTTCTTTCCGGGGAGCAGGAAAGCTGGCAGCACTGGGAATCAATACCATTGGTGTACCGGGAACCATTGACCTGGATGTAGGATGTTCTGAGTATACGATTGGTTTTGATACAGCAGTGAATACGGCAATGGAGGCCATTGACCGGGTTCGTGATACCTCTACCTCTCATGAGCGCTGCAGTATTATTGAGGTTATGGGACGTAATGCAGGATATATTGCCCTGTGGTGCGGTATTGCCAACGGCGCTGAGGATATTCTTCTTCCGGAGCGGTATGACGGCGACGAGCAGACCCTGATCAATAAGATTATTGCAAACCGCAAGAGCGGAAAGAAGCATAATATTATTATCAATGCAGAGGGTATCGGACACTCTACCTCCATGGCAAGACGAATTGAGGCAGCTACGGGAATTGAGACCAGAGCAACGATTCTGGGACACATGCAGCGAGGCGGTACACCGACCTGTAAGGACCGTGTATTTGCTTCTATTATGGGCGCTAAGGCGGCTGAGCTTCTCTGTGAGGGCAAGAGCAACCGCGTTGTGGCTTACCGGAGCGGTCAGTATGTAGACCTGGATATCCAGGAAGCTCTTCAGATGAAGAAGGATATTCCGGAGGAACAGTACGAGATTGCCAAGATGCTGGTAAAATAACAGCAGGAAAAGGGCTGGCGCACACAGAAAAAAGCTTGAAACAGAAAAATAAAGGCCCGGTGGAATCAGCCACCGGGCATTCTTCGGCTTTGCGGACGGAACAGAATTTTGATGGTTCGGCAGGGAAGAGGGAAGGATGAGAAGGGAAAGCCGGAAAAGGAGGATTAGAATGCCGGAGAATGGAGAAACAACGGTACTTTGTGGTTCTAACAGCTACGAAAGAAAGTATTATTTTAATGAAGACTTTGAAAATCTGCCGGATGCGGTAAAACGACAGCTTCAGGTTATGTGCGTCTGGTTTACAGAGGAGTGCGGAGGAATCCTGACGCTGGAATTTACAGAAGACGGAACTCTGGAATTTAAACATACCACCTCAGAATATGACGGATATTATGATGAAATCGGGGCAGATTTAAAGATTAAACAGATGAGAAGAGAGGGGCAGGAATTTCTGCAGGCCCTGGAAACCTATTACCGGGTATTTTTCCTGGGAGAAAGCCCGGAGGGACAGGAGGAATGATGGCAGAGGACAGAATCCCCAGGAAGGAGCTTTGCGGCAGTGAGAAAGCCGGAGGGACAGGAAAACGCAGGCTTCGAATCGGAAATGTAGAGCTGGATAATAATCTGATTCTGGCGCCGATGGCCGGAGTGACGGATCTTCCGTTTCGGATTCTCTGCAAGGAGCAGGGCTGCGGACTGCTCTGCACAGAGATGGTAAGCGCCAAGGCGATTCTCTATAAAAACCGCAATACGCGGGAACTTTTAGAGGTGACACCGGGAGAACGTCCTGTTTCCGTACAGCTTTTCGGCTCTGATCCGGAGATTGTCAGCGATATGGCGCACCTGATTGAAGACGGCCCCTTTGATATTATTGATTTCAATATGGGCTGCCCTGTGCCGAAGGTAGTGAATAACGGAGAGGGTTCTGCCCTGATGAAAAACCCTAAACTGGCGGAGGAGATTTTCACAGCTCTTGTAAAAAAGGTACACAAGCCTGTGACAGTCAAATTCCGGAAAGGGTTTGATGATTCCTCGGTGAACGCAGTGGAAATTGCGAAAATTGCAGAAGCCTGCGGTATGGCTGCCGTGGCAGTTCACGGAAGAACCAGGGAGCAGTTTTATGCAGGTAAGGCAGACTGGGAGATTATCCGTCAGGTGAAAGAGGCTGTGAAGATTCCGGTGATTGGAAATGGTGACATTTTCACGCCTGAGGACGGAAAACGGATGCTTCAGGAGACCGGCTGTGACGGCCTGATGATAGCACGGGGCGCCAGAGGAAATCCCTGGCTGTTTCACAGACTGAATCATTACCTGGATACAGGGGAGCTTCTTCCGGAGCCGGACAGCAGAGAAATTGGCGGAATGATTTACCGCCATGCACAGATGCAGACGGAAAGAAAGGGAGAAAACCTTGGAATGAAGGAAATGCGCAAGCATATTGCCTGGTATACGGCAGGCCTTCGCCACTCAGCAGGAATACGGCGCCAGTGTAATACGCTGGAGACGTTAGAGGAACTTCACAGTATGCTGAAGGAGCACAAAATGCTGCCGGAAGGGATCTGAAACAGTACAGAACAGAATCCGGAAACAGCCGGATAAGGTCTGGCGGCAGACGAGGCGGAAAAATGCGTTCCGCCCTTGAAAACAGGGGCTTTCCGGTTCTTGACAACTGATTGCCTTTGGGATATAATGTTTGGAATGCAGCGTTGCGGAACTGAGGGGTTAGATATGTTTATCAGAAAGAACACAGAGTTCTACAGCTCCGCAGCAGGTTAGTAAAAAGGAAGGAAATAAGCATCATGGCAGAGAAGAAACACATTTTAACATATGCAGGACTGAAACAGTATGAGGATGAACTGCAGGAACTGAAGGTGAACCGTCGTCGTGAGGTAGCACAGAAAATCAAAGAAGCTCGTGAGCAGGGCGATTTATCTGAGAACGCCGAGTATGATGCTGCAAAGGATGAGCAGCGTGACATTGAGCTGCGTATTGAGGAGCTGGAGAAGCTTCTGAAGAATGCAGAGGTTGTAGATGAGGACGAGATTGATCTGGACAAGATCAGCATTGGCTGTAAGGTACGCGTATATGATGTGGACTTTGATGAGGAAATGGAGTTCCGCATTGTAGGTTCCACTGAGGCAAACAGCCTTCAGAATAAGATTTCTAACGAGTCTCCTGTAGGTCAGGCTCTTATGGGCAAAAAGGCAGGAGATGTGGTTGACGTGGAGACACAGGCCGGAGTGATCCAGTACAAGGTCCTGGAAATTCAGAGAGTATCATAATCCAATTAGAACGAAGGAGTAAAGAAAAACATGGCAGAGCAGAATCAGCAGAAGAAGCAGCAGGAGCCGGATCTGAATCAGCTGTTAAAGGTTCGCCGGGAGAAGCTGGCAGAGCTTCAGGCAGCCGGAAAGGATCCGTTCCAGATTACCAAATATGATGTAACCGTACACAGCACTGATGTAAAAGATGATTACAGCCAGTGGGAAGGAAAAGAGGTTTCCATTGCCGGACGTATGATGTCCAAGCGCGTGATGGGAAAGGCCTCTTTCTGCAACGTTCAGGATCTGAAGGGCGATATTCAGTGCTACGTGGCCAGAGATGATCTGGGTGAAGAAGCCTACAAGGAATTCAAACGTATGGATATCGGTGATATCGTCGGCGTGAAGGGTATTGTTTTCACGACAAAGATGGGAGAGATTTCCATTCATGCTCACAGCGTAACCCTGCTTTCCAAGAGTCTGCAGGTTCTGCCGGAGAAGTATCATGGACTGACCAACACAGATATGCGGTATCGCCAGAGATATACGGATCTGATTATGAATGAGGATGTGCGCAAAACCTTTGTAATGCGTTCTAAAATCATCAGCTGTATCCGCCGTTATCTGGATGGACAGGGCTTCCTGGAGGTTGAGACTCCTATGCTGGTGGCAAATGCCGGAGGAGCTGCTGCAAGACCGTTTGAGACCCATTACAATGCATTAGATGAGGATGTAAAGCTTCGTATTTCTCTGGAGCTTTACTTAAAGCGTCTGATCGTAGGCGGCATGGAGCGCGTATACGAGATTGGACGTGTATTCCGTAACGAGGGACTGGACACCCGCCACAATCCGGAGTTTACCCTGATGGAGCTGTATCAGGCCTACACCGATTATAATGGAATGATGGATCTGACAGAGAATATGTTCCGTCATGTGGCTCAGGAGGTATGCGGTACCACCCTGATTCCTTATGCAGAGGTAGAGATCGATCTGGGCAAGCCTTTCGAGCGTCTGACCATGATTGATGCAATTAAGAAATATACCGGTATTGACTTTAATGAGATTGCCACTACGGAAGAGGCTAAGAAGCTGGCTGATGAGAAGGAGATTCATTATGAAGACCGTCATGTGCGCGGCGACATCATCAACCTGTTCTTTGAGGAGTTCGTAGAGGAGCATCTGATTCAGCCGACTTTCATCATGGATCATCCGGTAGAGGTTTCTCCGCTGACCAAGAGAAAGCCGGATAAGCCAGAGCAGGTAGAGCGTTTTGAGCTGTTTATTTACGGCCGTGAAATGTGTAATGCCTACTCTGAGTTAAACGATCCGATCGACCAGAGAGAGCGCTTTAAGGCACAGGAGGCAGCTCTGGCTGCCGGTGACGAGGAAGCCAACACAACAGATGAGGACTTTATGAATGCTCTGGAGATTGGTATGCCTCCGACAGGCGGTATTGGATACGGTATTGACCGTCTGGTTATGCTTTTAACCAACAGTCCGGCTATCCGCGACGTTTTACTGTTCCCGACAATGAAGACCCTGGAACCAAAGCGGGCTGAAAACAAAGCCGAAAAAGCAGCGGTAAATGGTTCTGCAGAGGCTGCAACCGTGTCCGCGCCAAGCGTACAGATTGATCTTTCCAAGGTGAAAATCGAGCCTTTGTTTGCAGATGATGTAGACTTTGAGACATTCAGCAAGTCTGATTTCAGAGTGGTTAAGATCAAAGCCTGTGAGGCAGTGCCGAAGTCCAAGAAGCTCCTGAAATTCACACTGAATGACGGAACAGACCGGAAACGCACCATTTTAAGCGGTATTCACGAGTATTACGAGCCGGAAGAGCTGGTTGGTAAGACCTGTGTGGCAATCACAAACCTGCCGCCGAGAAAGATGATGGGTATTGATTCCGAGGGTATGCTGATTTCCGCAGTGTACGAGTATGACGGACGGGAAGGCTTAAATCTTTTGATGCTGGATGACAGTATTCCGGCAGGAGCAAAGCTGTACTAAAGAGGTCATTTACTACAAAAAATCGCGTTACTACAACTTTTCTACAACTTTTGCGCGAGACCCTACGAAACCGGATGAAGCAATATGAAAGGCGGATCTGCTTATAAAATGCAGATTCGCCTTTCTTTTTACATCAGCTTCATGTTCACACTAATGTTTTTTGCCTTCTCCTGCATATTCTCTTGTGTGATATGGGTGTAGATGTCCATTGTAGTAGAGAAATCGGCATGCCCCATGACTTGCTGAATGAATTTAACATCGTTGGTGCTTTCGCAGAGCCGGGTACAGAAGGTGTGCCGCAAGTTGTGAACACTAAAATGAGGGAGCAGATCCGGTTCACGGTCTTCCAGTTCAGCCTGATCCATTTCCTCCATGTTGTAAGTTACGCTGATTCTCTCAATCGCCCGATTGATATTGTGGGCGCTCATGAATGAGCCGGTTCGGTTGCGGAAAACAAAACCGTGAACTCCTCCTAACACCAGTTGATCGTCTGGATACAATGCGTCGATGGTTTCAATCTGGAGGCGAAGCTGCTCGGCCACCTCTGGATAGAGGATAGGGATAATTCGTGTACCGCTCTCAGTTTTGGGAGTGGTAATGTGAAATCCGGCTTTTCCGTCAATGACCCGGTAGATTAAGTTGTGGTTGACCGAGATTGTGTTTTCGCTCAAGTTAATATCGCTTTTGGTAATGCCGGTACATTCTGCTACACGCATTCCTGTTCCAAGGAGCACAGTCATGATGGGGAGCCAATGGCTGTATGTAGGGGACTTGGCAATAAAACGCAGGAAATTCTGCTGTTGCGTTTTAGTGAGTGCGATCCGCCGTTTAGGCTTTGGAGCGCTGCCGTCCGTCTTGAGCTTGCGGTAAATGCCCTTGCTGGGATTTTTGCGGATGTAATCGTCGTCCACGGCCATTTCAAGCGTAGGGTGAACAATGGTGTTGATGCTCTCCAGTGAGTTGATAGCAAAACCGTGTTTCAGCAGTTTGGTATAAAACGCGAGAATATCACTTCTGTGGATTTGTGGCAGAGGCATGTTAGCGAAAGGCTCTTCTTTCACATAGAAGTCCCACAGGTAAAGATAATTTGCTCTGGTGGAGGGCTTCAGTTTGATGTTGTTATTCATGTAGACCTTGAACATATCATTCAGGGTAAGCTTCATGGCTTCCTGAGTACGGATGCCATCATCCTTATCTTTGTTGATCTGCTTTTCTTTGACACGAAGACTTGCGAGATCGGAGTCGTAAAGATATTTCTTTTTAGTGCCTAATTTGTAGACATACATATAGCTGCCATCTGCCCGTTGTGTTTCTCCGGGCCGAAGATTTCGTCCTTTGTTGTCTTTTCTCACTTTTGCCATTACTGGTACCTCCTGATTATAAAAGTGTAGTGCGCCTTACTGGCATGGTTATTTAGCCGGAAATATCATAAAGATATTCTTTGATACGCTGGACACTCCATAGGACACGGGTGTTCATGGTAATGCGTGCATTGGCAAGATCCCCAATCTGTACCGCAGTGTGTCTTCCACAGCACAACAGTTTGCAAAGGGTATCGGTATCAACAGCCAAGCACTGCTCCGGCGGTAGGTCATTCGATTTTCTTTTCTCCATAATCGTCCTCCTTTTTTCGATTACAATGATCCCTTACGATTTGTAGAAGAAGGTTTTCAACAAAAACAATGAAAACGGTCTTGAGGTCAGGAGGTATTGAAAAACAAAAGAACTCTAATGGGGCCATTTCCTACGCCAGAACGGTTCTGCCGTGTATTTCAGGCTGCTGCTGTGCAGCATTTCGATTATGGGCGCGCTTCTGTGGTCATCGCACACTGTCCAGAATTCCTGTATAACTCCCCATAGAGGTTATGAACTTGTCAAGGTACTAAAAGAGCGTAGGGATCATCCGGTATTACCAAATGATCCGATACATCCTATAAATAGGCTGGGAAGAAAGAACTTCTGCAAAGAGGAAAGAAAATTTAAAGAAAATCCAAAAATCAATATATAGAATGTTGGAATTGACAAACACTATATATTGTGTTAAAATTGCAATGTAATTGATTTTTGTGCGTTGCCCGTCAGGGTACACAGGCTTTAGGGCTTGTGTTGCGGAGTAATGACTGCATTGCACACGCTGTTAAGTTTGTACTTGTGTCAGTAGTATCACTGCGCCTTTTCAGGCCGGTATATTACTGGCTTTTTTATTTTACGGGATTTACCCACCATTGCGAGAATGACACCGGTTCATAGGCAACTATGGACACCAGGCTTTATGCCGTCTGTCATTCTCGCTTTTTTATTGCCTGTAAGCCTGAAAGGGCTTTAAGGATAAATCAAAACTGAGAAAGGCAGGTCATGTACATGAATGTGAAGCAGAAAAGAAAGCAGAATGGTCGGCGGGTCAAGTCGGCACACTCCACGGACTGGAAGATGAAGAGACAGGCAGTATCTTCGCTCCGGCTACGAAATGTTGCACCAATGACGAGGGCGGTTATTTTGCCCCGAAGATCACGAAGGGGGATTTGATATGTCTGGCAGCAATAGTGCTGAACGAAAGCGGTATGAACCGCTGGAGCTGGTAGAAACGGCAGATCTTTCAGAAGAAGACTGGCTGGATTACCGGCGCCGTGGAATCGGCGGCAGCGATGTATCGGCGATTTTTGGCACTTCTCCATTCCGGACAGCCAGGGATCTGTACTACGACAAACTGAACATAGCGTCAGTGGAAGATGATGAGGGCAACTGGGTTGCCATGGAAATGGGGCATTTGCTGGAGCCTCTGGTAGCAAAGATATTCGAGCGGAAAACTGGATATCGGGTCTACCAGATCAAAAAGATGTTCCAGCACCCACAGTATCCTTGGATGCTGGCTGATGTGGACTACTTTGTGGAACTGCCGGATGGCACCACAGCAATCCTTGAGATCAAGACCACAAACTATAATGCCAGAGATAACTGGTGGATGAATGGGAAGGAGACGGTTCCAGTCTACTATGAATCTCAGGGGCGTCATTATATGGCGGTAACGGATCTTGACCGATGTTTCTTTTGCTGCCTGTATGGTAACAACGAGGAAGAAGTTATTATCCGGGAGGTCAAACGTGATTTCGAGTACGAGGCTGAGATGGTCTTTTTGGAGCAGTATTTCTGGGAAAACCATGTGCAGCGCCATGTGCCGCCGCCCTATACAGAAAGTGGGGCCTTGATCATTGAGAGCGCACGCAAACACTTTGGTCCGGCAGATAAAAATGCTCCGGCCGTTGCACTCGACCTGGATATGACTGCAAAACTCATGCAGTATTTGCGTCTTCTGGATGAAAAGAAAAATGCAGAGGTGTACTCCAAAGAAATCGACAAGGATATTCAGCGTCTGAAGGCCCTGTTGATTGCGGAAATGGGTACCAGCTGTACTGCGATCTGTGAGCAGGAGGGCGTGAACTATACGGTTACCTATACCCCTGTTCGCAAGTCCATCATCGACAAGGATAACCTGCTTCGGTTGAAACTGGAGCATCCGGATATTTACGAGCAGTTTGTTACAGTATCCGAATCCAGACGGTTCAGCGTTAGAGCCTCAATTATGGAGGCCGCTTAGTGAGGTGAAAAAAGGATGAATTGTATTGGAACCTACGACGGGACGATTTTTTATAATCCTGCCAATAAGTTTTGTATCGTCAGTGTAAAGACCGCAGACCAGAGCGTGCCTGCCGAGGCCAGGTCAAACAGACGGTACAAAGACCATTTGATCCGCTTTACAGCTGTGGGGTATGAGATTCCACGGACAGATGCGGTAGAGCTGGAACTGGATGGTGAATGGACAAAGGGCAAGTATGGTGTCCAACTCCAGGTGGAGCAGTGGCGTGAAATTGTGCCCAGAACAAAAAACGGCGTAGAGGGCTATCTTGCCTCCGGGCTTATCAAAGGGATTGGTCCTAAAACTGCCGCAGACATTGTGGAGCGGTTCGGTGTGGCCACACTGGATATTCTGGAACACCAGCCGGAGCGGCTGTTGGAGATCCGGGGTATTACGGAAAATAAATTGGAGGACATCAGAGCCTCTTATGCAGAAAACCGTATGCTCCAAGGAATTATGACTTTGCTGGCGCCATTTAAGATTACTCCCAAGACAGCATTGAAAATATATCAATATTTCGGCCCAACCAGCGTAGAGATTTTGGAAAAGAGCCCATTTGAGCTTTGCCAGATCTCCGGCTTTGGATTTCGGCGGGTAGATGCAATCGTACAAAAGAGCGGGGGTGATCTCCATGACCCTATGCGTATCAAAGGGGCTGTCTTTTGTGCGTTAGATGAAGGCAAGAGTAAACGAGGCCATCTGTACATCAGTTCTGAAGAACTGGAGAAATCAGCGCTGAAGCTGCTCAATGAGAAGATACCTGTACCGGAGCTTCGCCTGCATCAGCAGGAAGTCAGGGATATGATGCAGGAAATGATCCTGAATGGAGCAATCGTTTCTGTGAAGGATAATATCTATCTTCCCAGAGTGTTTGCCCAAGAGGACGAAACGGCGCGCCGGATCGCCCAGCGTCTGGTCGCCCAGATGCCAGTAGAGCATATTGCGCCGGTGCTGGAACAGGTCAAGGTTGAAATGGGGCTGCGCCTGTCTGCACAGCAGGAGGCTGCGGTCTATGCAGCATTTAGGCATGGCTTGTCAGTGATTACGGGTTCTCCTGGTACTGGTAAAACAACAGTGCTGCGGACGATACTTGAGGTTTACCGGCGGCTGCACCCTGATGGCAAAATTGCTCTTATGGCGCCTACCGGTCGGGCAAGCCGCAGGATGTCGGAGAGCACCGGCTTTGAGGATGCCCGGACATTACACAGTGGTCTGGGACTGACCAGTGAAGAGGATGAGGGTAGCCGGAACAGAAAGTCAGAGCCACTGTCGGCCGATTTAATCATTGTGGATGAGTTTTCCATGGTGGATATGTGGCTTGCCGAGAAATTCTTTGAGCGCATGAAGGCAAATGCCAGAATCGTGCTGGTAGGCGACCCAGATCAGCTTCCCAGCGTAGGAGCCGGAAATGTTTTCCGTGAGATCATCGAGACCCAAATCGTCCCGGTAACGGTGCTGGATCAGATTTTCCGTCAGTCGAAGGACAGTCTGATTGCCTATAACGCCAAATTTATCAACGAGGGCAATACCAAACTGTTTTATGGACCGGATTTTGTTTTCGTGTCTGGTGATAGTCAGGAAGACACCGCTGAAAAGATTACAGAACGGTATTGTTTGGAGATACAGGAGAGTGGCATTGAGAATGTGCAGATTCTTTCACCTTTCCGTTCAGAAGGCGCCGCGTCGTCGGAACAGCTGAATGAAACCATTCGTGAATTGGTCAACCCATTCCGCTCTGCGGAGGAAGAAATCAAGTTTGGCCCCAGGATCTTCCGGGTCAATGACCACATCATGCAGACCAAGAACACAGAAAAGGTCTCTAATGGAGATCTGGGCTTCATCCGGTATATTAAGGACACTGACCAGGGTAAAAAAATCGGCATGGATTTTGGCGCTGGCAGAACACTGGAATACGGCGTAGATGATTTGAGCAATGTGGATCTGGCGTATGCCACTACAATCCACAAGGCTATGGGCTCTGAGTATGAGACCGTCATTATGCCGCTGCTCAAAGCGCACACCATCATGATGTACCGTAATCTGCTCTACACCGGAATCACGCGTGCCAAAAAGCGGGTGGTGCTGATTGGGCAGAAACAGGTATTGTTTATGGCAATCCATCGTAATGAGATCGGCAAGCGAAATACGCTACTGGGTATGCGCATCCAGATGTATTTCAAAGCCTACGCAAAGAAAGCCGGCATCCCCATTCCGGCTGCGTTGGAAGAGCAATTAAAGAACGCAAGTTAAAAAAGAGAGGTCAGGTGCAGAAATGGCACTTGGCGTCTCCTATTTTTATGTCAGAAAGGAGTTTCCAACATGAATGAAAAAAGTAATCCGATGCCTATGATGTACAAAACAATTCCGGCAGTGGCAGAACTGAACAAGGTACCTGGCTTTGATCCGCTCAAATTTCTGCGCCATAAGGTGTCCAGAAAGACCAATGAGGAAATGCTGCAGTTGGAGTTGCCCTATCAGAAACTGTGGTTCCGTCTGCGCCACCCCCAGGGCCGCATGAAACTGACTACCCTGAGGATCACGGAACAGCTTGCGATTATGGAGGCCAGAGTTTATCTGGACCGCAGTGATGCAGAGCCTATCAGCAGTTACATCTCGCAGCACAGTGCGGAAGAAGGTACCGATTATGTGCAGGCTGCCCAGGATGAGGCATTGAGTGCTGCGCTGTCGGATGCCGGTTTCGGTTTGCAGTTTGCCGATGTTGCTGTTGACAGTACGGGCAAGGTGTTTGGAAGTAGTATTCCGCTTTCCGGGGCGGCTCCTATCCAGCAGCCAATGCCGGATGCGGCACAGAGGCCCGTAGAAGCCTCTGGAGCGGCGTTGCGGCAATCTGGCGGGGAAGTTCATGCCCGACTGGAAAGAACGCCTCAGAGCGTCGTAGAGCGCCGTAATGCGCCTGCGCGTCCGACCTCTATCCAGAAACCTGCGGCAAAGCCGGTTCAGAATGAACAGCCCCCGGTTTCTCCGGTACAGCCCACTGTCCAGCAGATGGCTGCAGAAGAGAAGGAGAATATGGATACGCTGCCTGTCGGCAAGGTAGAGGAGAATGCTCCCAATATGGAGCTGCCGGTACCCAACCGTGAGGTTACATTGGATAGCAGTCCAAAACAGGATGATGTGTCTGAGCAGCCGGCCGCACCCGTATTCCAATCGGATGAACCGGAAGAACTGCCTGTGGCGCCTGTTGTTCAGCAGGAAGCACCTAATCAGCCCCTGGCGCCTTCTTATACGGAGAGCACTCCGGTAGAAGATATCTTGAAGGTAATGACCTTTGAAGAAGCGCAGAATGTGGTGGTGGATAGCGGTCTGAGCAAAGGAAAAACCATGGCAACAGTTGCCAAGGAGCGTCCGGTGAGTCTGAAATTCTATCTCACCCCTGGTAACAAGAGTACCAACAATATCGTTCGTGCTGCGGCGCAGATCATGCTCGATGGTATGGCCGCACAGAAAGCCGGATGATAAGCAGCCCCATCTATGGGGCCAAGAAGGGAGGGAGAACAGATGGACTCATATCCAGGAGATTTTCCGTTCGGTATTATGGATGTAGTGGAACTTCTACATCTGCGAATCAGACGCCGACAGGCAAACAGTGTATATGTGGATTGCCCGTTTTGTGGTGACCGCCGCGGCAAGATGAATGTGAATTTCGTCAAAAATGTCTGGCGGTGCAATTATTGTGATGAGCATGGCGGTATGCTTGCGCTTTATGCGCGGCTAAACAATACGACTACATCCGATGCGTATTGGGAGATAGGAGAAGCCCTGTGCAACGATTTTCACAGGGAACGGCCGAACTCTGGATATGAGATGGCAGGAAACCAGCAGGCTGGTACTGGGTCCCCGGTTTCGGGGACTCAGACCGACCTTGCCGGATATGAGAGGAGGGGCGAACTAAAAACAGTGCAGCAAGCAGAACGGGCCAGCGGACAGGAAATCCATCAAACGCTTTCGCTGCTGCTCGCTATGCTGCCTCTTCAGCCTGCCCACCGCAACCATCTGCACTCCCCAAAACGGGGACTGTCGGATGAACAGATTGATAGGATCGGGTTCAAGAGCACTCCACCCCCATTCCTTTGCCGCTCCATTACCGAGCGGCTGATGAAACAGGGATGCAAGGTGGAGGGAGTGCCCGGCTTTTATCTGGATGACAGCGGGCGCTGGACCATGAACTTCTACCGAAAAAACGCAGGGATTTTGATTCCGGCTGTGGGATACGACGGTATGATACACGGCCTGCAGATCCTTTTGGATATTCCGCTCAAGCAAAAAGATGATCCGCCGGATAAGGCAGGAGCCAAATACATCTGGTTTTCGTCCTCGTCCAAAAATATGGGTGTTACATCCGGGAGTCCGGTACATTTTATAGGAGATCCATCTGCCCGGGTGGTCTATGTCATTGAAGGACTGCTGAAAGCAGACATCTCACACTGCCTGACAAACCGGACTTTTGTGGCGATTGCCGGTGCAAACAACACCAGCCAGTTGGATACGCTGTTTGCACTGTTGGCACAGAATGGCACTGAGGAGATCATTGAGGCTCATGATATGGATAAGTACAGTAACCAAATGACCTCTAATGGGGCATCTAAGATCTATCTGATGGCCCGAAAAAATGGAATGGCATGTCGTCGGCTGACCTGGAATCCGAATTATAAAGGGTTTGATGATTGGCAGCTTGCCCTTCGGGAGAAAGAACAGAAGGAAAAGGAGGTGCAGAGAATGAATTTTAAGCAGCAATATCTGTGCGGTAAGTGTGATTTTACCTATATAGATGGCTGCGTCGAGCTTTGGCACACCAGAGCGGAGAAAGATTTGGACCTGACAGAGTATCTGGGGCTGACAAAGGAAGAGTATCAGATATTTCTTGCTCAAGGCAATCAGGCGCTGAAGGATATTCTGGACAGCCAGAGAGTTTTCCGGAGATTTTGCATTTACCAGCTTTGCCTGGGTGAGACACAGACGGTACCTTTCGCGTTCAAGCAACTGGATGCACTGCGTAAGGCTGGATATGAACAGCCGCCTGCCGCCGCCTATCAGACGGTATGGAGCGCAGAGGTCTGTTGCCCAAAGGGTCAGAATGACATGGAAGTGCTGGGGCGTCTGTTCCTGGACTACAATGAACATTTGCCGGAAGATTACAGAGGTCGTCCGTTGGCTCCATCTGATGTGGTGGAACTGGACTGCCAAGGCAAACGCACATACTTCTATGTGAATGACTGCCGGGATTTTGCACCGGTACGCTTCTCCCCATTCTTGTGTAAAAGACTTCCGGAGCCTGCTCAAAAACAGGAATGAAGGGATAGGGGTCAGATGCGTATTGCAGAAAAGAAGAAAAGTCAGATCGCAGCACTGTATGAGCAGTGTTCCGGCCTTCCGGCAGATGTCAGAAGTTGTCTGGAGAATGGCTACTTTACCGTAACGGTACCTCCGCCATGGAATATGAGCAATCAAAAGGTTGCGCAGGAGGTGCAGGACAAAATCAAGGAATGGTCAAGGCAGTATACTGGCGTGGTCTGCTACTGTTTTGACAGCTTCAGCACACTTTTATATGTGCTGTGAGCAACACACAATGGCATGGAAAGGATCATAACGGCCTGCTCCATGCCTTTTTTGCGAAAGGAGATTTTACAATGGGTGTTTTTTCAGAAATAGCAATGGAGCAGCAAAACGGTATGTTCGATTCGTCTGCAGCCTTTGAGGATGATGAAGCCTTTGAGCTGGAGGAGATGGAATCTTTGCCTGTGCCGCCTGTAGGTACAGACACTGTCCCAGTATCGGCGGCTTCGGTTTGTGCCGGTGAGACTGCTTTGGCTGATGCAGAGGAGGAACCTACGGATGAAGTAGCGCCTGCTGGGGAAGAGAAGTCTGCTGAGGAGGGGAATTCGGCACAACCGCCCGCCGCAGAAGATGAAGAAAAAAAGCGTGCGGAGCATGAGGCGGCTGAAGCCCAGCGCAAAGCGGAATTTGACGCCAAACAGCAGGCGAAGAAAGCCGCAGAGCAGGAGCAGATCGCCCGTCTGGAAGCGATGAGTGATGAAGAAGTAATCGCGGCCTCTACCCAGCGGGTAAGTACTGATGTGGAAAAACTGACGCGGCGCAATATGAAGGAGTGTGTGTCCGAGCATATTCAGATGCTCTGTATGGAAGATACGGCGTTTGCCCGTCTGACAATGCATCCGAAAAAGAACATGATTCGCTGTTTCCAGTACATCAACCGGAAAGCCTGGGATTATGTACAGGATGAACTAAAAGCAAGCGGAACCCGCCCTGGTCCCGGACAGCAGGCGTATGGCTGCGATGTGCCGGATGATCTGTGCTATCAGTGGGCGGAAGATTATTTCCGTGACCCTGATGCCAAGGAAGACCATGAGGATGAGGAAAAGTTTGTTCCCAAGCCGTATGCTGGGAAGTCCTCTGCAAAGAACAAACCCAAGAAGGCGGCAGAGAAGAAAAAGACGGAACCCAAGTCGGCACCCAAGCAGGAGGAAAAAAAGCCTTCTCAGGATGGGCAGATGTCGCTGCTGGATTTTGGTATGGCAAAGGCAGGCTGAACCGGCAAAGGAGGAAAAATGCAGAATGATTGCTTATAAGGGCTTTCGCCCCGGGCTGATATGCCGTGGCTATCAGTTTGTGATGGGGCTCAATACGACTGAAAAAGCAAATTGCAGGGAAAATGGATTTCACTGCGCGGAAAATCCGCTCGACTGCCTTAGCTATTATTCCAGCCTGGAGCATTCGGAATATTATATTGTCAACGCCGGCGGCGACATCGATGAAGATGAGCATGACTCCAAAATCGCCTGTACGGAGTTGACTGTGATTAAGCGGCTAACCAAAGAGGAGCTGTTTTTACATGGTTTGGCCTACATGGTAGATCACCCGCGCAGGGTGTGGAGTTCCCATGTGGCAGCCAACCGGGCAATGGCGAACTGCGGTTATGCGGTGGTACGGGGGAAAGACCCCGTTGCCACCGGCAGACTGGGAGACATCCTTGCTTTTGCGAAGGAAGCGCCGGATTCGGAAAGTATCGTACAGGTTGCTGTAGGACAAATTGATGGTGTCACATTACTGCCAGATGTGTGGTATGGCGTGGATTTGACAAGAAGGACGGTGAATTGAGATGAAAAAACGAGCCCTGATGGCGCTTCCAAAGCTGACAGCGACGGATGAAATGAAGCAAATCGCGACTTCAGACCTGCCAAGAAAGGAAAAAACTGACTACGGATATGTTCGGGAAGTCTGTGAGTATTATACCTATCTGAGATGTATCAAACAGGATGGGATATTGAAGGTGGCTTTCTTTTTCCCAGAGCATCTTCGCCTGGATGGGAGTAATCCGGCCTATGAAGTGTATCTGGATAAAGAAAAGCGGCAGTTTATTACCTATAACAGCCTGATACAGAAATGGTGCGAATCCAAGTTGGACAGACTGGACTGGAAGCGGCAATACTGGTATACCAAAGCCTACTGGATCAGCGAGGAAGATGAGACATCTATACAGACATATCTGAACATTGATAAAAAAGCGGTAGAGGCCATCCTGCAGTTTCAGCGGGATGTGCGCGATGAACAGCTCGAACAGCGGCACCGGCGGGAAACTGATCCATGGGATAAAGATATGGAACAGGTGCCGGAACTTCCGAAGGACTGGAGTCGATGGGTGGATAAGGTTGCCATCCGGCAAAATTACATTTACTACCACTACAAAAAGGGCGGCGCCAAAACAGGTTATTGTACCTACTGCGAAAAGGAAGTACCGATCAAGGTACATCCACATCACAATCAAAAAGGCCGCTGTAGTTGTTGCCGCCATTCGGTGGTATTCAAAGCCTATGGACGAGCGGGGTATATGCAGACAGAAAAACATTTTGCCTACCTGATCCAGCGATGCAAAGTTGGCTTTGTAGTTCGTGAATTTCAGGCTGACCGGACATACAGAAAAGAAAGCCTTCCAAACTCCAGACTTTATTGCCAGGAAATCCGGCGCACGATTTATGACAAGGAAAGGAAGCCAAGAACCTACTATTGGGGGTTGTATAAGCAGCGCAATATGCGTTGGATTTCCGGATCCCCCTGTTCTTACAACTGGTCTGGTTCGCATAATGGACGGGTCTATGGCAAAACGCTGCCAACTCTGGAACAGAAGGAACTTCGATGCACAGGGCTGGTCAACTGGATTCGGAAGCAGAAAAGCGTTGATCCGGAAAAATATCTGGCTGTGCTCGAACGGATACCGCAAATGGAACAGATCAGCAAGGCGAGCCTGCCGAAGCTTACCAGAGAATGTTTCAGTTCCTGCGGAACGGTCAGTGAACTTATCAAAAACCGTAGTACAGGGAGCCTGATCAAAGCCTTGGGACTTGACAGCAGAAGGTTTCAGCGCCTTCGGCTCCATAATGGAGGCTGTGATCTGCTGCGGTGGCTGCAATATGAAAAGGGCACCGGCAGGGAAATCCCGGATAATGTCCTTTTGTGGATGTATCAGCAGGATATTAAGCCCAGGGATGTCCAGTTCATTGCCGACCGCATGAGCATGGTGCAGGTCTATAACTATGTGCGGCGTCAGATGCCATCTTTCCGGCGAAACAGCCATGAGGTACTGCGTACATGGGAGGATTATCTTTCCATGGCAAAGAAACTGCACATGGATGTTTATGATGAGATCGTATATCGCACCAGAAAGCTGCGGCGGCGCCATGATGATCTGGTGCTCAAATGCCAGGAGAAGGATATTGAACTGCAGGCCGAGGAGATGGAGGAGAAATTCCCCCATGTTAATGCCATCTGTCAGGAAATCAAAACGAAATATGAGTACGCCGATGCGGATTATATGGTAGTGGTGCCAAGCGGTATTCTGGATATTATTACCGAGGGGCGTGCGCTCCATCACTGTGTAGGAAGCAGCGACCGCTACTGGGATCGGATTGAGCGGCGAGAAAGCTTTGTGATGTTTCTGCGTAAAACGGATGATCCTTTCCATGCCTATTACACGCTGGAAGTGGAGCCGGATGGAACAGTGCGGCAGAAACGGACGGAATATGACCGGCAGAAGAAGGACATTGAGCAGGCAACAGAGTTCCTGCAGAAGTGGCAGCGGGTGGTTACCGCCAGGCTGACAGAAAGCGACAAGGCGCTGGCTGCAGAGAGCCGTGTCCTTCGTGAGAAGGAGTTTATCCAGTTGAAGAAGGATCGGGTCATCATCCATACCGGCCATTTGGCAGGAAAACTTTTGGTGGATGTGCTGATGGCAGATCTGATGGAGAACACGGATAGCATCCAGTCTCCGGCGCTGGCTGCTGCAGCGTGACAAATGAGAATGGCCGGGCATCCTTTGGGTGTCCGGCTATTGATGAACAAGGAAGGAGCAGAGCATGAAACAAATTGGAAATCTGGCAGTGGTTTGCGCCAGGCGACAGGATGTGCTGCTGCAGGTTGGCAGTGAAAAGGTATGTGTCCATGTGGGAGCCGGACCAGAGCGGAATACGCTTCACGCAGCGTGGGACGATGATGACGCCATTCAGCGTATTGTCCATGAATTGAATTTTGGCAGGTATGCAGCCGGCAGAAATGGGCTGCATACCGCACAGCAGGATTGCCCTGTGGGGCGGGGAAAGGAGAAAAGCGCATGATCAAAAACCTGAATCAGCTGCGCAGGACACTTCGGGAAGGGACGCAGTTGGAGATATTGGATCACTGCCGGCCGGAATGTATTGGACAGATACGGAACATTACGCTGGTAAACACGCAGGGCTTTTATAGTACCGTAGCGAATCAGCCAGATGCGTCTGCCAACAGAGGGAACGGCGGCCGCGGCCCAATCCTTTGGTGGGGCAGAGCCGCCCACTGGCAGTTTACAGACGGTGTTTGCAGTGTTTTCGACAGTGAACAGAAGCATACGGAAGAAGAACTGGTTATGTCCTTCCGGGTACTTGAAAAGGAGGCAGCATAATGGAACGGAATATTTTTGAAAAGCAGAGAGAATTGAATGACCGGCTCAACCGTTATCGGGATGAGTATTATAACCGCAATGCGCCCAGTGTGTCAGATGAGGTCTATGACAGACTCTTTGACGAGTTGAAAGAGCTGGAACAGGAAACGGGAATCCAAATGGCAAATTCGCCAACCCAGACAGTAGGCTATCCTACGGTAAGCAGACTGGAGAAAACCAGACATGAGATCCCGCTGTTGTCTTTGGATAAGACTAAGAGCAGTATGGTTCTTCTGAATTTCATGGGTGAGCAGCAGGTGATGCTGATGCTCAAACTGGATGGCCTGACTGTAAAGCTGACCTATGAGAATGGAGAACTTCTGGAGGCGGCTACCCGTGGCGATGGTGACGAAGGGGAGATCATTACCCATAACACCCGAGCCATCAGCGGTATTCCTTCCCACATTACCTACAAAGAGAGACTGGTTGTGACGGGTGAGGGCTTTATCAGACCCAGTGATTTTGAGGAACTGAAGACCAGCCTGCAGGACAGCAGCGGTAAGCCCTATAAAAACGGCCGCAATCTGGCTGCTGGTTCCATCCGTCTGATGGATGCCAAGACATGCCAGGAGCGTCGGCTGGTTTTCATGCCGTTTGGTGTGCTGGAGGGCTTTCCGCACCTGACCCGGAAATCAGATAAGCTGCGGGAATTGCGTGCGCTGGGGTTCCAGCCCTGCAAGTATCTGGTCACAAAGCAGAAACTGACATTGGAAAATGTGGAAGCCGGTATTTATCAGCTGAGGCAATATGCCACTGACAAAGATATCCCCATTGACGGTATCGTGGTTTCGTTTAACGACATCGCCTATGCCCAGAGCTGCGGCCACACCGGACATCACTATAAGGACGGTCTGGCCTATAAATTTGAAGATGACCTGCATGAGAGCCTGCTGCAGTACATTGAATGGACACCGGGCAGAACTGGAGAGATTGCTCCGGTAGCTGTGTTTACACCGGTGGAAATCGATGGCTGCGAGGTCAGCCGGGCCAGTCTGCACAACTTGTCCTTTATTGAGGATCTGGAACTGATGGCTGGAAACCGGATTCTGGTAAGCAAGCGAAATATGATCATCCCTCATGTGGAGGAAAATTTGGACAGAGGCGGTTTCTCTATGGCGGATACGATTCCCCATGTTTGCCCCTGCTGCGGACAGCCTACCCGCATCCATGAATCAAGCGGAAAGGGCGAAAAGAGCGAGGATCGCATCATCAAGACGCTGTACTGCGATAATCCTGACTGTGAAACACGCCGGCTGAAGAAGTTCGTTCATTTTGTCAGCCAGAAGGCGATGGACATTGAAGGGCTGTCGGAGGCTACACTGGAAAAATTCATTGGTCAGGGATTTATCCATAGTTATCTGGACATTTACCGTCTGGACCGCTACCGGGCTGAAATCGTCCGCATGGATGGGTTTGGTGAAAAGTCCTGGCAGCGCCTTTGGGACGCTATCCAGCAGAGCCGGAATACCACCTTTGAACGGTATCTGATTTCTATGGACATCCCTATGATCGGCAACACTGCCAGCAAGGTATTGGGTCGTGTGTTCCACTATGATTTGGATGAGTTTCGGGATGCGGTCTATGGAGGCTATGATTTTCGGCAGCTTCCGGATTTCGGGGAGACATTGCATAACAATATCCACGACTGGTTCTGTGTAGAAGATAATTTCTGTATTTGGGAGGAGTTACAGACTATGATGAATATTCAAAAGCCTGCTGTGGCAGAACACAGCGAAGACAGGGTGCAGGATAATCCCTTTGTAGGAAAGACTATCGTAGTTACCGGCAAGGTGGAACCCTACACCCGGGACGGAATCAATGACCTGATCGAATCACTGGGCGCCCATGCCGGCAGCTCGGTGTCCAAGAAGACGGATTATCTGGTCTGCGGCGAAAATGCCGGCAGCAAGTTATCCAAGGCCAGGGATTTGGGCGTTACAGTGCTGTCGCCTGCGGAGTTTTTCAGTATGGCTGGTGCTGAGTAAGATAATATAGCATACCATCGGTGTGCTGTCAGTTAATCAATGGGGAGAGAGCCGAAACAGGGCTCTCTCCCCATATCTTTTATGGAAGATTTCAAGTAGGAGGGATTTTAATGCATATCGACAGGATACCGGTTTACCGGGTATATCAGAGGGCTATTGATTTGGAGCTTTACCATTCCTTTGCCGAATTGGTAGTACAGACTTCTCAGGACGATACGGCGAGAAGGACTTACCGACAAACAAGGGCGATGCAGATATGGCAGGTGGAAACGGATGTGTCCGGCTATTTTGAACCATACCATTTGCGTTACCCTGGCGAGGTGTTGGAGCGGTTTGAGGAAAAACTGGGCGATGATGTCCAGGTGTTCCGCGCTCTGGCCCTGGCGCTGGGAAATACCTGTGCGATCCAGTCTGACAATATGTTTGTGGGTAACCAGCGTGGAGCATTCCTCCAGAAATTGCGACGGTCTGCCGGAGAAGATGTGTACCTGCAGGGCGCTCTGTATCTTTTGGAAACAGATGCGGCACAGCGCCATGCCCTGTTGGAGAAACTGGCAGAAAGAGAGTATATGAGAACGGAAGAAGCCCTGTTTGTACTGTCGCTATTTGATGATACGGAACGCGGCTATGAGGCGATGCATACCCAGCTGAGCCGCCTGTTTACACAAAATCGAACACTTTCTCTGGTATATGATTTTGGTGTGCTGGAATGGTTCATCCGGTTCTATGCAGAGCAGGCAAAGAAATACCGCGGGAAAGCCGACCTGGTGCTGCGCACGCTGATGAAACTGCCGTATATGAATGTGAAGCCCGACAGCCGCGAATTTTCGGTTTTGACTAAAGCAGGGTATCGCTGCGATGAAATCATTTTGGCAAACTCTCTCGCTGTATGGGCGGACAGGCTGCCGGATCGGTTGAGTTCCAAGAGCATCACTGCCGAGAAAATCGCAGCGGCGTGTGGGCGGATGCTTCTGAATGCTCCAAAGGATCTTTCGGAAGAATTTTACGAGTATCTTGGCTGGCTGTTTCAGTTCTATAACAGCTTTACGGTCAAGTACGAAGGATTTCAGGGACTCTGGGAAGCGGTTCAATATGGTTTGAACCCCACAGCACCAAAAACACTGTTATGGATGAATCAAACGATACAGAAGGATTTTCCGTACCGATTTGATGTGTTTGATGCTCAGTACGATGATCTGGCGAAGGAACTGGAGCGGGATAACTATATGGAGTTGTTTACCCTGCAGATGCTGCATTCCAGGCAGACGATCCCTTTGAAACAGTGGCTTTCCAGATATCAGGAACTGACTGGAGCTGACTATGGAGAATATTTCAGAAGTTGGCATACGAACGGTAGGCGGGCATTTGCCTTTCTGGTGGAAAAGAAGGAAATCAATCTATGGGAGTTTTTCAAGCAGCATCGGCAAGATGGTGAAGATGCGCCACAACTGAAACTGCTGCGGGAGTACGCCCTGACAATTTCAAGCTGGAGGTGCTTCCGGTTTGTGGAGAGGCTGCTGGCTGAGTACACTTTTTCCCAGCTTCAAACGATATTTGGCGAGCGATTTTACTTTCACGAATGCTTTGTCAGGAGTGAGGGGTATTACAGCAGAAGGGAATATAAAACATACATCAGCCGTCCATTCCTATCTGCGGAGCAGCATCGACAACTCTATGACTGGGTGGAGCGTTCAGTTTTCCAGACTGAGCCGGAAAAATATGAGGACTTCGTTTTAAGCGCCTTAAAAGCACCGGAGATCCAACGCCTTTATGATAAAAAAGCGCTGGCAGCGGTGTTGCGGCAGTTTTTGCTCCACAGCGAGTATAACGGCTATGAAATCAACCGGCTGAAGGAAACATTCTATTCCAAGGAAGAGTTGGAGGATGAGCGCAGAGCCGAAGCTGAGAGAAAGAAGCAGGAAAAACGACTGGAGCAGGAAAAACGGACCATACAGAAACGGGAGAAGCTGCTACAGCTTTATAACGGCAGCGCCGAATCTCTGGTTAAATTCATTGGGGGATATTATTACCAGGATGAGAAGAAAGAGGTACTGGATATGGCATTTGATAAGTTGGTGGAATGGCCCGCCGGTTGTGTGCAGACGATGGAGGCCAAAGACGCACACGCCTTTTTTGAACTGTGTGGCGAACTGGTAAAGTCTGAACCCCGGCCAAGGCATGAGATTTTGAATATGGTGCTGACAATGATCGGAGGTGAAGCAGCATGAGAAATACATTGGAACATCTGACTCTTTTGACCAGAATGAAGGAGGATGGTCTACTTCCGGAGCTTACAGGAAGCTTTACAGAGGATGCCATAGAGCAGGCATGTGGACAGGTGGAGACACTTCAATTACAGGAACGGCTGCACATCCGAAAGACAAAGCGGATACAGGAAGAACTGGTTCGGGTGCCGGACTTTGCAGCGCTCTATGGTGCGTTGTGCAGGCAGGAGATTGGCGATGAAGAAATTGCTTCAGTCTTAGAGTCGGCAGATGGGTATGGAGAGAGACTGACAGCGTATCCCCAAGAGCAGGTGCTGGCAGTCATGAAATTGGAACTGTTGCCTTCCCTGCGGTTTGAATACCTGAAATACTATTTTCCCTTTGTGATGTATGAAGAAGAGGAGCAGGTCATATTGGATAACCTGCAGACTTTTCCCATTGCGGAGTGGAAGGGACTTTCCATGCTGACGGAGCACCAGCGGGATATGATGCGGCAGTCGTTTCTTGGTTCGTATCTGTTTTGCTGGCATCAAAATGAACGGAAAGCTCTGGAACTGTTGGAACAGAATCGTCCGCTCCAGAGAGTCTGCATCTTGCTTTATCGGTATGGTGTGCGGCTGTTTCTGTCAGTAGAGCGCCTGAAAGATCTCCGGTGGATGAAAATGACCGATGTGGGAAAATTCCGCCGGCTGTTGGCTGTATTTGAATATGACGCAGAGGATTTGTCTGCTTTTTTTGACCTCTGGCTGGACAACCATGCCGGACAATATGACCTCAACTGGTTTATCTCCCAGCCACATCCTTTGAGCAAGGAACGGAGGGAAGAAATTTTATGCAACCAACTGAGTTATCTGAATGCTCTGTATGCCGGCCGGCTCCATCTGGATTTTAATGCTGTCCGGCAATTCCAGTTTTCAATTCTCATTTATGCGGTGGAACATAGAAAAAAGCATTTTTTGGAATTGGTGGATCAGAACAGTGAAGTGTTCCTGTCCTTGGGGCGATATTCTCTATTGTTTGAGCCGGGCTTTTGTGAGCACTGTAACATCAATTCCCTGACGCTGAAGAATTTGAAAGCCAGCGATTCTGTGAACCGCAGCGACAGCTTTTTTACGCTTCTGGAAGAAGGGCAGCAGTACACCTTTGAGGAAATGTATCAGCTTTGGCATCAGAAAGAGGTTTATGTCCGGTTATACACTATGCTGACACCTCTTTCCATAGATCAGCGTTTGCTGACACTGCGGCAGCTGATAAAACGGGATCTGGTCAGCCAGTATACAGGAGATGCAGAGTTGGAGCAGCTTGGAAAATGTCTGTTGGAAAGGCCGTTTAGCGAATGGTATCGGGGTTCATTTGGGCATATCTGTGGGCTGACCCGGAGTACTGCCATGAGACTGCTGCAGCACTACGAGCGGCTACAGGCATATATACCAGATTTCACAGCGGAGTCGGACGCAGTATTTGCCCTCAATAATATGATGGCTCTTTTGGAAAGGACGGATTGGAAACAGGTGCGGAAAGATATTCTGACAACAGATGCAGACTGGCTGGATATAAAAGAAAAACTGGCATTTTCGGATGATTTTGTGGAGCAGAACCGGGAGACTGTCACGGAATTTTTACTGCAGGGCGGCGCGGCTATGGTATGCGCTCTCTATGGGGAACTGGACGGGCAGGAGCTGGCTGTTGAAGCGCTGCGACGGATCGTACAGGCTGAATTGATGGGCCAGTTCTATAAACTCAAATATTTTGCCGGTGACCTGCAGCGTGAGATTCGCTACCCTGTCAGCGAGATGCAGGAGAGCCTCTGGAAGAAAAATCTTTCGTTGGCGCGAGGTGCATTTTTGGCAGGGGAGGAGGATGATTTTTACCACACGCTGCAGCTTGGCGAACTTCCTCATAGTACCTGTCTGTCTTACCGTACTGGAAGCCAGAGGGAGTGCCTGTTAGCTGCCTTCGACTCTAATAAGAAGATTGTCCTTGTGAAAAAGGATGAAGCGGTGGTGGCTCGTGCCTGTCTCCGCTTGACAAAGGGTGCATTTCAAAAACCGTCTGCCGTCGATTTTTCTTTTGCTGATCTGTCGCAGGAGAATACGGAGGCCGGAAAATCTGCCGCCGATGAGAAGGCTGTGCTGTTTCTGGAGAGCATCTATACTTTCGGACTCAATGATATTGAAAAAGAGGAAGTAATGAAACTGGCAGTTTCCCTGACAACACAGAAAGCGGCAGAGCTGGGCGTTGTGGCTGTACTTGCAAGACGGTATCTGGGCTGCTATGAACGGGATGAGTATGTGCTTGCACCGTTCTATGTGTATATCTCAAAATCCAAAAACGGATGGCAGTATCTGGACTCTTTAGGCGGAGCGGCATATACCTCAGCAAAAGAGGAGTATGTAGAGCACCCCTTCCTGGTCATGCAGACTGCCATGCATCATGCAGAGGCAAATAGCAGAAATGAGGTGTATTATGAATAATAGGACAATGGCAACAGTTTATGTGAATCAAGATAGCATTTCCGTCAAGACCTGTTCCAGAAAAGGTTGCTCACCGCAGCGCTTTATTATTTTGAAAAAGGAATTGCAGCGGTTGGAGGAGAAAAAGTATTTGATCACCAAAGATATCCATTCCTATGCAGAACTGCGGCTGTGTGATGCAGTAGGCGGTGCCAAAGTGCTGGAGCTTTCCTTCACATGGCTGAAGGATGCTGGCAGAGACAATGTTTCCGGTTATACCGAGCGAATAAGACTGCCATATGAGCCGTTTCGCTCATATGCGGCAGGTGAGGAAGAAGTCGCCGATGGAACACGGTGGCGGCTGCTGTCCATTCCGGAACAGAACCGGCCAAAGCTGGAGTTTCAAAGCCGGAAAAATCTCAAGGCTGTAGTGGAGAATCCTATCCTGCGGCACAAACTGGGGAAATTTCTGGATCAGCATTTTAATTGGTACAACTACGAGCGCATCGTCCTGACAGATGATTACTTGCCTTACAGCTTCTTTTTTGAGGGCTACATGGTACAGGGCACAAAGACCTGTGGCGGAGTAATCCTGCATGGTGAAGAGAACATCCGAACGGCGAAATACGGGATACATACTTAACAGGTTAATAGGAACAGAGCCGCAGGTCAGAGATGATCTGCGGCTCTTTATGTAAGCATAATCACAATAGTCAGCTTGTATTATTCGAAATAAAGAACTATAATATGTCCTATGGAGGTGCAAAATGGACTATATGACACTAAAAGATGCCGCCGAGAAATGGGGCGTGACACCTCGTAGGGTAAATTATTATTGTGCTGGTGGGCGTATCCACGGTGCTGTGAAAATGGCTGGTGTTTGGCTGATCCCCAAAACTGCAGAGAAGCCGATTGATGGCCGGACAAAACAAGGGAAGGAGCTGAACCATGAATAAAATTTTGATTATAGATGATGACAGAGAACTGTGTGCTTTGATGAAACGCAGCGTACAATCGGAACATATAGAAGCCGATTTTTGTAATACCGGAAAAGAGGGTTTGCAGAAATTAAAAGAGCAGGAATACCAGCTTGTGGTGCTGGATGTGATGATGCCTGGTATGGATGGCTTTGAAACGCTGGAAGAAATCCGCAAAGAAAACAGCCTGCCGATTTTGATGTTCACATCCAAAAATGACAGTGCTTCTAAAGTGCGAGGGTTACGGGCCGGTGCGGACGATTATCTGACAAAGCCGTTTTCCGTGGATGAGCTGCTGGCAAGACTGCGTGTAACGCAGCGCCGATTGAATCTGCTGGCTTCTGACGGCATAAATAGTCCGGTTTTTGTCAATGGTCCTTTGAAGATCGACTTCTCGGCAGGCTGCGTCTGGCTGAGCGAGAATGAATTGCATTTGACCCCCATCGAGTACAAGCTGCTGTGTGTGCTGGCGCATAATGTGGGCAAAGTGCTGACGCATACCTCCCTCACGCAGAAAGTATGGGGCAGTACGCAGGAAAATGACATTGCCTCCTTGCGTGTTTACATGGCATCCCTGCGCAAAAAACTGGAACGATGCCCGGATGCGCCGCATCTGATCCAGACCCATGTTGGTGTCGGATACCGGATGCTGCGCGCAGAAAACGATGAAGCATAAAAAACAGGGTGCGCCCACCCGGACATCGCAATTCACGATTTGATTCGTTGGCAACAACCGTGAATTGCATATCGCAAATCGGTCGTTGAGAATTGCACTGCTTGTAAAACTTGCGATTAAGACCACAGACGATAGAGATATGTACAACAGGGCGTTCCCCGATGCTGGGTGTTCGTAAAACAGTTTTTGAGAACCAACACGGCAACTGCCTGGTTGGTGCGCACGTACGCAGTAAAACGGCCAAATTCTCGTATATATGGGTGGTCATTTGACCACGAGTGTGGTATACTTCACTTGGAAAACCAATTAAGGTAGATATAATGCACAGGGATGTGCTTTATATAATAAAAGCAGGATAAAAACGCAACGCATTTCTTTCTGAGAGATGCCAGAGCTGGTAGGTAGCCCAGCCGTCTGCACCGCACGGTGTAGGTAAGTAACCTTCCCCTCCGGGTTGTCCGTTCCTGTAAGGATTTATTTCAGGAGGGTTTCGTTATGGACATTGATTCTACAAAGCTGACTGTGTTTTTTGAGGCTCCATTCTGGATCGGAGTGTTTGAACGTATTGAAAGAAGAAAGCTTTCAGTGTGTAAAGTCGTGTTTGGCGCAGAACCAAAGGACTATGAAGTTTGGGAGTATCTGCTCAAGAATTACAGTCGGCTGCGCTTCAGTCCATCTGTTGAGACAGTTGTAAAGAAAGATTCTGTGAATCCAAAGCGATTGCAACGGCAAATCCGAAAGGAAACAGCTGCCACAGGAATCGGCACAAAATCACAGCAGGCGTTGCAAATGCAGCGAGAAGAAAACAAGCTGGTGCGAAAAGCACTTAGCCGTAAACAACGCGAAGCAGAAAAGCAGCGTCAGTTTGAACTGAAACAGCAGAAGCGAAAGGAAAAGCATCGGGGCAGATAATGCCCCTTTGCTTTTATCTGGCAGGGTTTGGGGCAGGCACGCCCCCAACAAGAAGCAGTCCCAAAGGGGCAAGAATTTTCGCCCGCAGATGCCGGGTCACGCCGCAGACATTCTCCATCAGGCCCGCCAAAATCAAAGGCATTTGCAGCAGACCGGAGCAGAGAAAGGGTAACGGATTTCATCATAAATTCCGCGTTTTCGTTATACTTCATGCCGTTTTGACGGGGCAGGGCGTTGTCCCTGCCGCACCTGACGGCGGTATTCATTGGGGGTCAAGCCTTCCGCCTTGCGGAAGCATTGGG
>OHQZ01000037.1_pt1 | contig 81264 bp, 64 predicted proteins | sample 1578281 | NCBI WGS metagenome assembly OHQZ01 (sample SAMEA3879589, study PRJEB24766) | human gut metagenome | biome: human-associated habitat; feature: feces | place: USA | collected 1985/1987
CCAACGATCACATTTAAAGGTGCCTGTAGTATGGCAGACAGACGCACCAGCATCTCCACATCCATCTTCGTATCCCCGTTCTCTATACGGGAAACTGTCACCTGTGACACCCCCAGTTTTTCCGCCAGAGCTTCCTGACAAAGATCACAGCGCTTCCTCAGCTTACGGATCCTCTGGCCCATCTCATATCTCTTCCGGTTAAATTCTTTCATGATCTGAAGTCCCCCTTTTCTTATCTTTTGTAAAATAACAGCCCTTTGGCTATTAGAACGTTTGTTCTTTTTTCATTATACCATAAAGGGTGTCCAATAGAACGGGACGAATGGAAAATTTCTTAAATTTTTTTCAAAAAATCTATATCGCAAATAACCCTGTCCAGGTATTCCTCCCGATCACCCCATCTGTTTCCAGCAAGTGATCTGTCTGGAATCTTCGGACTGCCTCTTCCATACCTGTTCCAAATATCCCGTCTATATTTCCCAGATAGATCCCTTTCTCTGCCAGAAATCCTTCTGCCAGCACCACAAGCGTGCCTTTGCTTCCATACCGGACAAGGGCTGTCCCCGCTGCCTCCTTACATTTTTCATCAAAACGTTCTCCGGACAAAGGGATTTTTTTGCCGTACAGACGGTTCAGGATATCTTTCCACACCACAAGGGCTGCCTGTCTGGTTCTGGGGCCAAACCTTCCATCCGCCTCCAGAACCGCACCGCATTCCTGCTTAAGAAGGTTTCCATACCATGTGTTCAGCCAGTTCTGGAACACCCTGATCTGGCCAAACGATATTCCTGTCTCTGCCCCTGGCACTTCCGTTTCCCCATCATAATCGATCAGACAGTACCCCTTAATATTAGGATCGTTCAAGGCATAACTTTTTTCCTTCACTGTGCCTCCGTTTCTGTCTCCATAAAGTGCAGAGGTATTTCCCTCATTTGTATACACCCTGCCGTTTCTTACCGCAGCCACCCGGCCGATGTGCTCGTAGGTAAAAACGATCAGCGCCCCAACCTGCGGTCTGGAGGAAGTCCTCCCCTTTCTTTCAAAAGCCTGATAAGTAGAAAAGCAATGATAGCCTTTATAGGTCTGCCTGGTCATACAGAAATGCTCCAGGGCCTTTTCTGTTCCAAAAATCTTTGCCTCCAGCCAGAACTGGTAGGTACAGCACCAAGGCTGTCCCTGACACCCCATCAGTCCCCAGGAGTCCACGTCCCGGGAATATTTCGTATAATTATTCTGCCCGGCATTGGCATCCGGGTCATCCAGGCCAACTGCACCGGCCTTCTCCTGATAACCGATCTGTGCTTTTGCCAGTTCCAAAAGCTTCTCTGATCCGTTCATATCACGCCGCCTCCTTTTCTGCATTCTCCTTCAGTATATCAATCACTTTTCTTATCATGGCAGGCAAAGGGACACCCATAAGCCCTGCATTCTCCACAATAGAAAGAAGCTCGTTTGCTATAAAACCGATACACACTGCATTTCTTATGTAGTCCATGTCAAGGAGCCTGTCCATACGGGCTGCGATCAAAATATAAAAAAGTGTCATCCCTTTCCTGCAAAGTCCCTTCCACCCGGCTCTGCTTTCCAGCGCCCCATTAGGGGATTTTGGGCTTTTGCCAAAGACCGCAGGAAGAAGGAGCCCGCCTGTGATCCAGTCCGCAGCCATAAGAATCAATAAAGTTTCCAGCGCCATATCCCAGCCCCCGAACAGCTCTGCCAAGGCGCTTCCGGCAAGAGCCAGGGTTGTAAAAATCTTGTATTTCATTCTGATTTTCCTCCATTTTCTGTAAATTCTTCTTAAAAAAGGGTATAGAAAAGGAAGCGGCAGGGGAACCGCCTCCTTAAAAACTAATGTTCTGATATTATTATTTACAATCAAACTAATCAGTAGTCTAATTTTCCCCAATAAGATTCATAATATCTTTTCAGTATTTTTTGACACTTTTTATTTTCGGAAAAAGCATCATAGAGCTTTTTATTTTTTAGAAGATATGACATATAAGTCAGCCATTCATTATCCTTTAACAGAATCGCCTGCTTTACCTGATAACCAACAGCATACACTAGCAACTGAGAATCCATTTTTTCCAACCTCTCCATGATCAAAAATGCTCCCGGCCAATTAAGATCCCGCAGCCACTTCAACATCTCGCATATGTATGTATCTAATTCTTTATCTGTTTTTTCACAGATTACTTTTGCGCAATTTTCCCATGACCATTTATATTCTATAGGTTGCATAAATACAGATAAGGATTTTATCTTTCTCGCTTCTCTAAGGGCAGCTTCCTGAACCTCTGTCGGTTGCTCCTCATCTAGCATTACAAATAAAGTATCTATATCTACTGTCATATCAATGTCCTCCATCCCATTTTACAACTACGCTTTTTACTGCCCGGGTCCAAATAGAATTTGAACCCGTGTCTATCCAAGTTTGTAACGGTACTCCCACCGGAAGTACTGTCACATGAGTAGGCTTATCTCTATATGCATATACTACTCCTGTTGCGTTCAACTTGTTTATGGTTGTAACTGCTGCTGCACGTCCAGGTCGTGGGGGAATTGTTGAAAACGAATGCCCTGTGTCCCAATCCTTCTTTTGGGGAGTTAAATTACCTGGGGTTGTTCCACCGTATCTATAAATTGGAAAATCTTTCCTCTGCTTCTTAGACCGCAGTATAGCGTCTGCGTCTATCTTGACTTCTTCTTTTTCTTTCGAAGCAAAAAAATCAATTGACCCTACGAAATCTATAGCTTTATGTGCCACAAATCCTGCAACAAATCCCGCAACTGCTGATGCCACTTTTTAGCTACTGTTACTACAAATTTTTTACCGTACCAGCTAACAAAGCACCTATTGAAGCCGCAAAACATCCACTGTAATCCACAAGATTAGCCGGATTCGCAGTATGCATACATATTTTTCCCGTGGCTTCCGGTAATACTTAAACTCTTACTCCAGCTGTCATAAGTATAGTTTACCTCTGTGTTTCCATAAAAGAACTATCGTTTCGAACCTTTGGAAATCCAATTCTTTTGTCTCCTAAATTCTGAACCATTCCCTCTCCCTTTTTTTTATTTCCTCGACCTCTTTCTCAGCTTTTCTTTAGACTTTACCATTACAACATACATAAATGAAAACTCTTCAAACCTATCAAAAATTGGGGATTTCATCTTCTTATATTTGTCATAAACAAATCTCTTCTTCATCTACGGTAAACTTATCTATAACCTCCTCAAAAACATTTCTCATTCTTTGATAATTTTCTGTTTCCTGATTCTCCCCGCTTTTAGAAATGTATATTTTTTGTTCTTTTAATACAATTCCAGCTGTCAAAACACAAACAGATTCACTCTGACTATTCTGCTGAGTTATCATATCTATTAAAAATGGTGATAGCTTATCCACATAAAAAATGTTCGTTATACATATTGGCACTACAGGAAGTCTATCTATATGCTTTTTTACAAATTTTTTTAACTCTTCTTTCAATAGTTTTATGTGCCTCTCTGTAAGCTCTGAAACACAAAGCTGTACTAATATCTGAGTTTTGTAGTTTTTTCTATCTTCATAAATATGTATAGATATTTTATTATGTATGTCATCTAAAAGTCTCTCTTTTGTTTCCACTACTAACTCATAATAATCCATAAACGCCCAACTGGCTATTTCCATTAAATCTTTATCCCTCAAAAAAGTTTTTATAATTTCTATTTTTTCTGAATGTTTTTTAGATGTCTGAAATATTTCACCATCAATAAATAACTTATAAAGTTGTTTTCTACTTCGATTTAAAATATTATTATATTTCCAGCTTACAAAACACCGAAAAACCGCTCCTAGTATCATCCATGCATATATAATTACATAACAAAATACTAACAATTTTGATATATACATTTGATTAAAACAGACCCAATGCACAGCCGTAACCAAAGATAATATAATTAAAGCTAAAATTTTTATTAAAGCCTGAACTTGTAAAACGTAAAAGCCTTTTAAATTCGACATCCATTTTCTTTTTCTGTGTTGTGCTATATACCCATACTGAAATAATGGATTAGACTTGTCTTCTCTTTCTGCAATCTGTGCATTCATACCAGAAAATCCTGGTATGTTACTATTACGAGCTGGACGCCAATTAACTGAGATAATCAGAATAATACTTAAATAATTATATGACATCCTCTTACTAATCATATTTGTTCCAATAAAACCAGTTATACATAAAAATGCACCAATGATACTTATAATTAGGATAAAAGAAAACAAACTATTTGTATCCATCTCAAATACTCTTTTTTTATTATCTTTTCTTTTCATACACCCTTTCCTCCTATTAAATGATCTGCTTCCAAATACAATTGTAAAATATTTTAAACATAACTCTTTTAAGAAGTCAGGAAAATATGCAATAATGTTTTTGCATCTTCTCCTGACTTTATTAATATATTTTGTTATTTATCAAACAATTTAGTGATAAATATATTGTGTATTCCCATCTTTATAATAAATATCGTAATATATTTTCCTATGTCCAGACCCTCTATACCACATTCCTTTTCCAATATGGCGCCAGCCAGTTATTGATGACACTCCATAGGATACCCCATATCCTGCACCTGTAGATATTACTGTTTGTTCAACATCTACAACATTGGTTCTTTTAAACTTTGATTTTAATTTTCGACATTCCGAATATCCTACATCCAGTCTACCCAATTGTATATACTCTTTAGCTGTTTTATCAAGACGTTCATGAAATATTTTTCTGTTCTTATCAAAACCAGTGCCATCTCCTCCTATTTTTGCAAGAATCCCGCTTGCAGCTGCCTGCATTGCTATTTCTGTTCCATCATCTCCATTCAATACTCCGCCGACAACTGTTGTAGCCACATTTGTTACAACCTGCCATCCCCATTTAGCAGCACTTGCGCCAACTGCTGCAGAAATTCCGTCAAGAGCAGCCTGAGCAACAACTTTCCAGCTCATTTCTTTTTTATCAACAAGAAGCTGCTTTCCTAATGAAATTGCCGCTCCTGCAAGCCCTATAATTTCAGTCCACAAATGTCCATTACTGTCACTTCTTGTCAATGGATTCTGATTACAATAAGTATACAGATTCCTGTTATGAAGAGTTTCTGTGGATGCTATTAAGGTTGTCACCGCATCGGAAGAGATAAACCTTCTCAACTCCGGATCATAATACCGGTTCTTCAGGTAGTACATCCCTGTTTCTTTATCGTAGTAATATCCTCTGTAACGGAACGGGTTCTGCTGGCCTACGGTGTCCTTCAGGCTTCCGGTAATGCTTAGAATCTTACCCCAGCTGTCATAAGTATAGTTTACCACCGTGTTTCCATCCTCGTCAATAAGAGCAATGATATCGTTCTGGAGGTTTCTTACATAGAAGTAGTTCTTTCCTCCAATGATAATGGAAACAAGGTTTGCGTTGGAATCATAAGTGTACCAGAAGGTCTGTCCATTGGTGATCTCTGATACCAGAAGTTCCCCTGCCATTCGGTATTCGGTGGCTGTACCATCTACAACTTTCTTTGTTCTGGAGCCTGTATGATCGTAAAAATACTGGATGTTCTTTCCATTGTTTACCCCGGCAAGCTTTCTGCCCATAATCCAGCGGTAAGTAATATTTCCTCTGGTCAGCATGTTTCCGATTGCATCATAGGTCATTGCTGTGCCGTTCCAGTTCACAAGCTGGTCTTTCCAGACAGAAGCATAAGATCCTGTTTCTGTTCTTTCCGGGAAAGCAGGAAGCTCTCCTGCGGTATATGCATACTCCTTCACCTCAGTCAGATTTCCTCCCAGATCATACTCGTAGACAAATGTCTTATTCTGGGTCTGGCTGTCTTCACGGATCAGCTGGTTCCTCTCGTCATAGCAGAAAGTATCTGTCTTTACCGCGCCGGAGCCTGAGCGATCCTGGATCCTTGTGATATTTCCGTTTTTGTCATACTGATAGGTAAGCTTTCTGTCTCCCACAGTCAGACCTGACGGCATGGCATGTTCCTGATTTCCGTTTGCTGCCGGATAAGCCACCTTTACTGCAAAAGCCTTTTTGGTGCTGAGAGTTACACCTGCTGCCCTTCCCAGCTTATCGTAAGTGCTGGTCTTTGTATAGCCTCCGCGTACCTTTGTGGTCTGTTCCCTGCCGTCTTTATCATAAGTATAAAGAGTCGTAGTATGGGAAACGCCTGCCTTGTGGATCAGTTTTGTCATGTGGTTTGTTGCATCGTAAGTATACTCATAAAAAGAACCTTTTTCATCTCTTACACGCATCAGGCGGTCAAGGAAATCATAATCCAGATCATAGGTTTTACCTGCCATATGGTTCACAACCCGGCAAAGATTTCCCTCTTTATCATAGGTATAAGTATTCAGCTTCTGCTCTGTTCCGCCGGAAGATTCTCTGAAATAGCTTTCTGTCATCCGGTCCTGACTGTCGTAGGTGTACCGGATCTCATTTCCATTTGCATAAACAGTCCTGCTGAGATTTCCGTTTCCACTTTCATAAATATACTGTACCACCTGACTGCCTGCAATGGATGCGGCTGTTGTGTTTCCAAAAGCGTCATATTCAAATCCATAGCGGAAGCCGTTGTGGTCAATGGACGTCAGTTTGTCCTTTGTATAGCTATAAGTATTTTTTACCACCTGCTTTGTTCCGCCTGCAGTTACTTCCTGAGAGACGGAAGTCATGCGGTCTGCAGAATCATACTTATAACTCAGCCTGTTGCCCTGTCCGTCTGTCAGAGAATTAAGAAGATCTGACTTCACATTCCAGTCATACAGGGTTCTGTTGCCCTCTGCGTCTGTGACAGACGCCACATGGTTTTTGTCTGTGGTAAAAGATCTTGCGATCCAGATACCTTTATCCTGAGCATCAGGCTGTACGGTACCGCTTTTTGTGATGTTTCCGTTTCCGTCATAGACCAGACGGTTCACCACGCCCATAGCGGAGGTTCCTTTCGTCACGTTATGTTTTTTATCATACTCATACTTAAATTTATTTCCCTTTGGGTCCGTGATCCCGGTCAGGTCACTGTTTTCATTATATTCAAACTTTGTGGCATTTTTCTGGGAATCCACGGCAGAGATTACATTGTTTTTGTCATCATAGGTGTAGCTCTGTCCGAATTCTTCCCGGTACAGGGAAAGTCCGTCAAAAAATGCAAGGTTGGCATTTCTGCAGTAAGTATAGGAAACCTTAATGCTGGTGTAATCCTGTTTTGCCACATACACGTCACCCAGGAACTGCCAGTCAAGAATATCCGGGCTGAAATTTGTATAATGAATGTCATTTTTTCCGTCTGCCCCTACAAAAACTACTTCTACGCCAAAGCGGCGGTATTTATCATTATCTGTTTCCGGAAGACAGGTTCCCCGACCCCAGGCATTGACCATGTAAGTGTCTCCTTTTTTGCCTGTGAGATCAAGGAGTTTTGTAAGACGCTTATTTACCTGAGTATCGCCTATGAAACGGTATATATATTTATCCAGCCCGCCTACTCTTTCGGGAACTATGGATACCGCACGTTTATCAACTTCTGTTGTCATATTCAGCTGGCAGTAACGTGCATTCAGAAAACAGAAATTTCTTCCGCGCTGTACTGCATACCATTTCTGATTTCCTGTCAGGCAAATTCCACGCACTGCAATTTTCTGACCTGCTTTTAATGTAATAATTGCTTTTCCTGTCAGCGATGGAGTATCAAATACTTTGTCTTCCTGCTTCATGGTGCAGACAGGAGCATTTACACTGAGACGGATCACATGATCTCTTTTTATATAGCCAAAATAACGTTTTTTATCGATCTGCATGGCTACATAGTACCATTTTTGTCCTCTTGAATCTGTTGTAATGGAACGGATTACCACACTGGTTCCTCTGGGTATCACTTCTTCTACAATAGCTCCACTGTCAGAAGCTGAAGCCCGCAAAATTGCTCCTGTAACCGCAACTGCCCCACAATTATCTCCATCATTTCCGCCAAGGTACGCAAATGCTCTGCTTGCCGGAAAATATCCCCGTTTTCCTTCTGCATTTTCCACTCTGTACCACTGGCTGTTTTCGTTTGGAAGGGAAACAGAAGCATAAAGATGTGTCCATTTCTGTACACTTGCGACTTTTTTTCCATTCAGAGACGGTCTGTCATAAATATACGAAGTTCCTGCTGCCGTTACTGTTACAGCACGGTTTACCGGTCTTACATTTTCAGATCCGACTGATGTCAGACCATCTTCATAATATGCCTTCTTTTCAAAATCCGTGCTTCCCAGCTGGAAGTCCCCGTTGTCGATCAGATTACATCTGCTTACAGTTGTTCCCGTTTCCAGCTGAGCCATATCACCGTATAACACGCCTGCAGCATGATATAAATAAAGATATACACGTACTGTAGGATCTTTAGAATCAGAGGGCACAGTAAAGGTACGGTAAAGACGTACGAAACCGCCTGTTGTTTCTTTCAGAATTTCACTGTCCAGATAAATCCATTTTCCATTTTTGTCAATATATCTGATCCTCAGCCTTGCGCCTCCATCTTCTGCGGCCTGCTTCATTTCTGTTTTTACATACATAGAAAAGGTATACGTCATTCCTGCTTTCAGCTTTACATCCTGAGCCCAGCTTACATACCCTTTCAGGGAACTACTCTCCGCTTTTAAGGATCTGGTTCCTACTTTGCAGTGCTTCTGATCCGTATTGACAGATGCTGTTCCTGATGCGTCTGTTCCGATAATCTTTCCCCATGCTGACTTAGCTGCCTGAATGATCGGATCCTTCAAAAGCTGAACTACATTGGTCTGAAGCTTTGTGGCGTTTTCCAGACAGTTCACATGATTTCCGCTGGTATTGAATCGTGCGCTTGCAGCATGGCCAAAGCCGTCATGAATGTGCAGAAGGTTTCCGCTGTTGTTAAAGCGATAGATTTCGCTTCTTTTTTTATTGTCTGTGAATTTTGTGCTGTTATAGCCGTAAGTCAGGGTCAGACTGTTTCCTTTCACATTCCCGCCGAACTCTGTGATTCTTCTTACACGATAAGGGCTGGAAGTATAATATTCGTAATTGACACGGTATCCGTCAACATCCGTCAGGGAAGTAAGCATATGGTTTTTATCATATGTATAATTTACAGTTTCATTGTCAATATCAATGATTTTTACCAGATCTCCATTGTTGTACCCGAACAGCTTCTTTTTACCGGAAGGTGAAGTGATCTCATGAAGATAGGTAAGCTTGCCCTGACTGTTTTTCAGATAAGTAAGAACTGTCTTTCTGCCTGCGCCGTCTGTAACAGAGATGACTCTTCCTTCATTCCAGGCAACAACTAGAGTATTTCCATTTTTGTCCTTTACTTTTACCAGATATCCATTTCGGAACATCAGCTGATTGTTTTCCTTATCGTGGATCACAAGCTGTTCGCTGGCATCTGCATGAATAGTCACATAGGATTCCGAACCACCTTCCTCCAGCCATTTGGATTTTTTGGAATCATAGTAAAAATAATGAACGGTTCCGTCTCCGTCTGTGTGCTGATAATAGTCAGTTCCTGCAATTTTTACTTTTTTCAGAGTCTGATGATAACTGAGGGCAAATCCGTATCCATAGCCCAGGTTCACCTGCCTGTTATTGGAATTGTATACATGGGCAAGGCTCATGGGTACGCGGCTTCCGCCAGTTGCCATGGTATCATGGATCAGGATCAGGTTTCCGTTATAGTCATTTACATGAACATTTCCCGCTCTTCCCACATCCTGGCTGTGATAGCTCCAGTAAGCCTCCAGACCTGAATAATTCACATAGGAAAGCTCGATTCTGGGGCGCATATCCTGAAATCCGTTGTCGCAGTCAGAGGACAGAAATTCTGTATATCCGGAAATCTCTTTGTCATTTTTAAACATCAGTCCGTAGTTGCCGCCGTTCTGATACCAGTCCTTTACCATTCTGGTAATATCCAGGGTAATGTATTTCTGCTGGTCTCCTTTGTATCTGCATATATCCTCCACAGTATCGGAATAAAGAGGCTTATTGTACCAGTTAATGGAATCTGAGTTCCACGCATGAAGCACCTTATGCACTGCCACAGTACGTTCTTTTCCGTCCTCAGCCAGTGAAACAAGCACCAGTCTGGCATTGATGACCATATCTCCTGTTTTGATCTCCGGAAGCGCAAATCTTACAAAGCTTCTCTGTACCTGATCGCCTCCCTTGTTTTTCAAAATAATACTTTTCTGGAAGTTGTCCTCCTCATAAAGAGAATCCACATGGGCATCATAGATCTCAGAAGCTTTTTTGGAGGTAGTTGTTACAGGGTCAATGACTACCGGAAACAGGCGGTTCTCAGATCCCAGCCATTCCATATCCGGCAAAAATGTGATTCTGCACACATCTGCTTCTGTTTCTGTAAGGCTCAGACGGATTGCCTCTGATTTTTCGCCGCCGGCGTCTTTCATGCAGGGCGCATGAACACAGAACACTTCCTGTTCCTCCCTGTCTAAAAAAGAAACCACATTGTTGCGCAGTACAGGACGAAGATTTTTCATCTGATAAAGACAGCTGTAAGTATCGGAAACCGCTTCCGGTTTATGAAGAATCAGGTCTTCCTTCACTCCTTCCCCGTGAATCCGGCAGCGAAGCTCTGCCCCGTCAAAAATGTCCTTATAAGAAACTACGCTTTTTTCCTGTTTCCGGGCTTCTGCATAAGTACCTCCCTCCAGCCCCCAGGAAAGAAAGCTGTCTTTTCGGCTCAGGTACACTGTGGAAGCCGGTTCTGCTTTTTTGTTCAGGAAAATCTCCAGATCCCCTTTTCTGTTCAGAAATCCCGGGATTTTATTTTCCTGCACTGAGCTTTCCATATCCATTCCCGAAAAAATTTCTTTTTCACGGAATCTCTGTAAATTCTGCGGCGTTTCTGTTTCCTGAAGGGTATCATCCATTTCCTTCCAGTTTCCGCCTCTGTCCTGGTAGTGTACGGGCTCCAGATAAATCTCTACTGTTCTGGAATGATCCTGGTTTTCAAATACTTTTCTGTTTGCAGTACGCTGATCCGCAAGCTCTGTTCGTTTCATGTGTTTCATCTGCTTCATAATTTTGTTCTCCTTTATTCTTTTATTATTTATTCTTGTAATTCAGGTCCGGCTCTGTTTTACAATCAGGATTATAACAAACAAACGTTCTTTTTCTCCATAACACATCTGTATACCGAAAGAACATTTGTTTGTATTTTATTGTCAGAATATTTCCTGTTGACAAATACCCTTGCAGGGTATATGATAATAATACAAATAATACCCATAAGGGGTATGTTTATAAACAGAATTTATTTTTAGCCATAAATGAATCAAAGGAGGAATTTACAGTGACTGAAACAACATCCTGCTGCTGCACAAAAAAAACAGTACGTCCGGAGGAAGACCGGAAAAAGCTTGTAAACCGTCTGAAAAGAATTGAAGGACAGGTTCGCGGTATTATAGGAATGCTGGAAAACGATGCCTACTGCAATGACATTCTGGTTCAGTCCGCCGCAGTAAACGCTGCAGTGAATGCTTTTAACAAAGAACTTCTTGCCGCCCATATTAAAACCTGTGTGGCAAGGGATATCCGGGAAGGCAAAGACGAAACCATTGATGAACTTGTGGTTACTTTACAGAAACTTATGAAATAAGACTGTGTACGGAACAGACAGTCTGTACACAGCAGAAGGAGGAAATATGGAACAATATCAGGTAACAGGAATGAGCTGTGCGGCCTGCAGCGCCCGGGTAGAAAAAGCTGTATCCCACGTTCCCGGGGTAACCTCCTGCTCGGTCAGTCTGCTCACCAATTCCATGGGAGTAGAGGGAAGCGCCTCCCCTCAGGATATTATAAAGGCTGTTGAGGAGGCCGGTTACGGAGCCTCCCTAAAAGGGGCTGACAGTCAGCAGTCCTCTGCATCCCAGGCTGCGGAAGCTCTTGCGGATCACGAAACTCCCATTCTGAAAAAACGACTGATCGCCTCTGTGGGCTTTCTTCTGGTTCTCATGTATTTTTCCATGGGACATATGATGTGGGGCTGGCCTGTGCCTCAGTGGTTTGAACACAATCATGTTGCCATGGGGCTTTTACAGCTGCTTCTTGCAGGGATCGTCATGGTCATTAACCAGAAGTTTTTTATCAGCGGATTCAAAAGTCTCTGGCACAGATCCCCCAATATGGACACGCTTGTTGCCCTTGGCTCCATGGCGTCCTTTGTCTGGAGCGTGTATGTGCTTTTTGCCATGACAGGCGCTCAGGTCAGCGGGGACATGGCTGCTGTGGAAAATTACATGATGGACTTTTATTTTGAGTCTGCGGCAATGATCCTTACTCTGATCACTGTGGGAAAAATGCTGGAGGCCCGCTCCAAGGGAAAAACAACAGACGCACTGAAAAGTCTTATGAAGCTTGCTCCGAAAACAGCCGTTGTAATCCGTAACGGACAGGAAACCACAATCCCTGTAGAACAGGTTCACAAAGGAGATATCTTTGTTGTCCGTCCGGGAGAAAACATTCCTGTAGACGGAGTAGTTCTTGAAGGGACAAGCGCAGTAAACGAATCAGCTCTCACAGGTGAAAGCATTCCTGTAGACAAAGCAGCCGGGGATATGGTATCTGCAGCCACGGTCAACCAGTCAGGATTTATCCGCTGTGAAGCTTCCCGGGTAGGAGAAGATACTACTTTATCCCAGATTATAAAAATGGTCAGCGACGCTGCAGCCACCAAGGCTCCTATTGCAAAAATCGCAGACCGGGTTTCCGGGATCTTTGTGCCTGCCGTTATCACCATTGCTGTAATTACAACTATTGTGTGGCTTCTTACAGGACAGACCTTTGGCTATGCTCTTGCAAGGGGAATTTCTGTTCTTGTTATCAGCTGCCCCTGCGCACTGGGACTTGCCACTCCGGTTGCCATTATGGTAGGAAACGGCATGGGCGCCAAAAACGGGATTCTTTTTAAAACAGCCGTATCTCTTGAAGAAACAGGAAAAGTACAGATTGTGGCTCTTGATAAAACAGGAACCATTACCAGCGGTCAGCCGGAAGTTACTGATATTCTTCCTGCAGAGGGATTTTCTGAAGAGCAGCTTCTGACTCTTGCCTTTTCTCTGGAACAGAAAAGTGAGCATCCTCTGGCAAAGGCAGTTCTGAAAAAAGCTGAAGAACGGAAGCTTCACGCTTATGAGATTTCTGATTTTCAGGCTCTTCCCGGAAACGGACTTTCCGGCATTATGAACAGTCAGACGCTTATGGGAGGAAGTATGAAGTTTATCAGCAGCCGTGTTTCTGTGCCGGATTCTCTGAAACAGCAGGCCGAACATCTGGCGGAACAGGGCAAAACCCCTCTTCTCTTTGCCTCAGACAACAAACTGGCCGGTATCATCGCAGTTGCCGATGTGATCAAGGAAGACAGTCCGCAGGCTGTTAAAGAGCTTCAGAATATGGGAATCCAGGTTGTAATGCTTACGGGAGACAATGAAAAGACTGCCCGGGCCATCGGAAAGCAGGCAGGAGTGGACGAGGTGATCGCAGGAGTTCTCCCTGACGGCAAGGAAAGTGTGATCCGTTCTCTGAAGGAACAAGGAAAGGTTGCCATGGTAGGTGACGGGATCAATGACGCTCCGGCTCTTACAAGGGCAGACATCGGCATTGCCATCGGAGCAGGAACAGACATTGCCATTGACGCGGCAGACATTGTTCTGATGAAAAGCCGGTTAAGCGATGTGCCTGCAGCCATCCGCCTCAGCAGAGCTACCCTCAGAAACATCCACGAAAATCTTTTCTGGGCATTTTTCTACAATGTAATAGGAATCCCTCTTGCCGCAGGCGTGTGGATCCCCATCTTTGGCTGGACCTTAAATCCCATGTTCGGGGCTGCCGCCATGAGCCTTTCCAGCTTCTGCGTTGTCACAAATGCCCTCCGGCTGAATCTTTTTAAGGTTCATGATGCAGGCCGGGACAAAAAAATAAAACAGGCTGTTTCCATTCTGCCTGAAAAAGATTATAATGAAAGTAATAAAGAAAAGGAGACTACTTCTATGGTAAAAATCACAGTAAATGTTGAAGGAATGATGTGCCCCCACTGCGAGGCTCATGTAAATGAAGCTGTCAAAGCTGCTTTCCAGACAGAGGATGTTGTTTCCTCTCACGAAAAAAAGACAACTGTTTTTACTTCTCCGGAACATGTGGATGAAGATAAGATCCGGGAAGTTATCAAAAATGCAGGATACAAAGTAACCGGAATCACTGAGGAATAAGCCGGATATCACAGGAAACGTATCTGCAGTATCATTGAAATGCAGAAAAACGGGTCATGGTCATTTTTGTCCGTGATCCGTTTTTTACAGAAGAAGGGGGAAATCATGGATACGACACAGAAAAACAGAGAAAATAAAAGCCTTCGTCTGATTCGCTTCTATGCCAGACGAATATGGAGGGATGCGTCAAATCTTGCAAAATGGCTTCTTCTGGCTGTCCTTACAGGTCTGGCAGTAGGAGCCATAAGCAGCGTCTTTGCAAGAGCCCTGAAATTTGTCACGGATTTTCGTATGCAGAATCTCCAGGTATTTCTTCTCCTTCCGGTTTCCGGCCTGTGTATTGTATTCCTGTATCAGAAATTCGGAAAGGATGACGGAGGCACCAACCAGGTGCTTTCTACTATCCGTTCACAGGATGATGTTCCTCTGCGGTCTGCTCCTCTGATCTTTGTCTCCACTCTTCTGACGCATCTTACAGGAGGATCCGCTGGACGTGAGGGCGCTGCCATACAGCTTGGAGGAAGTATCGGCAATCAGCTTGGCACCTGGTTCCGTCTTGATGAAGAGGACAGACATGTGATTGTAATGTGCGGCATGAGCGCCGCCTTTTCTGCTGTTTTTGGTACGCCCATGGCTGCCGCTGTATTTTCCATGGAGGTAGTAAGCGTAGGGGTTATGTACTATGCGGCTCTCCTTCCCTGTGTGATCGCCTCTCTGGTTGCCGCCAGATTTGCAGTCAGCTTCGATATCCATCCGGAAAGCTTTCATGTATCCGGGATTCCTGAGCTTTCTGTTGCTTCCGGGCTGAAAATGCTTCTTGTGGCAGTTGGCTGCGGGATCGTAAGTATTCTTTTCTGCGTTGCCCTGAAAGGCATTGGACAGTTTTATTCCCGTTTCCTGAAAAATCCCTATCTGCGTATTGTCGCAGCCTCCGGAGCTGTGATTGTGATCACGCTTCTTCTCCAGTCAACAGATTTTATGGGCGCAGGAAACGGGCTCATTGAAAAAGCAGTGGAGGAAGAACAGGCCAGACCCTTTGATTTTCTGTGGAAGCTGATTCTTACTGCAATTACCATGAAAGCAGGCTTCCGGGGAGGAGAAATTGTTCCCTCCTTCTGTATCGGCGCTACCTTTGGCTGTGTTATGGGACAGCTTGTAGGGCTTTCGCCTTCCCTGTGCGCAGCCTCCGGAATGGCAGCCTTGTTCTGCGGCGTTACCAACTGTCCCATTACCTCTATCCTCATTGCCTTTGAACTGTTTGGATTTGAGGGCGTTTCCTATTACCTGATCGCAGTCTCCATCAGCTATGCTGTTTCCGGGTATTATGGGCTTTACAAAGATCAGACCATTGTGTACTCCAAATATAAGGCACGATATATTAACAGGCACACCAAGTAACAAAAAACATCTCTGCCGGAACCGGGATTTTACTCCCCTGTTCTGGGCGGAGATGTTTTTTATCTTCTCTTTATGTGCAGTTATTTCGCTGCCCGCCAGCTATCCTGACTTAACAGGAAAGACTATTTTACATCTGTCTCATCAGATGATTCCAGTCCCTGCGCCTGGATGAATTTCACGGTTTTTTTTACGTCGGCTACATCAAAACTTCTGCCGATAAAATTTTAAGATCAATACTCTCCTACTACTGTAGCCTTAATAAGATTCGTATTTCCGGAACGCCCCAGCGGAACTCCTGCTGTCAGAACGACCACATCGCCTTTTTCTACATAACCGGCTTTTTCTGCCGCCTCTGTAGCGTGGAGCAGAAGGATTTCCATGCTGTACTCTTCTTTAATATGAACCGGCGTGATGCCCCAGGACATGTTCAGCTGTCTGCATGTATGTTCCTCCGGCGAGCATCCTACGATCATGCAGCCCGGACGGTATTTGGAAACCATTCTTGCAGTGTTTCCGGAACGGCTGACTGTAATAATAGCTTTTGCGCCAAGATCAATGGCAGTCATACAGGTTGCATGGGAAATCGCTGTCGTCATGTTTGTGGTAGTTCCATGATCTCTGGAAAGAATGTTAAATTCTTTATTATATGCAATATCGCTCTCTGTACGAAGGGCAATCTTTATCATGGTCCGAAGAGCTTCTACCGGATATTTTCCTGCTGCAGTCTCACCGGAAAGCATGATCGCGCTTGTTCCCTGATAAATGGCATTTGCCACGTCTGTTGTCTCCGCACGGGTAGGTCTTGGATTTTTCATCATAGAATCCAGCATCTGAGTTGCTGTGATTACCTGTTTGCCTGCATTATAAACCTTATTAATGATCTCTTTCTGGATAACAGGAACGTCTTCCAGAGGAATCTCCACACCCATATCTCCACGGGCGATCATGATTCCGTCTGCCACTTCCATAATGCTGTCGATATTATCAACGCCCTGCTGATTTTCAATCTTGGCAATAATATTAATGTCACGACCGCCGTTTTCATCCAGAATCTTACGGATCTCCAGCACATCCTCTGCTGTTCTGGTAAAAGAAGCTGCAATAAAGTCAAAGCCCTCTTTGATTCCAAAAAGAATATCCTCTCTGTCTTTTTTGCTGATAAACGGCATGTTCACATTTACGCCTGGAAGATTCACGCCCTTTTTATTGGAAATCACACCTCCGTTTATTACCACACAGTGGATTTCTGTTCCCTGGATCTTTTCAACCTTCAGGCCGATCAGACCATCGTCGATCAGAATACTGTCGCCGGACTTTACATCCTTATAAAGATCTTTATAGGTCACAGATACCTTTTCTTCTGTTCCCTGGATATCCTCTGCAGTCAGAATAAACTTCTGACCTTCTGTTACAGTAACCTTGCCTTTTGCAAATTCCTGAATCCGGATTTCCGGTCCCTTTGTATCGAGCAGCGCAGCAATGGGTCTGTTGATCTTTGTTCTGATCGCCTTTAATCTTTCAAGACGGCCTTTCTGTTCCTCATGGGGACCATGAGAAAAGTTAAATCTTGCAACATCCATACCTTCAATGGCAAGCTGTTCAAGTATTCCTTCTTTATCAGTTGACGGACCCATAGTACAAATAATTTTTGTTTTGCGCATATCACACTCTCCTTCTCAAATTTTTACGAAATATAGATTTATTTTATAACAGAAACCATATTTTACACAAGCAAATTTATGTAAAAAAATCGTAGAATCATCTAAAAATTTATAAGATCCTTCAGAACCTCTCCTGCAATGATCAGTCCTGCCACAGATGGAACAAATGCCACAGATCCCGGAACGGACCGTTTCTTAGGGGCTGTCTCGGACTGCTCCTCACTGTAAGAATTAAGCGCCTCCTGAGAAGGCATGACCGGAAGTTCCTGAGAATAAACCACTTTCAGCTTTTTTATTCCCCGTTTTTTCAGTTCACGGCGCATGACTTTTGCAAGAGGACACACGGATGTTTTATAAATATCAGCCACCTGAAAGGCTGTGGGATCCAGCTTGTTTCCTGCTCCCATACTGCTGATAACAGGAACTCCCGCTGCATTGGCTTCTTCAACAAGCTGAAGCTTGGCTGTCACTGTATCTACTGCATCTACCACATAGTCATACTGGCTGAAATCAAATTCATCCTTTGTTTCAGGCAGATAAAAACACTTGTGCACATGTACCTTTATATCAGGATTTATATCAAGGATACGCTCCTTCATTACATCCACTTTATATTTTCCTATCGTACTTCTCAATGCTATGATCTGCCGGTTCAGATTCGTAAGACTTACCGTATCACTGTCAATCAGATCAATCTCTCCAATACCGCTTCTTGCAAGGGCCTCTGCCGTATATCCGCCTACTCCTCCAATGCCGAAAACCGCCACACGGCACTGCGCCAGTCTGTCCATTGCCGCTTCCCCGAAAAGAAGCTCTGTTCTCGAAAACTGATTTGCCATAATTCCTTTACCCCACTAATTTTTCGTAATCTTCTTTTATAAAACGATGATAAACCGTATGTCCCATTTCCATTTTTATACAGTAATAATAAGGATCGATCTCTTCATCCTGAAAGTACAAAACATAATCAAAATCATTATCCTGTATTTTACAGCACACATAATCCGGACTGAACTCAGCAAAGCAGGCGCAGACGTCATCCACGGAAGGATTATGGCTGGTCCCGAAAAGCTCAATCACAGCCTTCAGAAAAGGCGGGTCTGAAATCTCCCGGTGAACGTACTCCGCCCCTTCCGGGGGAATGGTAACCTCCACCCTTCCTCTGCTTTCCCGGAAAGAAACCTGTCCCAGTCCTCCGGTCCCAAACCCGGCTGAACCATTCAGCTCATTAAGGATCCTTCTTTTCTGCTTTTTCCTTTCTGTCTCGGAGCAATTCCCGTCAGCCGGAAATAGTTTATCCTCTGAATGTATGCCTGAACCTTCTTCCTCCAGAGTTTCTCCCAGAAGAACCATAAAGGAGTCCCAGGGAAAATACAGCCTGATACTTTCCCGGACAAATCCCAGTTTCATCTGCGCTTCCTTGATCTGATCTGTAATATTTTTTATAAGTCTTTGTTTTTTCATGATCGCATTCTCCATAAAATCAGTTTTCCCAGATTGACAGAAACTTATGAACCTCCTGTGTTCCATACCTGTGAAAACCGATATTTTTATCTCTCTTTCAGCCTATTATTCAGGTATGTATTATATCATATCTGTATTCCGTTCACAAGAATCCTGTAATTGTCGTATAGACAGCTGCTATTTTACATTGTTTTGACTTTTTCTTTTCAATATCTACAAATTTTCGTGCTATCCTGTAAGAAATCTGATAAAATATAAAAAAGAAACGGCAGCTTCAGCCGGCTACTGTCAAAGCGCTGCCCCAAGGAGGATATTTATGAAGTTTAAGCTGAACGATATGGAAAAGAAATGGATTCTCTATGATGTGGGAAATTCGGCATTTACCCTTCTGATCGCTACGATCATGCCTATTTATTTTAATTATCTGGCAGATCAGGCAGGCATTTCCGAAGTAAATTATCTGGCTTACTGGGGATATGCCACCTCTGCTGCTACCATCATTGTGGCAGTTCTGGGTCCTGTACTTGGCGCTGCCTCTGACACAAAAGGACGCCGGAAAAAAATATTCCTGGTTTCTCTTCTGATTGGAGCTTTAGGCTGTGTTTTTCTTGGATTCACTCAGTCCTGGATCTGGTTTCTGCTGCTTTTTGTAATTGCAAAATCAGCCTACTCTTTAAGCCTGGTTGTGTATGACTCCATGCTTCCGGATGTTACCACCGATGACCGGGCGGATCAGGTGTCTGCCCAGGGCTATGCCTGGGGATATATCGGAAGCTGCATTCCTTTTATTTTAAGCCTGATGCTTGTACTTTTTTATGATAAGATCGGACTTACCATGAAAACAGCCATGGGAATTTCCTTCCTTCTGGTAGCTGTCTGGTGGATCGTAATGAGCCTTCCTCTGCTGAAAAACTACCGGCAGAAGCATTACCAGTCAGTAGCTTCCGGCAACAACCTGGCTGCCAGCTTCCGCCGTCTGAAAGGAGTTTTTTCCGAACTGAAAAACAACAGAAAAATCCTGTTTTTCCTGATTGCCTTTTTCTTTTATATTGACGGTGTGTATACGATCATTGATATGGCAACTGCTTACGGAACCGCTCTTGGCCTTGACTCTACAGGACTTCTCCTTGCTCTTCTGGTAACTCAGATCGTAGCCTTTCCGGCTGCTCTGATCTTTGGCAGACTGGCGGGAAAGGTCAGCGCTTCACGGCTGATCACTGTTTCTATCGGAGCTTATTTTCTGATCGCCCTGTACGGGATCATTCTCAAGGAACAGTATCAGTTCTGGATTCTGGCTGTTGTTGTGGGAATTTTCCAGGGCGCCATTCAGTCCATGTCCAGATCTTATTTTGTAAAGATCATTCCTGCGGACAAATCCGGTGAATATTTCGGAATCTACGATATCTGCGGAAAGGGAGCCGCCTTTGCAGGAACTATGGTTGTTTCTCTCATAAGCCAGCTCAGCGGCAGCGTAAACCTGGGCGTGGGCGCTCTTTCTGTTATGTTTCTGATCGGAATTTTCTTTTTCCTGAAAGCAGATAAAACACCTTTGAAATAAGAATAAAAAAACGGGGGCGTTATGCCCCCAGAAATTCTGCCAGCTCTTCCAGTGTATAAACTACTTTATCCGCTCCTGCATCCAGAAAACGCTGTGCTGTTTTTTTGCATTTTTCCTGCTGCTCCTGCCAGGAAAGAGCCTCAAATTCTTCCTGAGAAAGTCCAAGCTCAGAGCTTCCGACAATTACTCCCACGGAAAATGCGCCCGCATTTTTTCCTTCTTTTATATCAGAAACCGTGTCTCCCACCTTTATTACTTTTCTTACATCCATAATTCCAAGCTTTTCCATATTTCTGTATATCATATACGGATAGGGGCGGCCCTTCTGTTCTGTGGAATCCGGGCTGAACCAGCAGTCCGGCTCATAACCCTTTTCTTTTGCAGCCGGAGCTACAATCTCCATCATTTTGTCTGTATATCCTGTTGTCGAACCAATGGCATAGCCCTTTGTACGAAGACGGCTTATTACCTCCGGCACACCCGGTTTCGGATCTGCAAACATATGAAGAATACTCAGAAGCTTTTCCTCAAAAATCCCAAAAAGCTCTTTCACATTCTCTTCTGCGGGCTCATTTCCATACTTTTCTGTCCAGCATTTTTTTATTCTGGGCATATTGAGCATGGTACGGATATGATCGATTTTCAGCATCCCCATTGGTTCACGGACCTCCTCCATAGTAGGTTCGATCCCATAATGTTTAAACACTTCCACAAATGCCTGAACCGGTGCAAAACATCCATAGTCTACGGTTGTTCCTGCCCAGTCAAATATCACACATTCAAACTGTTTCATCTTCATTCCTCCTGATGCTTCTTATAAAATCTGATCCGGGAATGTCCGGATGCAGGATAATCCTGTCCCTGATATCCCCTGGATCTTATTTCTGTATGCCTCCGTACAGTCCTTATTTTCCTGTACTGTCCAGAAACTCTTTTACAAGATTTACAACCCTTTCAATATCCTCTTTATAGATTTCTCCAATGTTTCCGATACGGAAAGTTTCCGCCTCTGTTACCTTACCCGGATAAATTGCATAACCTCTGTCTTTGATATAAGTATACATATCTGCAAATTTAAAATCATAATTCTCCGGATAAAAGAAGGTTGTAATAATCGGTCCCTGATGCTCTCCGTCAATATACGGGTGGATTCCAAGCTCTTTCATTCCTTTGATCAGAAGCTGATTGTTTTCTTTGTATCGTCTGCTGCGCGCCGGTATTCCTCCTTCCTCTTTCAGTTCCTTCAGAGCCTGGGCAAAGGCCAGAACCACATGTGTAGGAGATGTAAAGCGCCATTTACCGTCCACTTCCATGGTTTTCCACTGATCATAAAGGTCAAGAGAAAGACTTCTTGCTTTTCCTTTACTTTCTGTCAGAAGCTTTCTGTCTGCAATGATAAATGAAAATCCCGGCACGCCCTGAATACATTTATTTGCACTGCTGATGATAAAGTCGATTCCCCAGTCCTTTACCGGAATATCCACTCCTGCAAAGCTGCTCATAGCGTCCACAATAAAGACTTTTCCCATGCTCTTTACTACTTTACCTACCGCTTCAATATCATTAAGGATACCGGAGGTTGTCTCACTGTGTACCATGGCAACATGGGTAATGGAAGGATCTTTTTCCAGCATTTCCCGGATCACCTCTGCCTTTGGAACCTGATCATAATGTTCATTATAGATCACATAATCCATTCCTGCGTGCTCCGCAATATCTGCCATTCGTTCTCCGTATGCGCCGTTTGCCGCGATCAGAAGCTTGTCCTCTTTTCCGATCACACTTGTGAGAACAGATTCCACACCAAAGGTTCCGCTTCCCTGCATCAGCACTGCCGTATACTCTTCTTCTGATACGTGAGCCAGTTTCAGAAGCTCTTTTCTAATCTCCTGTGTGATCTGTTTATAATCGTCATCCCAGGTACAATGGTCGAACATCATCTCCCCTTTTACAGTATCTGTGGTTGTAAGAGGTCCCGGTGTAAGCAGTTTATAATTTTTCATTTTCAGTTCTCCTTTTATCTGTTGATCTGTGTTTATTTTTCACTGTCTGCCAAGATACAGACTTAGTGTAAGCTCTTTATTTTTTACATTCTTCAGACAGTTTCTGATGTTTTTCCAGAAGCTCAACTGTCAGTTTCTGATTAAATACCTCAGGATTGGCAGAAGCATTTTCAGGATCTGTTATCTCATCTTTATAGAGAGCATTGGGGTATGTTTCCTGAAGCTTCTCTCTCCCGTTCTCGATTATGCACTGTGCCATTTCCATGGCTGTTTTATCTCTTTTTGATCCCTTATCCAACACTGCGACGGACTCTGTAAGGGAAAAATTTCCTTCCGCCGGATCTATATAATCTACAGGAAGTCCTGCCTTCTTGTCTGCCACTGCCTGATGCCGCAGGCCGAAGCCGATGGCAACCTCTCCTGCCCGGACTTTTTTCAGTGGTCCTGATCCGGAATCCTCAATATGAGGCCCTGCATTTTCATAAATCCGGGTGAGAAGCTCTTTTGCCTCGTTTTCTCCGTATGCGTCAATGAGTGCCTGCAAAAGCAGCCAGGCAGTAGATGAAGAAGAGACATCTGTAACAGAAATCATGTCCTTGTAAACAGGATCTGCCAGATCTTTAATGGATTCCGGCACAGGAAGTCCTGATGATTCCATTACTTTTGTATTTATGATAAGCGCTCCCTCCTGAGCTGTTACAGGAGCACAGTAAGAAGGAAACTCTTCTGTTGTATTCACCGGAAAGGTCAGATCTTTAAACATCTGATTCTGCTCCTGAGCGCTGTCAATATAAAAGGTACTCATTGTGATCAGATCGGCTTCCAGATTCTTTCCTTCTGCCAGAAGCTTGCCTCCCAGCTCTGATGTACCAAAAGTCTGCATGATATATTTTCCCCGGTATCCATTTGCATCAAGCGATTCTTTCATGGCCTCAACCGCCTCGTCATCTCCATTGGAATGAATCACTACCAGGTCACTGTTGCGTCCGCCTGTTCCCAGAGAAACTGCGGAAATCACCAGAATCGCTGCCACAGCCACAGCTATGATCCTTTTTGCAGTTCGGATCCCCGACGAAACCAACTGAACATTTCCTGCTTTTTTTAATGAATATTCTGCAGTTTTTGACTTACGGGAAGCAAGGTATCCAAACAATGCCTTTGCTGCAATATTTGTAAAAAGAAGCAGCAGCGAAAGAACAAAAATTTCATTGTATTTATTGTAATACTGAAGCTGTTTGATCTTTGTTGTAATCACCATCGTGCGGGCTCCGGCAAGGAAAATCACTGCACTGATGGTTACCATTGCATTAATAAAGTAATAGCTGAACACCCGGATTATGGTTGAAATGGCGTTGGGTGTAACAACTCTCAGGATCGTTTTGATCCAGCTGTCGCCCATGAGCATGGCTGTAGTTTCCCAGGAGGCATTCATCTTTGCAAGAGATTCTTTCATCATCAGATACGGCGTTGAAAAGAAATGAATCATATTGCAGATCACCATGATCAAAAATGTATTCTGAATACCGGTACCGGAAAAACAGAACAGAAATGCAAGCCCCAGAACCATTCCCGGTATTGTGTTTGTTACCATTGCGATACCGTCAATAATCTGTTTAAACCCTCTGCTCACCTTGCTTCTTGCTGTAACCAGAGCGCTTCCATATACAAGCAGCGTTCCAAAAACTGCTGTATAAAAAGCCACATAAAGGGAATTCAGATACACATTCGAAAGCTCTTTATCCCGCAGCACATTCCGTACGTTTTCCAGTGTAAAATGAATCTCATAGGGCCATTCCTCCACAAAAGGAATTACAAAGATCACTGCAAAAACTGAAAGCACACAAATGCAGATCGCCACAGAAAGTATTCCAAAAACAACATCCCTTACAGGACTTTTTTTCAGATCTTCCTGAGAGATTTTGTTATATCTGACATTGTATTTTTCCAGATATTTCAAAACTCCGATACTGATCACAGAAGGGATCAGCATAACCATTGCAACAACTGCGCCATTATTAAAATCCGGTACACTTCCAACCATCTGATCATAAAGAACGCTTGCAATAACCTCAAATTCTCCTCCCACCGCTGCAGGAATACCAAAATCTGTAAAGCTCAGGAAAAACGCCTGAACAAAGGATGCTGCCAGAGTTCCCATCAGAGGACGCATCACAGTCATACGGAAGGTGGCAAATGCCTTATCTCCCATAAGTCTGGACACTGTCATAAATTTTTTGTCAATATATGCCATTGCATTTGACAGAAGTACAAAAGATACCGGAAGAGTATAAATCACATAGCCGAGAAGCAGTCCCTTAAATCCATAAATGGAAAACAGCTGCTTTCCCAGAAGCTTTGTAAGAAGTCCTTCTCTTCCAAAGGAATAAATAATTGCAAATCCATAAGTAATGGTTGGCAGAAGCATGGGAAGCACTGCGGCAGCTTCAATGAGCTTCTTAAAGCATTTATTTACATTTGTATAATGAACGGTATAAGCCATCAGAAATGCAAGAAAAGTAGTGACCAGAGCGCTTGTTCCTGCAATCAGAAAGCTGTTTCCCATAGCTGTTATAAAGCCTCTGGAGCCAAAGACCTCTTTATAAAAAGCAGTTGTAATACCACTGTCTCCAAGAAAAGATTTCGCCAGAAGTCTTGCCACCGGAACCACAAGGAACGCTCCGAACAGCAGAGCTACTGCAAGAAAAATAAGCTTTGTTTCTTTATTTCTTCCGTTCATTTTTTTGCCTGCCCCTGCCATCAGGCCGAAACCTCCTGCTGGCTCAGCATGGTATTGGCAAACAGCATATAAATATTATTTCTTTTAATCTCAAGCTGATTAAGGATAAACTTTTTCACAAAAGGATTTTCCGGATGAGTAATGATTTCAGACGGCTTTCCATATTGGGAGATTCCGCCTTTCTCAAGGATCAGAACTTTATCGGAAATAGTAAGAGCCTCCTCCGGATCATGGGTAACAATAATCGTAGTCAGATTATAATCCTTTGCGATCGCCCTGATTTTATCTTTAATCGACTCTTTGATCACACCGTCAAGAGCGCTTAAAGGCTCGTCCAAAAGAAGGATTTTGGGCTTCATTACCATTGTTCTTGCAAGTGCGGTTCTCTGTTTCTGACCACCGGAAAGCTGATCGATTCTTTTGTTCAGATGCTCTTCCAGTCCAAGAAGTTCTATCAGCTCCTGAACCTCCTCTTCTGTAGAAATGCCCGGATTGTTCCTTAATCCATACGTAATATTTTCATATACATTAAGGTTCGGGAACAGGGCATAATCCTGAAAGACAATATTAAATCCCCGCTTTTCCATTGGAACGTCTGTAATATCCTGACCGTTAAAAACAATATGTCCTCCGTCTGCCTCAGCAATTCCCAGAATAAGATTTAATAAAGTTGTCTTTCCACATCCTGAAGGTCCTAATATAGAAATAATTTCTCCGTCTTCAATATTCAGATTGATATTTTCCAGGATTGTAACACCGTCATATACCTTTTTCAGATTCTCAAGTTTTAACATATTCTTCTCCTTCTCGGGACTGTTTTTCACCCGTTCTGCTATCGAACATTTACCTGTCTGTCCTGAAACACCGTCATTATAGCAACAGTATTACAGCCCTCTCAATCAAGAAAAAATAAAGACTTTGTTAAGCGCTTGTAAACTTAACAAAGTCTTTACACTGTCAAAATGTAGTAAACTTACAAAGAAGAATATGCCTTATCGCGGACCCCTCTGCTGCTTTTATCAAGAACTGTACAAAAACGGTCGTAATCGGAAACGATCAGGCCCATATAGATCATATCCACGATCATCATCTGTGCTGTTCTGGAAAAAATAGCGTCTCCGTAAAAAAGCTGCTGCTGACTGGTGCAGATTACCAGATCTGCGTATTTCGTAATCAGAGAATCCCTGAAATTTGTGATTACAATGGTAACTGCTCCGCTTTTTTTCGCCTCTTTCATGACCTCTACCGTATCTCTGGAATATCCGGAATAGGAAATCCCCACTGCCACATCCTGAGAAGTCAGATTTCCCGCACTGATCTTCTGATGATAATAATCATCGAAATGTCTGCAGGAAAGCCCAAGATACAAAAGCTTTGTCAAAAGATCAGACGCCACTGCATTTGAATTTTCCACACTGTAGATATCTATGATCCGGGCATTTTTCAATGCGCCGATCACCTTTTTAAACACCTCCGATGACAGATTTTTCAGCGTTTCCTCCATCATCATCTGAGATGTCACTGCCACTTTTCCCGGAATATCCTCCAGACGATCCTTTCTGCTGAGGTTATACCCGTACATAGGATTTGCCCTGCTGTCCTCTTTCCTGCTTCCTGCAAGCTGTTCTACCACTGCATATCGGAATTCCTTATAGCCTTTAAATCCCAAAGCTTTGGTCATCCTTACAATCGTAGGCTGGCTGACTCCGCTGTTTGCGGCCAGCTTTTCCAGAGAAAGCTCCCGAACCTTATCCATATGCGCCAGCACATAATCTGCCGCCTGCTTTTCCGACGAACGCATATCCCCGTATTTTTCTTCTATTAAAATAGCGATCCTGTTTTTCATTTCACAACTCCTTGTAGAAATTCTACAGAAAATAACGCTTTTCGCAGAATTTTCTTTTTTATCATTTTATCAGACCTGAAATAAAGGTCTCTTACACGGAGTTGTTAAATCTTTGTAAAATTGCCGGATTTTTATTTCTTTCTGCCTTTATTCGTCAAAATTTACTTCAAAAACGCCCTCCGGCAGACGCATGGTGAGAATACCAAGATTAAAGTCCTGATCCATCACAGTGATGTGGTACTCAAAAATTGCGTCATCTTCAAATTTTGACAATAAAACATAGGAACCATTTTCCTTACCGTCAATCTGATCGCAGATATCCTCATAAACCGCTTCTCCAGAAATCGCTCTGGGATATCCGCAGCTTTTTATTTTTTCTTCTATTGCTTTATATAATTCTTCCATGTAATTTCCTCCTTATATGATCAGACATTTTTATTTTTCATAAGGACAGCGGTAGCGTGGCTTTCCAAGTGATTTTTTCCCATATTCAATAGATTTTGCAGGACACTGCGTAATACACGCCATACAGTGAGTGCATTTGTCTCCCCACTGAGGCCGTCCATTCACAAGCTGTATATTATTCAGCGGACAGACTTTTACACATTTCCCGCAGCCGGTACAGCAGTTATCCACATTAAATTTATTTGCATGCACAAACAGTGGATAAAAGAGCAGATTTACGGGGCCGCTGCACACCGCACCAAGCATACTGACCGGTTCTTCTGTAAGAGGATCTCCTGCAAGTATCTGCTCTTCAACCTGCCGGATCTTCGGCTCCGCATCTGCAATGATATTTTTTGCCTCTTCCTCTGAAGGAACCCGGAACATGGCAAGATAATTTTCCGGCATCAGAATCCCCGCGCAGCCCATATAGGTAAAAACCTTATCCTCGCAAAGCTTTCTGGCATATTTTGCAGCATTTCCGATTCCGTCTCCACAGGTCATAACAAAATATGCTTTCATTCCTATGTCAAATTTCGACTTTCGAATCCAGGTTTCCACAATTTCCGGAATTCTCCATGCATAAGCAGGCACTACAAAAACTGCTGTTTCCGGCGTTTTTCCGGAGAAAATTTTTTTCTGTTTTATGGCTTCATTCAGAGAATACATTTCATCCCCTGTTTTCTCCTGGATCCTCTTTGCGATAAATCTGCTGTTTCCTGTTCCCGAAAAATAAAAAATCATCTGGACCTGCTCCTTTCTGTCCGTTCAGTTCCTCATGGAAAATTTTCTTTCATCCTCCACCAGAGGAAGCTCTTTTACATCCATTTGTTCTATGCTGATGTAGCGGTCATGAAACAGAGCCTGAAGGATCATGTCAATTGAAACCTCTTCTCCCTGAACCTGCGCCGTTACAGAGCCGTTACATTCATTCTGTACCCAGCCTGTTGCATTATATTTCTGTGCCAGATAATACATTTTGTATCGAAAGCCTACTCCCTGGACTCTTCCCCAAAACGAAAATCCCCTGCGTATTTTTGTCCCCATAGCATCCTCTCCATATTCCTCAACATTTATTTTCTGAAAAGCTGATACACCACCAGCGCTCTCTCAGTTCCTTCCACAGCACTTTTTGTACTTCTTTCCGCTTCCACAGGGACACGGATCATTTGGGTAAACCTTTTTATTCTTTTCCTCATTCACCAGTATATTACTCTGGAACGTTCCAGGAAACTGCGGATTTCGTTCTTCTTCCGGCGCATGTCCGCACAGCTGTACTTTTCTGGTTTTACTGTAAGCTTCCACCAGAAGCTCTGCCATTTCTCTTGCCTGATCCTTTGTTTCAAAAATAACTCCGTTTTTGTTCAGCTGTTCCATTGCCTCAGACATAAGTCCACCTGTATAATATACTCTGTAAATTTCACAGAGATAGGCTTCTGCCAGTTCTTCCGGCATTCCCAGTTCCTGTTCAAGAAACTGTCTGATTTTTTTATAAACCGGCTGCTTAGAAGGATAACCATTGAATGTACAGTCAACAATCTCCTCCTCTGAAGGAACATAAAACTCTCTGTCTCCCTGGTATTTCAGCAGCATCCGATAGATTTCTTTTTCTTCCAGCAATCCCTGAAGGCTGATCCTGTCGCCGTCAAGTACACAGATATTTTCCTCTTCCGGAACAGACCGGAATAATTCTGTAAATTCCTCAAAGCTTACTCTGCATTCTCTTCTTCTGCGGTACATTCTGTATACAACTCTTGCAGGAGCTGTGCCGTAAAGATATTCAACCATTACCAGACATGCGCTCAGCCAGCTTCTTTTTTTCTGAAGTTCACAAAACTCCGATGTACAAATCTTTTCAAAAACAGCAGAAACCTCTGAAGGAACCTCTGCATATCCATCGTCATAAACTGCCAGATATCCGATATCGCTGGCCCATTCCAGATCTGTCCATTCATTTTCCTCTACATGGAAAAGACCTTTTTTCATTGCTTTTTCAAAAGCCTGAAATTCCCATTCATTCAGTCTCAGAAGCTCCTTTTCCATAACCTCAGGCTTCAGGATCTCTTCGGCGATCCGTCCTGCCAGTTCCTGTTTATCAAGTTTCTCAGCCCCGGAAATCCCCAGCTCTCCGGCCAGAAAAACCAGATCCTCCTGTTCATATGCCTGCAGATACTCTGCAACCTTTGGATTTCTGCTTTCGGCTGTTTTTTTCATTTCTTTAAAAAGCGCTTTTGTTACCGTCTCTGCCATATCCTTTAACAGAGAATCGGTACATTTTTTATTATTTTCTGTTTTGCTTTCCGCATTTTCGCTGAAAATCAGAGATGCTTTTCCCTGACAGATGTCCTCATGAATCTCTTTACTGATTCTGTAATCCGGCTCTCCTGCCTCCAGTGTGAACAGCTCCGCCAGACGTTTATTTTTCTGCTCTGTATCCGACCAGAACTCTTCCTCTGCGCCTGTTTTTTCTTTCATAATCACAGGACAAAGAGCCCCTCCATCCTCACTGACTGCAGGAAGCTTTTTTTCCACCTCTGCCCTGTATTCCGGCAGTTTCTGCTCATTCGTCTTTACCCGGAAGGTAAACCATGTCATCTTATCCAACAGGTCATTTACAAATGTATCGGAAGCATTTGAAAAATCATACTGATAAGAAGTCACCTGAGGTTCATCTTCTCTGTATTCTCTTACATGAACCTTTTCCTGATAAAATTCAAATTCATATCTGTCAGTAAATGAATACTCAAGGATTTCTTCCAGGACTGCTGCCATCTGAGCAAAGGTAATATTAGAAGGAACAAGACATCTTCTCCAAACCGGCGGTTTTGTTCCCTTTCTTATAATTTTAAGCTGATAAAATTCCATGTTTTCTCTCCTGTATCTGTCTTTCTGGTTATCTTTTGTTACTGTTCATTCTATTTACAGCAACTTGGGCAAAATGCATTCCATATCGCCTTTGGCGATGGCATTTTGCCCTTTATGTCTCCTTCTCATTTTCTCTATTCTACTTCATATTGCCCAAACACACAACAGGGTTTTGCAGGACAACGCATAAAACAGGGATTAAATAAAAATACAGGGAATATCTATCCTTCCGAATAAATATCCCCTGTGTCAGTTATCTGCATGTTTTTACTGATTTTATGCCTTCCTTGTAAAGATTCTTTTTATCCTTGCTTTAATGACCGGATTGTCTTTCACTGCATCAATCAGTACAGCAATCAGAACTACCGCGCCTGTAACGATCGTCTCCCAGTAAGAAGATACACGAAGTAATGTAATACAGGTACTGATAACACTGCTTAAAACACCACCAATGATAGTTCCTACCACATTTCCAATTCCACCGGCCATAGATGTTCCGCCCAGAACAGAAGCTGTAATAGAATCCATCTGCCAGCTCTCGCCAATACTTGCCTGGAAGGATGCCAGTTTACATGCCATCAGCACACCTGCAATGGCAGAGAGAAGTCCGCTGAGACAATATACCATCATCTCAATACGTTCTGTAGGAATACCTACAATTTTTGCACAGCTTCTGTTTCCGCCCAAAGCATATACATAACGTCCGAACTTTGTTCTTTTTAATATGACTGTAAGAATCACGCAGATAATAACCATGATAATTACAATGTTTGGAAGAACGCCGCCAATCACTCCATTTGCAAGTTTTTCTGCTGATTCCGGCATACCCGTGATCGGCATACCTTTTGTAATAACGTATACAATACCTTTATAAATCTGCATAGTTGCCAGAGTTACAATAAATGGTGTCATTTTAAAATATGCAATAAAAAATCCATTTACTGCTCCCAGTACAATTCCCAGAAGGCTGGCGATCACAATGGCAAGATATGGATTGATTCCATAATTCACCATAAAGATAGCCCCCGCCATACCGCACGCAGAACCGATAGTTGCCACTGACAGGTCGATTCCGCCAGTCAGAAGAACAATCGTCTGTCCAAATCCTACAATAATTACAAAGGATGCAGCTCTTGTCAGTGTACTGATATTATACGCCGTAAAAAAGTTTCCTGTGGTGGCATGTACGATAATGCCAACCAGAATCGTTACGATCAGAACCATGCCAGCCGTGGATTTAAAAAATTTCTTTATCCTGTCCATTTTGCTGTTTTACCTCCTATTGAAAAGCTACTTTCAGCACATCCTCCTGTGTGATCAAATCCACATCTGTGATGTAGCCGCTGATTCTACCCTGATGAACAACCATAATCCTGTCAGATAAAGCCATAACCTCTTCCATCTCTGAAGAAATTACAACAACTGATACTCCATTGTCTGCAAGATCACGGATAAGCTGGTGTATTTCTCCTTTTGCATTTACATCAATACCACGAGTAGGTTCATCAAGGATCAGCATTTTAATCCCCTTTGCCATCCAGCGCGCTACAATAACCTTCTGCTGATTACCTCCTGACAGATTCTTAATCAGTGTTTCTCTGGATGCTGTTTTAATTTTGAAGGAACTAATATATTTTTCAGCTGTCTCAATCGCCTGTCTGTAATCGATCAGACCGTGTTTTTTTATTTTGTCATAAGATGGAAGCATCATATTTTCCATAACAGACATATCCGGAGCAATACCATCATGCCTGCGTTCTTCCGAAACATAGCCCATTCCATATCTGATCGCATCTATAGGGGATTTGATATGTACTTCTTTTCCCTCAATAAAAGTCTGACCGCCAGGTTCCTTTTCGGTAATGCCAAAAACACTCTTAAAAATTTCTGTACGGCCAGCTCCTACCAGACCGGCAACTCCCAGAATTTCTCCCTTATGGATTTCAAAGCTTACATTCTGGAACTCCCCTTTTCTGGAAAGATTTCTGGCCTCAAAAAACACTTCATCGGAAACTTTTCTCTGGACTCTACCCGTAATCTGTACCTTTTTCCCAGCCATCTGATTGATCATTTCTTCTTTTGTGATTTCAGAGACATGAACTTCTTTTACAAGGCATCCGTCCTTCATAATAGTGATTCTGTCTGCCTGTTCCATAACCTCATCCAGGTGATGAGTAATAAATACCATAGCTGTGCCGCCTTTTTTCAGCCTCTGCATGGACTGAAAGAGACTTTCTGTCTCACGATTGGTCAAAACCGCTGTAGGCTCATCCAAAATCAATACTTTTGGATCATAGGCAAGCGCCCGGGCAATAGAAACAAGCTGCTGATACGCTGCCGAAAGCAGCTTTACCGGCTGAGAAACATCTGTCTGAACATCCAGAAGCGCAAGAAGTCTCTCTGCCTCCTGACGGGTCTTTGTCCAGTTGATCAGCTTTTTTTCCATCACTTCATTTCCCAGAAAAATATTTTCCGCAATGCTGGCTTCTGGTACAAGATTCAATTCCTGAGGTACCAGAACAATATTTTTTCTCATTGCTTCTCTGGGAGAGGAGAACCTGAATGGTTCTCCCTCCATGATCACCTCTCCGCTGTCCATTGCAAACTGTCCGGTAAGAATATTCATTAAAGTACTTTTTCCCGCTCCGTTTTCACCTACCAGTGCATGGATTTCTCCTTTGCGGAGCTTTAAAGTCACACCGTCAAGAGCCTTTGTTCCCGGGAAGGTTTTTACAATATCCCGCATTTCAACCAGAAGCTTCTCTGTATTATTCTGCATCTGCACTTTCTCCATATAACATTTCAATATATTTATCTGCGCTGTCTGCATAAACGGAAGTGGATCCGACATTTGTAGCCTCTTCCTCTACTGCTTCTCCGTCAATTGTCTTTACTGCGTTATAAACCAGCTTATATCCCATGTCGTAGCAGTTCTGAACCTGTGCCACAAACAGTGTACCGTCTTTCAGATATTCCAGAGTACGAAGATCATGATCCATACCTCCGATTACAATATCCCCTGATTTACCGGCATCCTTCACTGCCTGACATGCGCCAACCGGATTTGACATGTTATTGCAAAGGATTCCGCCAAGATCCGGATATGCCTGAAGCCAGGATTCTGTAATGCTGATTGCTTTTTCTACTGCATCGTTATCTCTCTGCTCGTCTACAATCTCAATGTCCGGATATTCTGCAATCGTATCTTTAAATCCCTGGAGACGTTCTTCATGAGATGCGGCTCCCATTGTTCCGGAAAGGATCGCAATCTGTCCTTTACCGCCCATCTCTTCGCACACTGCTTTTGCAAGAGCGCAGCCATCGCCGTAATTATCTGTATTTCCTACAAAAAAGCTTCTGTCGCAGTCTTCAATATCACTGCTGGCAAAGGTTGCAACCGGGATTCCTGCTGCCACGGCTTCATCCACAGCCTTTGCTGTTGTCTCCGGCTGATTTACATCAACAGCGATCAGATCATATCCCTGTCCGATGGCTGTTTCAATGGAATTTACCTGATCCACTGCGTCCGGTTCTGCAGGTCCATACCATTCATAATCGATTTCCACGCCTTTTTCTGCAAAATCTGCTACTGCCGCATCAACGCCGCATTTAATTGCGTCATACCAGCTGTGGATATTTTTGTATGTACAGTAAATTTTGTAGCTGTCCTTTTTCGGCTGATAGCTTGTGTCAAAATCTGCATCTGCCAGTTCTGTTTTTCCGGTTGCGCTGTCTCCGGCCTTTGCCGCATATACACTTACGGATCCTGTCATTGTTCCAATCATTGCTGCTGCCATTGCCATAACCATCATTTTTCTTCTTAACATCTTAAAATCCTCCCTGTACATTTATTTTTATATGCTGTTTTTCTTTACTGGAATTTAACTGCTGCCTTGATGACTTCATCCTTATGATTCAGGCTGTATTCAATAGCTTCAATACAGTCCTTAAAATCAAACTCATGAGACACAATGCTTCTGACCGGGATCAGACCGGAAGAAACTGCTGCAATTGCCTTTGGCCAGAGATTTCTGTAACGATATACAGAATAAATGGTTCCTTCCATTGCATTCAGAGTTGCAATATCCAGCTCCAGAACCGGTTCCGGAGATACACCGACCAGGGTAACTTTTCCTGCACGTTTGATCAGTCTGCAGGTCTGAAGTGTTGTAATTCTGTTTCCCGCACATTCGTAAACCTGATCTGCGCCGCCTCCCGGAAGTGTTTTGGCAAATTCTTCAATGCTCTCACGTTTACTGTTAAATACTCTTGTAGCGCCTACTTCCAGAGCCTTTTCCAGACGTTTGTCCATTACGTCTGCAACATAAATCTCGCTGACGCCTCTTGCCTTAAGGCTCATAATAGTACAAAGACCAATACATCCGCTTCCCAGAACAATCGCAGTCTCTCCCACCTTTGCATTTGACAATTCTGTTGCATGCATTCCAACTGCCAGAGGCTCGATCAATGCCCCTTCCAGCGTATCCATATTATCCGGAAGCTTATAGCACATGCTTGCATCATGCACACAATATTCTGCATTTACTCCGTCTCTTTCTCCCGGAATTGCAAGCATCCTGATATTCTTACAGAGATTATAATTTCCTTTTCTGCAGTCTTCACATTCGCCGCAGGGTACTGCCGGTTCAATAGAAACTTTATCTCCTACTTTAAATCCTTCTACTCCTTCGCCAACTGCGCTTACTACTCCGCCCGGCTCATGTCCCAGAGCCAGAGGCCCATCCAGAGTCCAGTTAGCCAGCTGTCCCTCCTGATAAAAATGAAGGTCTGAACCACATACTCCTACATATTCCAGCTTGATCTGAAGCTCTCCTTTTCCCGGCTGAGGAATGTCACGTTCTACCCATTCCAGTTTCTGTTTACCGGTTAATACACATACTTTCATTTTTCCTTCCATGATGTTCTTCTCCTTTATGTCATAATTATTTATTTAAGTTCTTCTCCGTTTACATTAGTACCCGTTCAACTGCTTTTTTCCATCCGAGATACTTTTGCTCAGCTTCTTTTTCATTCATTTCAGGTTCATATTTTGTCCTGTTCAGCTTGTTAAAAATATTTTCATCCCACAGCCCTAACGCAATTCCCGCTGCAAAAGCCGGTCCCATTCCTGAGAGTTCTTCCGCATCCGGCACCTGAACCGCTGCCCGTGTCATGTCGCTTTGAAACTGCATCAGATAACTGTTTCTGGTTGGGCCTCCGTCTACTCTTAATTCCTCAACCTTTACTCCTGCATCTTCGCTCATGGCATTGACAATATCTGTGATCTGATAAGCAATACACTCTACTGCGGCCTTTACCAGCTCCGGCTTTTTTGTAGTTCTTGTCATCCCTACAACTGCCGCTGTTGCCCGACTGTCCCAGTAAGGAGCTCCAAGTCCTGAAAATGCAGGAACCAGATAAGTTTTATCATCTTTTGACGCCTCTTCCGCAAGTTTTTGGGTCTCTCCGGGAGATGAGATCAGCTTCATATCATCTTTCAGCCATGTGATCACTGCCCCTGTATAATTCAGATTGCCTTCCAGTACATAATTTACTTTTCCGTTCATACTCCATGCAAGAGAGGTCACCACTCCATGGGTACTCAAAACAGGCTTTTCTCCAATATTCATCATAATAGAAGAGCCGGTTCCATAAGTGGATTTCGTCATTCCCGGTTTCAGACATCCCTGTCCAAATAAGGCTCCGTGTGAATCTCCCAGAACTCCGTGTATCGGAACCGGATGAGGCAGAAATCCGTTAAAATCCGTTTCGCCAAAGCAGGAATCTGAATCACATACCTCTGCCATATTATCCGGGTTGATCCCAAAAAGCTCACAGATCTCCTGATCCCATTTCAGCTCAAAAATATTAAAAAGCTGTGTCCTTGACGCATTGGAATAGTCTGTTTTATATTCTTTTCCTCCGGTCAGTTTATAAATAAGCCAGGTGTCAATTGTTCCATGACAGATATTTCCTGAATCTGCTTTCTCCTTTGCTCCTTCCACATTTTCAAGGATCCAGGCAATCTTGGATGCCGGAAAATAAGGAGACAGATTAATACCCGTGCGGCTTCTGACTGCTTCTGCCTGTCCTGCCCGTTCCACTCTTTCACAGATATCAACAGCTCGCGCGCACTGCCAGACAATTGCCTGTCCCAGCGGTTCCCCTGTTGATCTGTCCCAGGCAAGGGAAGTTTCTCTCTGATTACTGATTCCCACACCCACAACATCACCTGCCGGAATACCGGATTCCTGAACCAGATTCCTTACAGCTTCCAGAGTATTTCTGTAAATCTCTTCCGGATCATGAGAAACCCAGCCTTTTTCATTTATGATCTGCCTGTGAGCTTTGTCAGTACGTTTGATCAGATTCCCTTCCTGATCAAAAAGCAGTGCTTTTGTTCCCTGTGTACTCTGATCGATTCCTATTAAATATTTCCCCATATCAGATCAGCTCCATTACCTTTTTTACAATTCCCTGTGCATTCAGTCCGTAATAATCAAAAACTTCCTTTGATGTTCCGGAAATAACCGGCTCATCAGGTAATGAAAGATTGATCACCTTTACAGGACAATGTTCGCCTGTAACCTGACTTACCATAGATCCCAGTCCCCCAAACGGCGCATGCTCCTCAACGGTAACTACAGCCTTTACATTGGAAGAAACACGGATGATCGTTTCTTTATCCAGCGGTTTCAGGCAGTACATATCTATAACTGATGCACTGACTCCTTTTTCATCAAGAAGCTCTGCTGCATCCAGGGCCGGTTTCACCATTTCACCACAGGCAATAATTGCAATGTCTGTTCCTTCTCTTACTACTGTTGCCTTATCCATCTCAAAAGGTATCTTGCCCTCTTCATACACATCCTCAACAGCATTTCGTCCTACACGAATATAAGCAGGTTTTTCATCTTTAAGAAGCGCCTCTGTCAGCTTTTCTGTCTGAAATCTGTCGCTTGGAAGATAGACTCTCATATTGGGAATGGCTGACATGGCTGCTATATCCTGCGCAGAATGATGGCTCATTCCCAAAGCCCCGTAGCTTACTCCTCCACTGATCCCAATCAGTTTTACGTTTGTGTTTGAGTATGCCACATCTACTTTACACTGTTCATAGCTTCTGGTAGATAAAAAGCAGGCCGGCGAAGCAGCATATGGTTTTTTTCCACATTTCGCAAGTCCTGCGGAAATACTTACCAGATTCTGTTCTGCTATTCCTGTTTCTACAAACTGTTCCGGATACGTCTCTGCAAATTTTGAAAAAGAAGCGCTTCCCCGGGAATCACTGCAAAGAGCAACAATATCTTTATCTTTTTCTGCCTCCCGCATCAGTACATCACAAATTACCTGTTTGTTTGCAATTTTAGCCATGGATCAGCGCCTCCCTTCTTTTTCTCAAATCAGTTTTAATCTGTATTACCTCTTCCGGTGACGGAACCTTATGATGCCAGTTGGCTTTATTTTCCATAGTTTCGGAGCCTTTTCCCTTTACAGTATTTGCTATTACTACCGTAGGCTTATTTTTCACTGTTTTAGCTTCATCAAAAGCCGCTTTCAGCTGAGGTATACTGTTTCCATCTTTAACATCAATGACATTCCAGCCAAATGCCCGGAATCTTTCATGAAGATCATCATGTGCCATTACATCTTCTGTATTGCCGGAAATCTGTAAACGGTTTCTGTCTACTACAGCACAGAGATTATCAAGTTTATAATGAGAAGCTGCCATTGCGCCCTCCCATACAGACCCTTCCGCCAGTTCTCCGTCTCCCATAACCGTATAAACACGATATCCTGATTTATCCATCTTCCCTGCAAGTGCCATTCCTACACTTACCGGAAGTCCATGTCCCAGAGAGCCGGAGTTCATTTCAATGCCGGGAAGTTTATTATTGGGATGTCCGATAAATTTTGTCCCAAATTTACTAAACTGCGCTATTACATCTTTAATATCAAAAAATCCTTTTCTTGCCAGTACTGCATAATAGGCTTCAACAGAATGTCCCTTACTTAAAACGAACTTATCTCTTTCAGGATCATTCATATTCTCAGGGCTGATATTCATCTGATCGAAATAAATTTCTGTCAGAATCTCCATAACGCTCATGTCTCCGCCAATATGCCCGGCTTTTCCCTCCACTATCATATCGATAACATCTTCTCTAAGCTCATAGGCCATTGCAGATAACTGATTCATAATATCCTCCTCTCTAAATTATATTAAGTTTTTACCTTATTTTAGTTATATTTGATAAATATTTATCATCCTCGACTTATTTTTCTGTATTTCAACATAAAAAAAACACTGATCTATAGTATTTTCCATAAATCAATGTTTTTATATCAATTATATATTTAGAAAAATTAAGTTTATTTCAATTGATTAACACTTTTTCTAATAATTAATTTTGTGCCTATTTCAGTTTTCATAGAATAATCTCTGGGATTCTGCATTTTTTCCATTAAAAGCTCAACTGCTGCGGATCCAAATGCATTTTTAGGAACATTTACAGTGGTCACAGAAGGAACTATCATTTGACATACAGGTCTGTCGTCAAATCCAATTACAGAAATATCCTCTGGTACCCTGTAACCATTATCCTGCATTCCATGAATGGCATGACATGCAATAAAATCGTTTTCCGCAATAAATATAGTGGGATTCTCATTATTTTCTGAAAGGTATTTTCCTACCTCTTCTCTAATAGTCTTTTCCGAATAATTTACATCCCAGATATAGCTTTCCTTTATCTTCAGGCCAAATTTTTTCATACAATTTTTATAAGCCTGATATCTTTCTGAAAAACTGGTGATACGCTCTCGGCATCGTATATATCCGATTTCTCTATGTCCCATATCATATGCATATTGCATTGCTTTGCTGATTCCCTGAAAATTATTAATAGAAACAGAATCTACATCACTGTCCTGAAATGAATTATCCAATACCACAAAAGGAAGTCCTGTATCAATAAATACCTGAAGATCTTCTCGCTGCATCTCAACTCCAAATATAAGAAATCCTTTACAATCCGAAGATCGTAATTGCATTTCCTGTACTTCAAGAGGAGTACTTCTATTCATATATACAAAGCTCAGATTATAGCCATAGTCAGTGAGACTACTGTTTAGTCCCTCCAATATATAATTAAAAAACGGAGATTCATCCACAATTTTTCCTATTGTCTTATATACTACAAATCCAATATTTCCATTCGTAACAGGAATGTCTTTAAGAAGATAATCACATCCTAATTCTCTGATTTTTTCAATAATTTCCTGACGCTTTTGATCACCCACCCCTGGTTTATTATTTAACACAAGTGAAACTGTCGCTGTAGAAACTCCAAGCATTTCTGCAATATCTTTCGCTCTTAATGCCATTTTCATCCCTCCTTTCACTTAATCATACTAAATTATTTAGAAAAAAACAAGTGTCTTTGCCACATAAAACAATTTCAGAGAAATTTTATGTATAAATTTTCTAAAAAACATGTTATCCCAAACAATATATTCATTTTCCTGTTATGATTCATAATCTTTAACACCACAAAAAATACAGGAAAGCTGGAATCATCATCCATCCCTCCTGTATTTTCCTGTTTCCTGGAATTTACATATTTTCCTTCTTTTTCTCCTTAAACGGCTTCATAAAGATCACCCATCCAAAGATCAGCAAATTCAGTACAAGAGCAGCCGGTATATCCGCCCAGTGGATCTGCTGGTTCTGAAGCACTTCCGTAGAATATGTTCCGGAAAAGACTACAGCCATATTGTTATTCAGAAAATGGATGATCACCGGAACCCAGATATTCTGTGTTTTCATATATGCATATGCCATAAAAAGTCCGATTGTAATACAGGTAATAAACTGACTTGCCAGAGCCGCCAGTCCCATATCCGGAGTGGTATAATAGAAAAAGTCAATTGGCAGATGCCATACAGCCCACACACAGCCCAGAAGGATCACGCCGCCTTTCAGTCCGAAACGCTTCTGAAGAAGGGGCTGAAGATAATATCTCCATCCGTATTCCTCGCCGAAAAACGCCACTACTGCCAGGAAAAAGTTTAGCAAAACAGTAAAAAACATGATCCAGGTGGTTGGATTTGCCATTATTTTTCCAAATTCAGAAAGCTGGCCGCCAAAAGCGCTGGCAATTACAAGTCTGAGAAGGTACAGTCCAATAAACAGCAGGATCATAAGAACCGAAGTACTCCACTGATTACTGTTCAGTCCGTAAGCTCTGCGCTTTTCTTTGCCGGATACCAGAAGAAGGATCCAGAAAACAATACTTCCTCCTATCATGACATACTGCAGAATCAGCATCCACTGAGAAAACGGTGTACCCATAATGTCTATATTCACAGGAGCCAGAACAGAGGCTGCCGTACATACAACCATCGCTGCCGTCAGCGCCACAAAAAATATGTAAAAAACTTTGGGAAGCTTTTTATCTCCCTTCCTGGTGATTAAATAAGCCATCATAACGCCTGCTGCCGGATACAGCATCTGCGCATTAGGAAAAGTGCTGAGATCAATTCCCTTTCCGTATCCATACCACATCAGAAGCCCCAGCACATAGGTGATTCCGTATGCTATGATCACATAGATCATAAGCTGTTTTTTCTCTGTCTGCGTAAATTTCATAATTCTCCTCCTTATTCTCCCGGAAATACTGCTGTTACGGAAAAAATCCCGTCTTTTGTCTCTATATTCAGCGCGCCGTGATATTTTTCTACTGTATGGCGCACATTTTCCAGGCCAATTCCTTCATGCCCCTGTTTTCCTGAGCGTCCCGGGGCGTAGACTTCAGAATAGGGATTCCATATTTTTACTACTGTAAAATCCTGTATCTGTTCCCCTCTTATTTTTATCCAGAAATTCTTTTTATTTTCGCCTGCCTCTATGGCATTATCCAGAAGGTTTGCAAAAATGGTTGTCACATCCATATCCGCCAGGAAATCCAGGCTGATACCGCCCATATTACATTCTGCCTGCCCCGGTTCCAGCTTTTTTAATTTGTCGTTCAGAATCATGTTCAACATTCTGTTATCTGAATAAAATTTCAGTCCCAGAGAATTCAGCATTCCGTGAACGTCCTCAAAATAACCGGCCGCATCTGTTTTTGCTGACTGTTCCAGCATATTCAGATGATTTCTGATATCATGTATGATTCTTCTGGAGCGATTATAATTATTTTCCATATCCTCATAGTACTGATGAGTCAGCTCATTCTGCTGCTTCATCAGCTCTACCTTATGCTTCAACTCCCTGTTTTCTGCCAGATCATACCATACATACAGACAGTAAATATTAATAACCAGCAAAAGGATCATACAGAGGATCACACCCCAGAATCCATGCTCCAGAAAAAAGCTTTCCCCGGAAATGCAGTACAGATATATAAGAACCATACTAAACAGCGGCACAAGAACCATTCCTCTGATATGCAGTTCTCTCTGATCCTTTACCAGGCGTTTTCTGACAATCCGCCTCATAAGATAAGTCACGGAAAACATACAGATCATTTTTGCCAGCACAAGTGTATAATAGGAGAGTATATCCTGGTAAAAACCAAACTTTTTACTGATATATACGGTAAAATAAATACCTATCACCTGAGCGCCATAATTTGCCATTCCGTAGATCAGAGAATACAAAATCCAGGTTCTGCTTCTGTGATAGAGAAACCAGCAGACTGCAATGTAATATACTGTAAGCACGGACATTGTAATAATATCATTCCACCATAATGTCGGAATCAAAAAGGTCAGTACAACAAAAATCCCCCAGACACAGCATCTTACCCATGGTTTCGACTCCACCTCTCTTGGCATGGAATACAGAAACCAGATAAAGCTTCCTGTATGGATAACCAGTTCAATGATCTGAAAAAAGCAATATAATACATAATTCATTTCCATCATCCTCTCCGGTGCTCCAGCCGTGCCGACAGCCAGACAGTCAGCCCCTGTTTCCATGTTTTCTGTTTTTTCTGGGAAAGAGGAATTTCCATTCCATTGTCCAGATAAATGTGCTGTCCTTTTACATTTTTCACATGAAGCATATTTACGGAAAAGCTCTGATGAGGCATGGAAAAGCCAAAATCCTCCATACGTTTTGCCACATTTCCAATGCGCTCCACCATATAATATTCATCTTCATCTGTCACAATCCGTATCCTTCTGTTCTCATACTCAAAAAAATAAATGGACTCTACAGGAAGGCAGACAATTCCATCCACCGTGCGAAAATCAAGGATGATCTTTTTATCCGAGGCTTCCATATACCGGAATATCTCTTCCAGAACATTTATAATCTCCTGTCTGTTCACAGGCTTCAGCAGATACTGAAATGCATGAACTCCAAAAGCTCCTGCCACATAATCCCGGTAAGCTGTCAGATAAACAATTTTTACATCAGTATCTACAGAGCGGATAGCCTTTCCTGTTTCTATGCCATTCATTCCCTGCATGTCAATATCAAGAAAAACCGCGTCGTAAGGCTGGTAATTTTCCATCAGCTCCCTCCCGGAAGAAAACACCCTTACCTCCACCTGAGACTTCCATTCCAGAATCATTTTTCTGACCTGCTCACGAATATTTTTATCATCATCACAAACTGCAATTCTGTACATTCCTGCCACTCTCTCCTGTTGTTTTTACTATAATCATTATACCTGAAGTTGTAAATACAGTATACACAAAAGACAAAAATCATGTACTAAATGACAGAAAATCGTATACCTGAACCAGAACAACAGAGAGGCAGTTTCCGAACAGAAAAAGACTGCTGAAGCCTCTCACCGCCGGGTTTTTATTCCCGGCAATTTCAAAGCTTACAGCAGCCTTTTATATTTTTGAATAAATCTACATTCTTAGCTTTTTGTGGAACTCACCCACTGTATTCTTCTTCTGAAAAATAAAAAGTCCTGCCAGCACCAGAAAGCTGATTCCCGCACAGATCACAGAAGGATACGTAAACCTTACGATTCCGGCCCACACCAGGATAATGGGAATACATCCCGCAATTCCCGCCTGCACAAGATAAAAAAGATATTCCTCCGGCTCCAGATGATTTACCTTGGCAATTACAGGAATGGAACCAAGCACAGCCATTGCCCCAAAGGGAAGTACAAAGTCCACCGACCATCTGTGCCAGCCTGTAAATACATCCCACAAAACAGCAATAGCCGTTATGATCAAAAGCTGCCACATTTCATTTTTCAGTATGTTTCTCCGCTTGGTATATCCCACAGAAACTACTAGCCACGCGCAAAAGCTTCCTGCTGCCGCAAACCAGAACCAGTTCAGAGTCTGCGCAGTCATATAATTGATCATTCCGCACAGCACCGCCGCTGCCAGACAAAGAAACGTAAAGGTCTGATATGCTTTTCTGCCCTCTTTTTTCTGCTCTTCCCCACATCCGGGAAAATCATTTCGCTCCTCTGTAAATGAAATTTCATCTTTTTTCAGATATTCAAGAAAATTTCTCTGAATGCTTTCCCCGGGTATTTTTGAGGTAAATCCCAGAAGAAGCTCGTCCCCGTAGGAACAGGAGCAAAGCTGCAGCGCCTCTGTACAGGTAAAAAATCCAAAGCGTTCAATATATTGTTCATATTCCTCCGGAAACCGCACCACTCCTATATTGGAATATACGGTTGTGATTCTCCTGCTTCCCAGAGCCGCGCCTACCATGAGAAAATACTTTTTTACTTCAAGGGGTACGGCCCGGATCACCGGATTCTTTTCCAGACGTACATAGCCGTTCATGTGCATGGCAATCTTTTCTTTTACAAGCTCTGTCTCAAATTGCTTTTTTACATCCTCCAGCACATCCTGAAAGGTGGTCGTCTCTGTAAATGTATAGCCCACCTCGATCCACCCGAAAAAATTTGCCATGGATTCCGAAGGAAAAAAGTTTCTCAGGTTTACCGGAACCATCAGGGTAACAGGACGCTTCTGACGGTTTCTGGGAATCTCCTCATGAATGGAACAGATAAAAATTGCCGACAGATATGCTGTAATGGAAGCGCCGTAGGAGCGCGCCTTATCCAGAATTTCCTTTACGGGAATGGAAATCTCCAGAATCTGCATATCGTCATGTCCCAGCATTTCTCCCTTCAGCCTCACTGCGCGAGGATTTTTTTCTTTGTTTTTCGGAGTTTCCGAGGAATAATACTGGGAAAAGCTGTCCTCCTCATGATCCCGGAACGTTGCCCTCTGCCGTGTCTCCGTTTCCGGAAACCGAGTCTCCGGATGCTGCAGTTTCAGATAATTCTGCACCAGCTCCTGAAGAAAATTCCTGGCTCCCGTACCGTCGGTAAGTGCATGATATACTTCAAAATTAATACGGTTTTCATAATAGGAAACCTCAAACAAAAGAGCTTTCTTATCCGGAATATAAAGCCTGCTGCACGGAGGTTTTACTTCCTTCTTTGCAACAGCTCTGATATCTCTTCTTTCCAGATAGAACCAGAATAACCCCTTTCTCAAAACCACTTGAAAAAGGGGATATTTTTCCATTGTATGATCCAGGGCTGTCTGCAGTATTTCCGGATCTACTGTCTCTTTCAGCTCACAGTACATCCGGAAAACTCTGGTATCATTCTTATCCGTTGCGGGCGGAAATGCCAGCGCCGCATTATCCAGTTTCCGCCAGTTTGAATATCCTGATTTCACGTTTTCCGCCTTCTCTCCTATAATAGTTCAAATATATCATAGTCTTAATGAACAGGCAAGAAAGGATTTGAGCAGACTTTTCCCCACTATCCACAAATTTTTCTGTTAAAATATAAAACAATCTTTTTATGGAAATGGGCAAGAATCAGACCTCTCTTTTTTTCAAAAACTCATTCATATGCCGAAAGCTTTCCTGCACATGAAAAAACCGGATCCCCAGTGCAAAATATCCATGGAGCGCATTGGAAATTCTGTGTACCTCCACATAATTTCCTGCCTGTTCCAGTCTGTTTCCGTATTCTTCTCCTTCATCTCTTAACGGATCAAACTCTGCTGTCAGTATCAGAGTATCCGGCATATCAGATAAATCCTTTTCCATTAGCGGTGAAAAATAGGGATTCTCCCGATCCTGCGGGCTGCTCTCATAAAGCTTCAGATAATTTTCCATTCTCTCAGAGGTCAGCAGATAGTCTGTTCCGTTCCTGTGAACCGACTCATAGGGAGACTGCTCTGTATAGCAGTTGCCCAGAGCCGGATAAATAAGAATCTGCCTTTTTGGCATAAATTCTCCTCTGTCCCTTGCCATCAGGCACACCGCTGCTGCCAGATTTCCTCCTGCGCTGTCTCCCATGATCGTAATTTTATCCGGATCTATATTCAGGTCATGGTCTGTATACAGTTCTCTGGCCGCAGCATAGCAGTCCTCCAGCCCTGTCGGGAAACGATATTCCGGAGCCAGCCTGTATTCTACTGAAACCACAATATGCTCTGTATCCTGAGCCATTCGGGAACATACCCGGTCGTAATTTTCCACGCTGTCCGTCACCCAGCCTCCGCCATGAAAAAACAACAGGATCGGACAGGAACGTCTCTCTGCTGTGTCCATTGTCATAACATCCTCTGACGGAAAATAAACGCGCACGGGAACCTCATATTCTCCGTTATACACCTTTGTATCCAGTTTTTTTACAAAAATCCTCATTGCATCCAGTTTTTTGAGATCCGCCAGACGTCTGGCTGCCTCCACTTCAACATTACTGTATGATAGCGCATGTAAAATTGCGCGCATTGTCTTTGATATCAATACGTTGTCCTCTCTGTTTATCTCATTTTTACGTTTCCATCATATCATCATCAGTTTTGTATGACAATCATTTCCCGAATTTATCTTATCAATGCTGTTGCTTTTATTTTCTTTTCTCTTTCCCTTAAAAATGTTATACTTGTCTCATAAATACATTCTCTGCCGTTTCCTGGATTTTTTCTGAGACAGGCCGGCATCTGATTTCATTTACTTACAGAAAGGAGCTTTCAATATTGGAAAATAATAATACCGCCGTACAAAATCCACTGGGTACGGCTCCTGTCGGAAAGCTGATTGCCAAATTTGCAATTCCGGCCATTATCAGTATGCTGGTCAGCGCTCTTTATAATATTGTTGACCAGATTTTTATTGGCCAGGGAGTGGGAATGCTTGGAAATGCAGCCACAAATGTTGCCTTTCCCGTAACGATTTTTTCCACTGCCACCGCGCTGCTTCTGGGAATCGGCAGCGCATCCAACTATAATCTTGAAACGGGCGCCGGTCACGAGGAACGCGCCAGCGGAATTGCCGGTACCGGACTTTCCATGCTGGTAATCTGCGGAGCAGGCCTGTGCGCTGTGGTTCTGCTGTTTTTAAATCCGCTTTTGCATCTGTTCGGCGGAACGCCTGAGGTTATGCCTTATGCGCAGGATTATCTGAGCATTACAGCTGTCGGACTTCCATTTTTTGTACTGACTACAGGCGGAAATCATCTGATCCGCGCGGACAGAAGTCCAACCTATTCCATGGTATGTATGCTCACCGGGGCAGTGATCAATACCATTCTTGACCCTCTTTTTATTTTTGTATTCGGATGGGGGATCAAAGGCGGCGCCCGGGCTACTGTGATCGGACAGGCAGTTTCCGGTGTTCTTGTGATTATTTATTTTGCAAAGTTCCGAAAAATGCGCCTGACCTCCCATATGTTCCGTCCCCGTATGGAATATCTGAAAATGATCGCCTCCCTTGGAATGGCTTCCTGCATGAATCAGATCGCCATTGCCGTTGTACAGATCTCCATGAACAATATCCTTCGTCACTACGGAGCAGATTCTGTTTACGGTACTGACATTCCCATTGCCTGTGTCGGGATTATTTCCAAAGTAAATCAGGTATTTCTTTCTATCTGTATTGGCATTTCCCAGGGCTGTCAGCCTATCTGGGGCTTTAATTACGGAGCTTCCAGATATGACCGGGTACGTAAAACCTACCGTTGCTCTGTTACTGCCTGCACGGTAATCGCCACTGTATTTTTTGTGTGTTTTCAGCTGTTTCCACACCAGATCGTGGGACTTTTCGGAACCGGAAGCGAGCTTTATTTCCAGTTTGCGGAGCGCTATCTGAAAATATTTATGCTGCTTACCTTTGCCAACGGAATCCAGCCCATGTCTGCGGGATTTTTTACCTCTATCGGAAAAGCAAAGCTGGGCGTGATCATGTCCCTTACAAGGCAGCTTGTCTTCCTTCTTCCGCTGATCGTTATTTTCCCGTTATTTATGGGAATTGACGGAGTTATGTACGCAGGACCTATTGCCGATACGGCTGCCTTTATCCTTGCAGTCGTCTTTGCTCAGAGAGAACTGAATAAAATGAAAAATGCAGAAAAATTTCTTTAATTGGATGGCATATTAGAAAAATCCCGGGGATATTTCCTGGGATTTTTCATGCCTCTTATCTCCGTCTATGTACCATAATATCAGTCTGTTTCGTTCAGCTGATCTGCCATCTTACGTGGCTTCCGGCCTCATCCTTGGTGACAATCAGCTGATCCTCAATCTCCTGCTTCAGCTCTGTCACATGGGAAATAATTCCAATCAGCTTCGAGCCTTCCGCCATTTCCAGCAATACCTTTACAGCCTGATTTCTGGAATGTTCATCCAAAGAGCCAAAGCCCTCGTCAATAAACATAATATCCAGACTGATGGCCGCAGAGCTTTCCTGGATCTCATCTGCCATTCCAAGGGCAAGAGAAAGCGCTGCCATAAAGGATTCTCCTCCGGAAAGCGTCCGGATCTCCCGCTCTTTTCCGGTAACAGTGGAATACACCATCAGATCAAGACCTCTGTTTTTACCTTCTCCTGCCTTTTCCAGATCATACATACGAAGCTCAAACTGGCCTGCAGACATATCCTGAAATCTGCGGTTGGCCGCGTCCAGAATCTTTTCCAGATAATAACGCTGCACATAGGTTTCCAGATCCATTCTGGAACCGCTGACATTGCCGGAAACAAGGCGGTAAAGATTATCAAGCTTTGCGTGTTCCTCCACCAGACGCTTCCTATCGGTAAGTATTGGAGCAAGGGTATCATAGACAGCCTGATTCTCCTGATATACAGACTTTATCCCGTCCCTGATGCGTCCCGAAGCCTCAAAGATTTTCTCTGCTTCCTCTGCCTGACTACGTTTTTCTTCCAGCACAGGACGCTGTCTTTCTCCGATTGCAGCTCTCATAGACCGTGTGCTGCTTTTTGCCGCTGTCTGTCTGTTGCGGAATGAATTTACATCATTTCTGAACTCTTCAGCAGCATATTTTTCATATATGTCAGTAAGATTTTTCCACTGTTCTTCTGTAAGATTTTTCTCCTGCAAAAGTGTTTCGTAGATTTTTTTCTGCCTGTCTTTTTCTTTTTTTCGTGCGGGCAGCTCTTTCTCATACCGACGGATAAGGGTTTCTGCTTCTGTTTTTTTCTGTCTGGTACATTCTGCTTTATTTCTGGCTTCTTTCAGAACTTCTTCTGTCTGGTTCTTCCTGTTTTCTGCCATATTTCTGGCGTTTTTTGCCTCTTCCTCAGAAGAAAAATCAGAGGATGACGAATAACCTGCAAGCTCTGATCTGGCTCCTTCCAGCGCCGCCTGTACATTTTTTTCCTGTTCCTGAAAAGTTTCCATATTTTCTTTTAAAGAAGGCTTACGTTTTTCCAGTTCCTCCAGTTTTTCCCGGATTTCTCTTAATGTCTCAGCCTGTTTCTGATACGCAAACTCCTCTGTCTGAACCTGCTGCTTCCACTGCTTTATCAGTTCCTGCGCCTGTCCCGGAGAAAAGCTTTCCGGAAGCTTCGGAATACTCCTGCGCATTTTATCCTGTAATTTCTCAAAATTCTCTCTGAAATCCCGGTCTCTGGCATCTCTCAGATTAGTATTAGACTTTACTTCTCCGGAAAGTGTTTCCTGTTCTTTGCGTAGGCTCTCCGCATCATTTCCAATTTGGTCTATCTTATCCTGAGAAAGCTCTCTGTGCTCTTCTTTTGGAATGCAGGGACTGGGATGCTCTGTTGCTCCGCAGACAGGACAGGGGTTCCCGGGCTTCAGCTCTGCTGCCAGAAATCCTGCCTGAGCATCCAGAAAAGCGCGTCTCAGGGTTTCATATTCCTGCTGTTTTTTCTCATATTTATCCCGGATATCCGCATATTTTTGTTTTAACTCTTCTGCAGTCTCATTATAGCTTTTTATTTCCTTATAAATAATTGACAGCCCTTTGATATCATCCATCATCGTTCCGATCTCACGCATTTTGGACTGACATACAGCAAGCTTTTCTCCTGCGTCAGAAAATGCTTCTGCCTGCTTCCGATATTCTTTTTCCCGAATTTCTGATGCCTCAAAAGCATCTTTTGCTTCTTTTTTCTGCTTTTGAATCTGCAGAAGATTCTTTTCCAGCTTCTGCACTTTTTTGCGGCATTCTCCTATCTGACGGAATAGTTCCAGAGCCTTTTCTGCCTTTTCAGATATGCGGCTGAACTCCTCCTGAGCCTGACGCTGTTCCTTCTCCGCTCTTTCTTCTTCCTTCTCTGCCTCCTTTTGTATTTTCAGAAGCTCCGGAAGTTGGCTTTGCAGTTCTCTTAAAGCAGTTTCTGTACTCTCTGCCTCCTTTCTTTTTTCTTCCAGCTGATCACTGGATGCTTTTACTTCCCAGGCCGCCTGGATCTGACCTGCCAGCTGTTCTTTTTTCTCCATTTCAGAGGTCAGTTCTCTGCATTGAGCAAGCTCCTCTTCCGCCTGATCCAGCTGTAAAAAAAGTCCTTGAAGTTGCTGGGCTTCTGTATACTCATCTCTTTTTTTATCCCTGTTTTCTGCCGCTTCACTACAGTCTTTTTCTGCTGTTTGCAGCTTCTTATCCAGAACTCTGCAATACTGGAATAGTGTTTCCAGAAATTCTCCTATTACAACGATCTCCCCGTCTGCAATCTGCTTTTTTAGCTTATCCAGGCTCTCTTCCAGAACCTCTGTCTGCTGCCCAAACTCATCCTGTCCCTGGTTTTCCGCACTGTCTGACAGAAGTTTTACTCTGGCCGCTTCACTCTGACACCGGGTTCTGATATCAGCAATATCCTTTTCTTTTGCCCTTTTTCTGTTCCCCAGCTCCACAGCAATATCCTCGTACATTTCTGTATTAAAAAGCCTGCGGAATATTTTTTTCTTATCATCAGATTTTGCCCTGAGAAGCTCCATAAACTCTCCCTGTGCGATCATGGCTACCTGCATAAACTGATTTTTGGTAAGTCCGATAATCTCCTGGAGCTTCCCATTGGATTCCTTCTGAGGATATTCTGTACCGTCTGGCATGATCAGAGATACAGAACCTGTAATCTCTCTGGTTCCGACACCCTTTGCAGCTCCTCTGGTGATCTTTTTCAGATGTCTGGGCACCCGGCGTACTGTATAAATATCCTGCTCCTGCCCGTCTGTAAATTCCAGTTCCACATATGGCTCAAGCTCCAGTCCTGCATACTGGCTCTGCAGCACAACGCCTTCTTTTTTATTGGATACTGAGCTGGCTTCCCCGTACAGAGCAAAAACGATCGCATCAAAAATCGTTGTTTTTCCGGCTCCCGTATCGCCTGTAACCAGAAAAAGATTCTGGTCTGTTTTTGTAAAATCTATGATTGTTTTCTGTCCGTAGGATCCAAATGCCTGCATGGTAAGTTTCTGCGGTCTCATTCTACTTCACCTCCTGTACTGTGTTCAGTACGTCTCTGAGAATGTCTTTTTCTTCCTCATCCATATCCTTCAGAAATCCACAGCACAGTTCAAAAGGATCCAGTAATTCCCGGGCATTCTTTTTTCTGCTGTAGTCTGCTTTTCTCTGGTTTTCCCGGCGGATCTCCAGAAGATACGGAAAAGCAAGCCTCAGTCTGTCCTGCATGTCAATAACATCAAGATCTGCCTTATCTGTAAGAATTATTGTCACATAATCCTGGCTCTTCTGTTCCAGAACCTCTTCAAGACTTCCTTTTATCACCCGAACCTGGCGTAAGGGCATAAGAGGAAGAACAGTAATCTCCGGCGCTTTTTCTTTCTCTTTTATTTCCACCATTAGGATCCCTTTCTGCTGTCCTGCCTCACTTACGGAACAAGCCAGAGGTGTTCCACAGTATCGGAAAATTTCCTCTCCCACCTTCATGGGCTTATGGATATGCCCCAGCGCCGCATAATCAAACTGTTCCAGAATATCTGCGGAAATCTGGTCAATATTCCCCACAGTTCGTATCTCTGACTCCATTCTTTCCACATCATCCGCCGCTTTTCCCACAGGAAGATAAAACTGATGGCTTACCAGAATATTTCTCTCTTTTTTATTTATAGCTTCTCTTTGGATGAGCTTATGAACCGTCTCGTCATATGAAAAATTATTGCCGTTTTTATCTGTCCCCACGATCATTTTTACCATGGAAGGTTTCACAAAAGGAAGAAGATAAAAATTCACTTTACCATAGGAATCCCACAGTACAACCTTTTCAATATATTCTCCCTCACGCTGCGGAGGAAGCCCGATCATATGCACCTTCTGCCTGGAAAGCACACTGCGGAAACAGTCCACTCTCGGACCGCTGTCATGGTTTCCACTGACAGCCATAACAGTCATTTCCGGCGCTGCCTCAGTCAGCTGTCCCATAAAAGAATCAAATACCTGTACCGCCTCCGCGGCCGGGACTGCCTTATCATAAATATCCCCGGCAATGACCAGTGCATCCGGTTTCTGCTCCTTTACCCTGTCTACAATCTGCCGGAAAATATATTCCTGATCCTCTCTCAAATCCCGGTTCATCAGTTTTAAACCAATATGTAAATCTGACAAATGAAAAATTTTCATATAGCCTCCTTGCTTATAACCGCCAATTCCTGTTGCCAGTAGTGTCACTGTCTGTTTTTACAGCTTTATATACAAAATCCTCCGGTTCTGTCTCCACAGAGCCGAAGGATTTCTCATTTATTTTTGTTTTACTACAGTTATTTACTGCAGACTTCTGTTTTTTCCCCGGCTGTATTCCCCTCCTGTATCCAGGCTTCGCCTGTTTCAGATCTGATCCGGCAGTATATTTTTTATTATTACAATACTGAGATCATCCTCTGTTATCCCGGTATCCTCAGAATGAAGAACCTGATACAGCTCCATGCAGATACTTTTTATTACTAAAAAGGTCCCTGAATACACGGTCCTTGGTTGTGTGTTTTGCAATTTTCAGCAATTTTTCCTCAAGCTCTGCCGAGGTAAATCCTGTTTTACCTTTTGTAGTGGTATGTGTTTTTATACTGGTTTTCTCCATGCGTACCACCACTTATATATATTTGTTTCTTTCATTGTAGCAGACGCTTACAATACTGCCAAGTAAAAAATTTCTTAACTTCTCCGTTCACAGCACTCCGGTCGGAATACCTTGCAAACAGCAGTTCTTAACTTCTGCCACAAACAAAAACTGCTGCAGGCTTCCCTCTTCCGGCAGATTTTGCTCCGGAACTACAGGTTGCTTGCAGCAGTCCTCATCCTTATATTTTTTAATTATGAAAGAATTTCCAGGCAGTTACATCGCTCCCAGAATCTCCCGGGCATTGCGGATACGTTCCTCTGTTGGAGGCTTCACTCCTTCCAACGGATAGGGAATACCCAGCTTCTCCCACTTAAAGGTTCCCAGAGTATGATAGGGAAGAACCTCTACTCTCTCCACATTTTTAAGGGTTCTGATAAAATCGGCCAGTCTGTGAAGATATGTGTCGTTATCACTTCCGCCCGGCACAAGCACATGGCGGATCCATACAGGCTTGTCCATCTCCGAAAGCTTTTCTGCCATGGCAAGGATATTTGTGTTGGTGCAGCCGGTAAGCTTCACATGCTCTTCCTCATCAATCTGCTTGATATCCAGAAGAACAAGATCTGTATACTTCATCAGCTCCTGCCATTTGGAATAAAAAGGCTCTTTTTCCGTATAAGGGTTGGCGCTGGTATCCAGTGTGGTATGCACGCCGGCTTCCTTTGCCAGACGGAAAAATTCTGTAAGGAAATCGATCTGCAGAAGAGGTTCCCCTCCGCTGACTGTGATCCCGCCTTTATCTCCCCAGTAATTTTTATACCGCAGCGCTTTTTTTAAAAGCTCCGAAGGGGTGTATGCCTGTCCTTCTCCCATCTTCCAGGTATCCGGATTATGGCAGAACTGACAGCGCATGGCGCAGCCGCTTAAAAAGATCACATACCGGACGCCCGGGCCGTCAACCGACCCGAAGCTTTCCAGTGAGTGAACATATCCTTTGATCTCTTTTTTATCCATTCTTACATTTCTGCATGGCAGGTTCTGGCAATAACGTCCATCTGCTGCTCTCTTGTAAGGTCGATAAATTTAACTGCATAACCGGAAACACGGATTGTAAAGTTTGCGTACTCTTCTTTTTCCGGGTGTTCCATAGCGTCGATCAGCTTCTCTTTTCCAAATACGTTTACGTTCAGGTGATGAGCGCCCTGATCAAAGTATCCGTCAAGTACGTGAACAAGGTTGTCTGTACGTTCTTCATCATTGTGTCCCAGAGCATCCGGATTGATAGTCTGAGTATTGGAAATACCGTCAAGAGCATCTTCATAGTCAAGCTTTGCAACAGAGTTCAGAGAAGCAAGAAGTCCGTTCTGCTCTGCTCCGTAGGACGGGTTAGCGCCAGGAGCCAGAGGCTCGCCTGCTTTTCTTCCGTCCGGAAGAGATCCTGTAGCTTTACCATAAACAACATTGGATGTAATGGTAAGGATGGATGTGGTAGGTTTGGAATCACGGTAGGTATGAATGTGTTTCAGCTTTCCGAGGAAAGTAGACAGAAGATTTGTTGCGATCTCGTCTGCTCTGTCGTCATCGTTACCATAGCGTGGGAAATCTCCCTCAACAATAAAGTCTGTTGTAATTCCGTCCTCATCACGGATTGCTTTTACCTTTGCATATTTAATTGCAGACAGGGAATCTACTACATGAGAGAAACCTGCGATACCGGTTGCAAAGGAACGGTCAACCTTTGTATCGATCAGAGCCATCTCTGCTGCTTCATAGTAGTATTTGTCATGCATATAGTGGATCATGTTCAGTGTTCCAACATACAGATGAGCCAGCCAGTCCATCATCTGATCGTATTTCTGAACTACCTCGTCATAGTCAAGATACTCAGAAGTGATCGGCTGATACTGAGGTCCTACCTGCTGTTTTGTCTTCTCGTCAACACCGCCGTTGATGGCATAAAGAAGACATTTCGCAAGGTTTGCACGAGCGCCGAAGAACTGGATCTCTTTACCTGTCTCTGTAGCAGATACACAGCAGCAGATGCTGTAGTCATCGCCCCATACCGGACGCATTACATCGTCATTCTCATACTGAATGGAACTTGTTGTAACAGAAATATTTGCAGCATATTTCTTAAAGTTCTCAGGCAGTCTGGAGGAATAAAGAACAGTAAGGTTCGGTTCCGGAGCCGGTCCCATATCCTCCAGTGTATGAAGGAAACGGAAATCACTCTTTGTTACCATATGGCGTCCGTCAATACCCATACCTGCCACTTCCAGGGTTGCCCATACCGGGTCTCCGGAAAACAGCTGGTTGTAAGAAGGAATACGGGCAAATTTTACCATACGGAATTTCATAACCATATGGTCAACAAGCTCCTGAGCCTCTTTCTCTGTAAGGATTCCTCTCTGAAGGTCTCTCTCAATATAAATATCAAGGAAAGTGGAGATACGTCCAACACTCATTGCAGCTCCGTTCTGAGTCTTGATAGCTGCAAGGTATCCGAAATACAGCCACTGGAATGCTTCTCTTGCATCCTTTGCAGGCTGAGAAATATCAAAGCCGTAGGCCTGAGCCATAGCTTTCATTCCCTGAAGAGCGCGGATCTGGTCAGCGATCTCCTCACGAAGCTGGAAGTCATAGCGTCTCATACCCTGACGGTCGCTTGCTGCAAAATCCTTCTGTTTGCCCTCGATCAGAGCATCGATTCCGTAAAGAGCCACACGTCTGTAATCGCCTACAATACGTCCGCGGCCATAGGTATCCGGAAGACCTGTCAGAATTTTGCTGTGACGGGCAGCCTTCATTTCCGGTGTATAAATGTCAAACACACCCTGGTTGTGTGTTTTAAACTCATAGTTATTAAAAATATCTTTAATTTTGTCGCTTACTTCATAGCCGTAAGTTTCACATGCTTTTTCTGCCATTTTAATACCGCCGTATGGCATAAAGGCACGTTTCAGAGGTTTGTCTGTCTGAAGACCTACAACAGTTTCCAGATCTTTCAGATCCTCGTCAATATATCCGGGACCATACGCGGTAAGAGATGTTACAACCTCTGTCTCCATATCCAGAACTCCGCCCTTTGCGCGCTCTTCTTTCTGAAGCTCCTGAAGCTTGCCCCAGAGTTTATTTGTTGCCTCTGTAGGCCCTTCCAGGAAAGAAGCATCTCCGTCATATGGTGTATAATTCATTTTAATAAAGTTACGTACGTCAATTTTTTCTTTCCAGCGTTTACCGTTAAAACCTTCCCACTGTGAAAATTCTTTCATGATCAGCACCTCTTTCTTGTAAATACAGGTATCATGTCCTGAAGCTTTTTTGTACAGCCAACAGAACTGTTTCGTTAGTTATTTCATGTGAACTTCTGCTGTTCACACCGACAGTTTATACCGCTTTGACAGCTCTGTCAATTATTTAACACATGTTTTCCATAAAGTACAATCCGGGGCTCTCAGACACCTTTAAATGCCTGAAAATCCCCGGATTTTACAATGCTTTTTATATTATTTGTATATTTTGATGTTGGGGCCAGAACCATAAAATGTTATTGAACTTTTGACCCTGACTTCATTATTTCTCCTCCCCGCGACGGAAAATCAGACGGAAGATCAGCCTCACAAATGGCCCACAATAAAACATCTGATAACAGATTGCCATCGGAAAATTCATGGCCCAGGTACGGATCCATGTTCCAAAAGAGGGCTCCTTAAATAATACAGTAGCAATCAGACTCATGACCGGGCACATAATACAGCAGATGCAGATGGAAATCGCATAAGTAATAAACTGCGGTCTGTCTGTTGGCTTCATGATCTTAAACGCCAACATGCCAGCCAGCTTACTGACAACAAAAAACTCCAGCACAAAAGCAATCGGAGCCATGAATACCAGCTCATGAACAGCGGCAAGGAATGTAAAACCACTTACAGTTCCACCGGTATTCAGCGCAACATTGTATACGATCATTCCATACACCATGACAATAGCCATAACAGCAGTAAAAATCACATCTTCAAATTTGTTTTTTGGCATAAAAAAAACCTCCTTATAATAACGTAAACACTTTTGATTCTTTGTGTTGTTCGTTATCATCCGGAGGATGTGCGTTTCCAATTTTAACCAAATCAAACTGGGTTATATTACCATAGTTCATTCCCTATTGCAAGCACTTTTTGATTCTGCATTATACGATACCTGCGGAATTTAATCTTGCAAAGTAGAATTTACTTTTTCAATTGACCGATACCTTCGGATTGTTCCACACTGTGCACTGTCACGATCCTGTTTTTAACATATTCCTTAAAATATCAGTTCCAAAAATCTGTCTTTGTTTCCAGATTAATATCCTTTGCTTTAAATACAGGATTTTTCCCTGATTTTTTCTGTTTGAAATAATCCTGCATACATCGAAGCGCCGGTTTCGCAAGAAGCACAATTACCGGCAGATTAATAAGCGCCATCAGGCCCATAAGTACATCTGCTGTGTCCCACACTACGCTGAAATCCATAGTTGCTCCCATACATACGATCAGAGCTGCTGCGATACGGAATATGTTCATGATCATTTTTTTCGGTGTTTTGTCACAAATGTAGCGAAGCCCCATTTCCGCATAATAAAAGTTTCCGATCAGTGTGGTAAATGCAAATAAAAACAGAGCAACGGTAATAAATACAGAACCAAAACCTCCCAGAGAACCTGCAACAGCCTCCTGCACATAAGGCATTCCGGCAATTCCCTCTTCCGGTACTACTCCGGAACACAGAAGCATAAATCCTGTAGCACTGCAGATCACAATTGTATCAATATAAACAGAAAGCATCTGAACAAGTCCCTGCTTTACAGGATGAGACACACCCGCAGAAGCTGCGGCATTTGGAGCAGAGCCCACACCGGCCTCGTTGGAAAACAGACCTCTTTTTACTCCCTGCATGAGGGCTGAACCTGCAAATCCGCCGAAAATTGCAGAAATATCAAACGCGCCTTTAAAAATTGATACGATCACTCCCGGAAGAAGATTCAGATGTGTGATCACAATAAACAGAGAAACCGCTATATAAAAGATTCCCATTACCGGGACAATAACCTCTGTAATTTTGGATATGCGTTTGCTGCCGCCAAAAATACAAATGCCAAAAATAACTGCAAGAATCAGACCTATAACAAGTGGTGTTGTTCCTGGCTGATAGAAATCATATCTGCGGAAAGAATCTGAAATGTTAAAAGCAGCAACCATGTTGAAGCCGCCCATATAAGTTACAATAAGAACTGCCGCAAACAAAACTCCCAGCCATCTTTTTTTCAGCACAGCCTGAATATAGTATGCAGGGCCTCCGTAAGAGCTTCCGTCAGCAGCTTTTCTTTTATAGATCTGCGCCAGTGTACTCTCAATGAACGCAGATGCGCTTCCCAGAAGCGCGATCAGCCACATCCAGAACATAGCTCCTGCTCCGCCAATGCAAAGAGCTGTGGAAATTCCGGCAATATTCCCGGTTCCCACCCTGGACGCAGTAGAAACCATCAGAGCCTGAAAAGAAGAAATTGATTTTTCATCATCCTTTGGCTCCATAACCACCTTAATGGCTTCTTTCAGCGCTCTGAACTGGACGCCTTTTGTTTTGACGGTGAAATAGATCCCGGCGCCTACAAGCAGGATAATAAGAATATAGCTGTACATCCAGTTGCTCAATGTACCTATAACTTTCCCATACGCCTCAACAATTCCTGAAAACAATTGTCAGTACCTCCTGTTTTTTATTGTGCGTAAAACATGGATATTTTACCATAAAATCAAGGGTTCTGACAAGAAAAAAGAATGAGCAGCGCCGGAAATCATGTCGCATAAACAATAAGCCTGGCCACCCATTCTCAATTATAAAATTTCAGATATTTTGTTATTTCCCGATAATCAGATCATAACTTTCTGCAATCATTCGTTTTATGTCCTGATCCGGAATACTTCCGTCCAGGATCACAGTATTCCAATGTTCTTTATTCTGATGATATCCGGGAATCACGGAATTGTAAGTATTTCTCCAGAAATCTCTCCATTCTGGATCCACCTTGACATTGATCCGCATCTGCCCCTGGTACTCGTACGTCCAGAGAAAAGCTTTTTTATTTTTCTTATACCTTACAAGTATCCAGTTAGGATCATGAAATGGCGCATCCTGATACACCTCGGGAAATGTCATTCCATATTTTAAAATTTCTTCCCGTGTTGTCATCCATTTACCTCTCTATTATTTGCATTTTGTTTCATAGCACACTGATAAACTCTTTTTCTATTCGTTATTTTTCATATACTATTCTCCAAATCGCTTTCCACAATGTTTTTCATGCAGTTTTCCTGTGCAATAAAAGCAGCGCCCGCCATACTATTATTTCTTGTTTTAACAGGTATGATTTTAAGATTTGAATACAAATTTGAATGTATCAGATTTTCCAGCTTCTTCTGAGCCAGTTCTAAAAGTTCCGGATAGTCGAGAATCATTGCGCCCCCCACCAGAATATAATTTGTATTGTACATGTAAACCAGATTCCGTAATAAAATCGATAAATCTGCCGCAGTTTTATGAACAAATTCCAACGCCCATTTTTCCTGACATCTGTATGCTTTAAAAATCTGCTCTACCCGGCTGATATCCACACCCATTTCCTGACATTCTTCAATCAGGCTGTTATGTGTCAATGTTGTCTGTACACAGCCTCTCTGCCCACAGTCGCATTTTCTTCCATCAGGATGGATAATTACATGACCGACTTCTCCAAACGCATTATCACTTCCCCTGATAATCTCCCCGTGAAACATTACAGCTGAACCAACGCCCATTCCTATGGATAAATATGTAACATCCTGACTCAGCAATTTTTTGTCCTGATGGACCACGCTGGTAATTGCCGCTTTCATATCGTTTTCCATATAAACGGTTTTTCCAAGCATTGCCTGGGCCATCTTCCCAAATTCTGTATGGTTCCATCCAAATTGTGGGGCAAAATAAATATCGCCTTTTTTATAATCTACATTTCCGATACAGGAAATGCCAACAGCCTGAATTTTTTCCTCTGTATACGGGGTTGTTTCATAGATATTTATTATCATTTTCTGAATTAACTGTATAATTTCTTCGGGCGTATAACTTCTATCCTGAAGTTCCAGAGTTTTCGTCACGAGTATTCTGTCAAAAAAATCCATAACACATACCCATAAATTATCAGAATCTATGGAAACACCTATGGTTATAATACTGTCTGGTACTAATTTAAGTTTTATTCCTTTCCGGCCGACATTATCTGTATCTATAGAATCATCTTTTCTGACCAGCCCTTTTAATATTAAATTTTCGACAATTCTTGAAATACTCGTAGGGCTCATATGGGTAAGCTTTGCAATCTTTGCCTGTGATATATCCTCATTTTTATTTGCCCTGATAATTTCAAGAACCATTTTTTCGTTATTATTTTTTAAATTTTGCTGATTCTGAACTTTAATTTTCATAACTTCTGGTCTCCTTCTTCTATCAAAAAGCAAATTAAATATTTTTACAGATTAATTTTACCATATTATACCATCTTATATCTACTCAATTTTCCCTTTCCCCTGCATATACTTCCAAAATTGATACAATTTGCATATGAAAGAAAACATGCCAAAATACATATAGATATTCCGGCATGTTTTCCCATATTTATTTTTTATCCATATTGCACCATTCAAGGCATGTGAAGGCAACTGTTTTACAGCATGTTACAACATCTTCTGTCTTACATCTTTCATTTGTGCTGTGTGCCAGAGCCGGATTTCCCGGTCCGTAATTTACCACCGGAATCTTCGGAACCCGCATCAGCCAGCCTGTGTCTGTATGAAAACCGGATCCAATTAATTTACTTGTACTGTGTGTTTTTCTTGCATTTTTTTCAAAAACTGATACAAAAGGATGATCCTGAGAAACCTCTGAACAGTCCGCTTCGCAAACCCAGTTTACAACCGGAGGATTTTCCTTTAACCATGGATCTGCCTCGCTGACCTTCTGAATAAATTCTTCAAATTCTTCCTTTACATTCGGTCCCAGCCCAAATATATCTGTCTCCTGCGGAAGAATTTGAATATTAAATGAAAGTTCGCATTCTGCCGGATAACTGGATCTGTGATGACCGCCTTTTATCATCGCAACTTTTACCTGGCAGGGAAGTTTTTCCAACGGATGATTTTTGTCAGGCCGTTTTTCCCATTCCTCATTCAGGTAGTCAATCTGGTCCATAATATAGCGTGCTTTCTTTATTGCATCCACGGGACCGCCCTGAGTCCAGTGAGGCTGCCATTCCTCCAGATGCCCTGTTCTTCCGGTTATTATAATATCTCCCCATGTAATATTGCGGCATAAAAGGCTCACATCCAAATCCGTCGGCTCTCCCATGATTCCGGCATCTATCTGAACTCCCCGTCTTTTCAGCCAGTCAGCCACTGCCAGTACTCCGGTTCCACCGGATTCTTCACATACTACACTGGAAAACCATATATCTCCCTTAGGCCGATTACCTGTTTTTATAATGGCTTCTATTGCAATCAGCTGACTGATCAGTCCGCCCAGTTCATCCACACAACCGCGTCCATACAATACTCCATCTTCAATCTCTGCTGCAAACGGATGGTGTTTCCACCGATCAATATCATCGGCTGCCACAACATCGCAATGCCCGATCAATAAGATAGATTTTCCATGCTCCGGATCCGTTCCCGGCAGCTTTGCCACAATATTGGGACGGTTTTTAAAATTAATTTTGTCTGTATAGCCTGTAATAAATCCGGGCATTCCTCTGTATTCTTCCAGCTGATCCAGCTCAACATCAAAGGTATATATTTCAACGCCTGATTCTTGCAGTCTTGAAATAAGAATCTTTTCACATTCTGCCTCATCATATCCATGATCCCCGGCATATAAGGGATTAACTGGTCTTGATTGAATACATTTCTGCAAAAGCCCGATCAGATCCCCTTTATTTTTTTCAATGTATTCTTCTACTGCCTGCATATTCATTCTCTTATCCTCCTTAATTATCCTCTCTCACTGTACTGACTGCAACTGCAATAATAATGACAATTCCTCTGACAATTGTCTGCTGGTACACGCTAAGTCCATACATTACCAGAGCATTGTCAAGCATTCCCATCATCAGGGCGCCTACAATCGCACCATATACGGAAACCTTTCCTCCCATCATAGAGGTTCCTCCCAGAACAGACGCCGCAATCACAGACGTACCTGAGTCTTCACCCAACGTATATCTTCCTCCGCCAAAACGTCCCGCCCACAGAATACCGGCCAGCGCACACAGCGCTCCCATTAAAGTCATAACCAGCATCTGAATTCTGGCTATATTGATTCCGGAATATTTTGCAGATGTAAGATTTCCCCCAATGGCAATTACCTTTCTTCCAAACGGCATTTTATACATAAGCAAAGCGCCCAGTACAAATATAATCAGCATCCAGATCAGTACAGAAGGCACCGCGCCAATATTGCCTCCTCCGAATACATTAATAAACGTTTTATCTGTAATAGGTACTGACTGAAGATTCGTGATTGTCCTTGCAAGTCCTGTAAAAACAGTTTGTGTCCCCAGTGTTGCAATAAATGGAGGCATTTTTAAATATGCAACTAAAAATCCGTTCAGCATACCGGCTAATACTCCAAACAGAAGTCCTGCGAACACTCCGGCCCATAATCCATATTCCTGTAAAAAAATACCGCAAATTAAAGATGTGCAGGCGACTACGGGACCTGTTGATAAATCTATTAATGCCGCGCCCAGTACAAAGGTCATACCGACAGCCATAATCGCCACAAGGCATGTCTGTCTTAGAATGTTCATAATATTGCTGACGGATGCAAATCCGCTTCCTACATCTCTCAATGTAATTGAAAAAACAAGAAACAGCACGACGAATGCAATATAAATAATTGATTTTTGAATATCAATTCTTTTTTTCATTTTAATCCTCCCTTTACTGTATTTCTTCTGCAAGCTTATCCTGCGTTACTGTCATATAATCCTCATTTGATAATTCGCCTGTTAATTTTCTGCCTTTTAATATAAAGATACGGTTGCAGTTCTGATTAACCTCTTCAATTTCTGACGAGGCAAGAATGACTGCTCCGCCGTTCATTTTAAATTCGTTGATTATTTTCATAATTTCTGTCTTGGCTCCAACATCCACACCATAAGTAGGATCATCCATAAGCAGCACTTTGGGATTCGTTGCCAGCGCTTTGGAAATGACCACTTTCTGCTGATTTCCACCTGACAAATTTTTTACCAGATCATTTCTGCTGTTCGATTTTATATGAATCTTCTCTATATAGTCATCTACTATCCTGCTGCTCTTTGCATCATCAATAAAAAGATGTTTTGTAAGTTTTCCTAACAAAGGCAGCTCTATATTAAATTTTATAGAATGCTCCACACTAAGTCCCTGAAATCTCCTGCTTTCCGGAATCAGGTAAATTCCTGCATTCACTGCATCTGTTGTCGACTTTATTTCAACTTTTTTTCCATCTATATATATTTCTCCGGACATCAGTTTATCCAGTCCAAAAACAGCCCTGAACACTTCTGTTCTGCCGCATCCCTTTAATCCTGCCATTCCAACTACTTCGCCGGAATATATTTTAAAAGACAGGGGATCTTTTATATATTTTGTAGTAATATTTTTCACTTCCAAAATCGGCTGCTCATGTTTTATCTCTGATATACTTCGGGAAAATGCAAGATCTGTCTCTTCCCCGCCAAGCATTGCCTCTATCATCTTTTTCATAGAAACATTTGCCGTTTTATCATGAAGAGTCATAATTCCGTCACGGATAACTGCTATACTGTCGCAATTATCCATAATTTCCTGTAAATGATGGGTAATCAGTATAATAGAAATACCCTCTTCCTTTAATTGCTTTACCATTCTGTAAAATTTATCTGCCTGTTCATTATCCAGAGAAGCAGTCGGTTCATCCATCAGCAGAATCTTCTTTTGTTTAAGGATGGCTTTACATATTTCAACCATTTGCTTATCTGCCGATCCCAGATTCTTTACTTTCTCATCAACTGAAATATGAACGCCATATTTCTGCATAAATTCTGCTGCTTTCCGTTTTTCTTCCCGGACATTAATCATTCCCCTGGCTTTCATTTCATTGTTTAAAAACAGATTTTCCAACACTGACATTTCAGGAATCAGACTCAGCTCCTGAAAAATCATTCCCACCAAACCATAGGATTTATCTGAAATTTCCTTTGTTGTATCAGCTCCAAATATTTCAACCTTTCCTGAGCCGGCATGATATAAACCCTGTATGATTTTTAATAATGTGCTTTTTCCTGCCCCGTTCTTTCCTACAAGTCCGCAAACCTCACCCTTATCCAGAGAAAAATCTATATCTTTTAATACCGGTATCCCATTAAACCCAATACAGATTTTTTCCATATTCAACGCTTTTTCTTTCATGCTCACCTCTCCTAATCCCAGTGTGGCTGATTTAGAATGTGTCAGAGAAGTGTAGCGAACAACACTTTTCTGACACATTGCATAATAACTTTTATATTCTTACCATGATCACTTTCCAACTGCCTTCAGGGCTTCATCCAGGCTCTCCGGTACGTCTGTACCAAATGACCACTGCCACATTTCCCGCATATTGTCCACTGTTACCTGTTTGCCAGGTCCTGATAATTCGTCCGGAACATCCTGTCCCAGAAAATCCTTTGCAAGTCCGACAACTGCTGCCGCTGCATAATAATATGCAGAATCACAGACAATACCGGCAATATTTCCTTCGTTAATCATATCAAGGCAGCAAACCGTATCAAGATCAATCGTTACGATTTTAAAATCTTTCATACCCAGACTCTTTACAATATCCAGAACTTCCAGCGCAGGAGTTGAGAATGTCACAAACATTCCATCTGCCTCAGGATATCGTGCCAATAAACCGCTGGCTACTGAACCTGCGTCGCTGGCTGATTCAATTCCGCCTTCTTCCACAAGTTCAATATCCGGGTACTTTTCTTTAACAGCATCTACAAATGCTCCGTCACGGGTATTAGATACTTCATTTACACTGGAAATAGTAATCGCGAGAATCTCTCCTTCTCCTCCGATTGATTCTGCCAGATAATCCGCAGCCAGAACGCCTTCTTCCGCAAATTCATCTGTTACCATTGTTACATACTGTTTTCCAGCCTCATAATCTTTCGGTTTTGATCCTGTAAATGCAAGCTTGATTCCCGCATCCACAACAGAGTCAAACCTTGATGCGGCTGTATCTGCATCCTGAGGCTGACATACGATTCCATCTACACCCATGGAAATAAAATTTTCCATATTTGCCTGCTGCGTAGCCGGATCCAGTTCACAGGACGCTTCTCCTGCCACTTTAATCCCCAGCGCTTTACATGCATCTTCAAATCCACGCATCTGACCGTATCCAAATTCTGACTCTGTAGGCGTTTCAATAGCAAAGCTTAAATCCATTTCCTTTACTTTTTCAATTTCTTCGGATGACAGCCCCCACTGTTCTCCTGCCCACTCAAAATAATATCCGTCTGCTGCCTCTTCCTCTGCAAACACATTTACAGCAGTTACATTTGCTGTCATAGCGAATGCCAATACCATTGCAATTGCTTTTCTTTTGTTCATCATATAATCCTCCTGCATTTTATAAATTTGCCATGTCCCATTTATTGCGGATTAAACTCTCCTCCTTTCCCATCCGCCATTCTTTTTATTTTTTTACATAAAGTGCACTTTCTTTATTCAAAAGATAAGGTCTGAATAATCCACAGATCATAGACATTGGGAGAACCTCATCTTTTATATCAATATGAAGAATATTTTTCATATACTCCCTTCTTTTTTCAAATCGTTTCCACAGCTGCGGATATTCTTCCATAACCTGCTTTCTGAGCCCGATATCAGCCAATACTATACCGTCCTCTGCATTAGCGCCTCCATAGCCCTGAACGTTTATAATAATATCCATCTGCAGCATCATTCCACTTCTTAAAACAATCCGGGAATCAGGATAAAAAGGAGATGACATCCACTCCTCTCCGGCCGTATAATGTCCGGGATTCAGTTCCCATCTGTAAATATTTTTTGGTAAAATTTCTTCTGTTTTTTTATATATTTCAGCAGCCTCCACTCCTGCTCCAATACTGGAATACCAGCTTGCCAGAGCTTTATAATACGGTATTGCCACTGCTTCCAGGTAATTCTGTTCTTCCTCCTTTAGCTGATTCTTATTCTCAACAGCATATCCACATCTATGAGACAGGCCGCCCCTTAATCCCATCGTAAATGTAACTCTGTCTCCTCTGCATATTTCTCTGTTTCTTGGCGATACTACTGCATTGGAAAATCTCTCTCCGGCTGCACATATCGTCTGCACAGACAGAGGCTGTCCATACGCTGACAGCCTGTCTGCCAGTTCCAGTTCCGTTTTTCCCGGTTCTATATTGTTCATTACCTGATAAATACAAAATGAAGCCAGCGATGAACCATATTCATAATGTGCAATTTCATTGGCGTTCACCTGTATTCTCACTCCATATAAGGGATGAATGAAAAGATCCGTTGCATTACATACAGCATCCTGACCGCAAATCCTTTTTACTCCATCCACTATAAAAGAAGGAACATCATAAAACTGTGAAGTATCCTCGTTTTTTGGCGTAAATAATTTCCATCCTGTAATACCAACCTTCTTCCCCTCTTTGATACCTGTATGTCTTAATAATTGAGTCCATGTATAAGAGGATTCCATAGGTTGATTTGGAAGCGAAAAATATGGCACATGAACAAGTTTCGCTTTAATTCTGGAATACAGCGCCATCTTTTTACTCTCATTTCCCAGCATTAAAAATGCTGTTCCATCTTTATGCAGAACCAGAACGCTTTCTTCAAATCGAGGTTCAAATCCTGTAAGATATCCATAATTCGTGCCGTGTTCCCGGTCTGCATATACAACCAGAATGTCCAGATTTCTTTTTTCCATTGCCATAAGAACCTTATTCTTATGTTCCTGCATAGTATCATCTGTCAAATCTACAGGTTCCGGCGCTGCTGTCACCGGAGGATCCGGCACTTTACCAAACAATATTTCCATTTTGTCCTCCCTCATCCTATTACAGTCTTTGCGGCCCCATATATTCCTGCATCATTGCCTAATGATGCTTTTATAATAAGCGCCTTTTTTTTCGATAGCGTAATATATGTATTAAACGATTCCTGTATAATGTCTATCAGATACTGCCCTGCATTTGATACGCCTCCCCCTATAATAAACACTTCCGGGTCTGCTATATAGGCTGCTGCCGCCAGCGCTTTTGCAAGGTATTTCATACAGTGATTAATAATATGTTCTGCCACATTATCACCAGCCTTAGCCGCATTAATAACATCTTCGGCTGTAAACTCTTCTTTCATTCTTAAAGAAGATTCTGCATCGTTTTCCATAAGCAGTTTCTTTGCGTAACGCACGATGCCTGTTGCCGATGCAATCTGATCGACACACCCGACTCCTCCACATGTACATTCTTCTTTTTCATCTGAATTTACTCTTATATGTCCGATTTCACCGCTTAATCCGTTAGCTCCGCAGCATAACTTTCCGTCAATAATAATTGCTCCTCCAACTCCTGTGCCAAGCGTTACCATTCCAATACTTCGATATCCCTGTCCGCTGCCTTTCCATTGTTCTCCCAGTGCGGCGGCATTGGCATCGTTCACCACAGCAATCTCTACATCCGGAAAATATTCTTTTAAAACAGACGCAGGATTAAAGTTGTGCAGATCCAGATTTACACAAACCTCCACAAATCCATTTTCAAGAACAGGACCCGGTATTCCTATCCCAATTCCTCTTAAATCCTTCTTTTCAATGTTCTTATTAATTTCTTCGCAAATCTGTTTCCACATATGAATCCCATGATCACTATAGTCTGTAACAATTGACCATTTTTTGATTAACTGCCCATCCGATAAAAAAATGCCAAATTTTAAATTTGTACCCCCAACATCCACACCCACATATTTTTCCAACTCTTTCCCTCCATTCATTATTTTATTTCTTCTATGGTGTTATTAATTATTGCAAAAAAATTCCTTCTGTGATGTTATATATTATTGCACTTATTATTTGGTTTGTCAATAGCCATTGTCCAATATTTTTATCTGATTTCATTTGATTTCTATTTATTTTCAGATATTATATAATAATAACAAATATATTTTAATTTAAAATTGTCCAAAATCAAAGATGAATATGGAATAAACTCTAAAAATGACTTACAAAAAAGAAAGTCAAAACAGCTATCTCAAAAAATAATAGCTGTTTTAACTATATCAATTTCCTATCTGTTTATTTCCATCCCACAGGGCAGCGCCTCCCCAGCTGCCATGCGGTCTCCTGTAACTGTCTCATACAGCCGGAACCCGCCGGAAAAATTCCTGCAGTCAAAGCCTTCCTGAGCCAGAATCCGGTATGCAATATAGCTTCTCAGGCCGCTCTGGCAGATAATGTATACTTTTTTCTTTTTATCCAGCTCAGAAATCCTGTCACGAAGCTCATCTACCGGAATATTGATAAATCCTTCAATATGTCCTCTTGCATACTCTCCCGGGGTTCTTGCATCCAGAAGAATCACGCTTCCGTCCCTTGGAAGATTTTCCACATCCTCTGTAAAAAACTGCTTCAGTCTTCCCTCTGCAATATTCTCGATCATAAAGCCTGCCATGTTTACAGGATCTTTCGCGGAAGAATACGGAGGCGCGTAAGACAGATCCAGTTCCTTCAGCTGAAGAGCTGTGATGCCTGCATACATGGCAGTTGCAAGCACATCAATCCTCTTATCCACACCGTCATAGCCTATGATCTGCGCACCCAGCAGCTTATATGTTTTCTTCTCAAAAATCACCTTCATGGTCATGACTTTTCCGCCCGGATAGTAGGAGGCATGGCTGGCAGGGGACAGATAAACCTTATCATAGTCAATTCCTGTCTGTTTGGCAGTGCGCTCGTTAATTCCGGCGGAAGCTGCGGTCATGTCAAAAACTTTGATCACTGAAGATCCCAGTGAACCGGGATAGCGGCTGTCTCCTCCACAGATATTGTCTGCTGCAATGCGGCCCTGCTTATTTGCCGGACCTGCAAGGGATATCAGAGCTTTTTCTCCTGTAATGTAATGCCTTACTTCCACAGCATCGCCTGCTGCAAAAATATCCGGCGCTGAGGTTTCCATACGATCGTTTACCACAATGCTTCCTTTGATACCAAGCTCCAGTCCCGCCTCTTTTGCAAGGTGAGAATCCGGCGCAACGCCGATCGCAAGGATTACCATATCTGCCTCCAGAGGCTGCTCGTCCTTCAGAAGCACGCGGGTTCCTTTCTCGCCCTTTTCAAAGCCTTCCACCGTATGTCCAAGCATCAGCTTCACACCCCTGCTTCTCATTTTTGCATGTACAAAAGCTGCCATATCTCCGTCAAGAGGATTCATAAGCTGCTTTGGTCTCTGAACTATGGTAACGTCCAGTCCCAGCTCCCGAAGATTTTCCGCAAGCTCCAGGCCAATATATCCGCCTCCGGCAAGCACTGCCGACTTTGGCTGATTTTTCTCCACAAACTCCCGGATTTTCAGAGTATCTTCTACTGTACGAAGGGTAAAAAGATTGTCCAGATCTGTTCCGGGAAGCTTCGGCCATACCGGTTTTGCTCCAGTGGAAATGAGAAGTTTATCATAGACCTCCTCAAAGCTTTCCCCTGTATTCAGATTTTTTACTGCAACTGTTTTTCTCTCAGGAAAAATCCCTGTCACCTCATGCCGCACCTTCATGGTGATCTGGAAGCGCTTCCAGAAACTTTCCGGAGTCTGAAGAGTCAGTTCTTCCTTATTCTGGATCACACCGCCAATATAGTAGGGAAGTCCGCAGTTTGCATAGGAAACATAACCTGACTTCTCAAAAACAATAATCTCTGCCTTTTCGTCCAGCCTTCTGATTCTTGCTGCTGCAGTGGCTCCTCCTGCAACGCCTCCGATGATAACAACCTTCATTTTATCTTTCCACCTTCTGAATTTCCTGAAGAGGAATATTCCAGCTTCCCGGAACTCTTCCCTCCAGATATTCCTCCTGAGTTCTTACATCAAGAAGAACCGCATCCTTTGTGTTTTTGTAAGTCTCAATTCCTTCATTAAAATCCGGTCCTTTAAAGAAATCAAATAATCCCATTCTGTTTCCTCCATCTTTCCTGCAATAATTTATCTGATCTGCCTTTCAGCCTGCTCATCTGTTTATACTGATACGTTTTTACTCTTATATTGCTCCGGTCAGGTTCGCGCCATTCCATCCACGCTTAACACTACGCCTGTAATATAAGAGGCCTCATCCGATGCAAGAAACACAAATGCATTGGCAATATCTTCCGGCTGTCCCAGCCTTCGAAGGGGAATCTGTGCGATCATAGGCTCGATCACGCTCTTTGGCACAGCCTTCATCATATCTGTTTCCGTAATTCCCGGCGCCACTGCATTGACGCGAATTCCCTTTGGACCAAGCTCCCTTGCCAGAGAAACCGTCAGTCCGTTCACTGCAAATTTAGAAGCCGGATAAGCGATCCCGCTTGGCTGTCCGTAAAGACTGACCATAGATGAAGTACTCAGAATTACACCGCTGCCTCTTGCAATCATACACTCAGAAGCAGCTCTGGTGGCATTAAACACACCTTTTACATTCAGATCCATTACTTTGTCAAAGGCTTCCTCTGTATACTCCACAAAAGGAGTGCTCTCTGATACTCCTGCATTATTCACAAGAATATCTACACATCCATATTTCGCAGTTGCTTCCCTGAATTCGTTTCTCACACTTTCCAGACTGCTGAGATCAGGGCTGATGCCTGCCACAGTCCTGTCCGGATATTTTTCCTTCAGACTTTCCACTGCTTTATCTGCTGACTCCTGAGAACTTGCCGCCAGAATGACTGTCGCTCCCTCTCTCAGAAATGCATCTGCTGTGGCATATCCGATTCCTCTGCTTCCGCCTGTGATAATTGCTACTTTATCTTTTAACCTCATATAGGATACCTCCCTGTTGTTTATGTCTGTATCATACTCTTTTGGAAATATCCTGTCTGTGATAATGTCACCATTGGTTTCAGGATGTATCAGGAGGCTTTTATAATAATACAATATTTTTAAATAACCAACTGAAACAGCAATACCATCAGAGGCATTGTAAGTACTGCCGCCAGAGTCGTCATCACACCGATTGCACTTGCATACTCCGAATCATTCCCATAAATCTGGCTCATCTGTGTCACCGTAGATGCTGCCGGTGTTGTTACTGCAAGAAATACTATCAACAGAATCTGCCGCCCTTCTGCATGAGTTCCAACCAGCCTGCTGATCTTCAGAATCAAAAGAGAAAATACCGGTACAGCAATCAGTCTCAGGCCTGTTACCAGATAGGCTCTCTGATTCGTAAATATTTTTTTCAGATCAGCGCCTGCCATCAGCATTCCAATTACAAACATGCTTGCCGGGCCTACCATACCAGATACTGATTCAAAGGTTTCTGTCAGTAATTTCGGAAGATGAATATTCATAAAAAACAGAATAACCGCAATCATAACTACAATAATATTGATGTTTGTAAAAATCTTTTTTAAATCAATTCTTTTTTCCCTGCTTAATTCTTTTTTGCAGTGTGTCCAGAAAAAAACAATTTGAATACTCATATATACGCAGGCATATAGGACCCATTCCTCTCCCAAAATAAACGTCACCAGTGGAATAATTAAATTGCCGGCGTTGGAATAATAAACAGACATCCTTTCCACTTCATTCAGTTTCAGAAGTCTCCCCAATAAATTTACTGCAGGAAGCGTTACAAGCATAAGCAGCAGAGATGTTACAAATGCAAGAAAAAGTCCGCTGGCCTTTTCGGGAGAATATTCTACCTGAAATGCATTCATAATAACGCAGGGAACGATCAAATAGAGAACCATGGCAGAAAATACCCTGCTGTCTTCTGATTTTAAAATACCCACCTTCACAATCATATATCCCATAAAAATCATAATGAATAATTTTATAATTTGCTGCATCAATAATAAACTGAGTTCCATGTGCTCCCCCTTCTGATAAAGTCTGATTTCCAGGCCAGTGTCTCTCCTTTATTTTATAATAGCTTATTTAAAATGTAAAAGCTTTTTCTTTATATGAAAACTGACACTATATGACATCACATTTATATATTTCAAGTATCTCTTTTCAATAACCGACACAACAGGAATATCCCAACCAAATCACCACTCCATACCTTTGCGTTCCCAGCTATGTGCATCTGAGGAGACTGCGTACCTGCTGATTTATGATCAGGCACATGATATAAATATTTTTACAGTATAATACAATAACCCCTATCCATTCCGGATAGGGGTTATTCTTCCACAAACTCACTGTTTGTTATTCTTTTCCTCCAAAAGCTTTTTTAAACGCTGAATTTCCGCTTCGGCTGCTTCTGTTTTCTTTCGTTCCATGGCAATGCCCTGTTCAATTCCCCGCTGAATCAGCTTATCTGATTCCAGTTCCAATACCTTTCCGCCCATCACATCACCAAATCCTTTCCTTACTTTTTCTTTGTCTCTGAACACATAATCTGCGATCCGGATGACCAGCTCAACCGTTGGCAACCGGCCTCCCTCCTTTATCATATCACAGGATTGATTATTACCCTTTTATTATAAACGAATCATGGGAATTTATAAAGCAAAAACGTAACTGTCCACACAGCAGCAAACCGTGTAAACAGTTACGTAAAAACAACTCTTTTTCCTCTTTGTATTTCTATCTTCTACGACACTCTCCCATTTTCCATTTCATACATTACATCCGCCACATTCATGGTAGATTTCCTGTGTGAAACAAGAACAACAGTCTTTTTATCTGCCTCTTCACGAAGTGATTTTAATATAATGCCTTCATTCAGTGAATCCAGTTTTGAGGTTGGCTCGTCCATAAGGATAAAAGGCGCGTCATGGAGAAAGGCTCTGGCTATTCCTATCCTCTGTTTTTCTCCTCCGGAAAGTGTGTCGCCCAGCTCTCCCACCTCTGTATCATAGCCTTTGGGAAGGCTCATAATAAAATCATGAACCGACGCTTTTTTTGCAGCTTCCATAATTTCCTGTCTGGAGGCGCCGGGTTTTCCCACTGCAATATTGTTTGCTATGGAATCATGAAATAAATGTGTTTCCTGTGTTACATAGCTTTCCGTATCTCTCAGGCTGCGTGTAGGAATCCTGCGCACATTGGCTCCGTTTACAGAAACCTCACCTGAATCTGCATCCCAGAACCTCATCAGAAGCTTCAGAAGTGTAGATTTACCACTTCCACTGGCTCCATGTATTCCCACAATTTTACCGGCCGGAATTTTAACAGAATAATTCCTGAGAATTTCTTCTTCCTCATAGGAAAAGGTTACATGGGATGCTTCTGCCCCGGCAAATAGCATCTGTGCAGAGCCCTTATGGAAAGTGTTTTCCTGTTCTTTCCCCAATTCATGAAGGTCCTTTTCTCCCTCATAAATTTCTTCTACCTGAGGTTTTTCTTCCAGAACGGACAGTACCCGTTCTCCACTTGCCAGCGTCTGATTCAGATTATTGGACAGGTTTGAAAGCGCTATCACCGGGCCAAAGGAGCCCATCATGGCTATGGTACAGATAACCACTCCGTCAAGATCTACCGTCTGTTTTCCATAAAGATACAACATAAAAAACAACATTCCAAAGGATGCCAGAAGAATCACCAGATTTGTGACAGATCTCTGCCCACCCTCCATGCGGCTTAGTTTTTTCTGTTTTTTAATCAGCTCCGCAGACTTTTCTTCCATCTGCCTTTCACGATTTTTACCCTGACCATACTGTATTGTCTCATCCAGTCCTCTGAGAGAATCCAGCACATAGCTGTTCAGCTCACCGAATTTCGCGCGGAACTCCATTCCGGTATTTCCCCCTCTGCTCCCGTTCCACAGAGGAATAAAAATACCCACAATCAGATAAGCGCACAGCGCAAAAATCCCTGCTCCCACATGATAGCTTCCCATAAAAAATACCATCATAAAAGAGGTAAGAGCTGCAATGGCTGCAGGTGAAATGGTATGAGCATAAAAGACTTCCAGAAGCTCAATATCTGTGGTAATAATAGAAATCAGATTTCCCTTATCCCGTCCTTCAAGCTTTGCCGGACAAAGCCTTCGCAGTGCCGCAAATACTTTATGACGGATAATTGCCAGCAGCTTAAATGCAATAAAATGATTGCAGTACTGTTCCGCATAATGAAGGATTCCACGGGCAACAGCCAGAACAATCATTAAAACAAAAAGATTCTGTGGCGTCATTCCCGCAAAAAGCCCCTGGCTCATTGCTCCCTGAGTGCCTGCTGCATGGCCTAGCCCCTGAATAAGTATCTGCCCTGCAAGTATTGTAAGAAAAATCGCGCAAAGATACCCGGCAGTTCCCAGAAGGACTGCCAGAATCATAATGTGGATCAGAGGCTTTACCAGACCGATCAGGCTTCCCATAATCTTCAGTGCGCTTCTGCGCCTGTCCGGCAGGACCCTTTTTTCTGATATATCATAGCCAGTATTCATACTCTTTTCTATCATCTGCCTTTCTGCAAAAGGACTCAACAAGGTCATAAAACCTTCTTTATCCCTTCACTTTTAATTTTTATCCTTTGATTCTTTGGTAAAGAATTGTTTCTCTTTCCGGTCTGCGCCCATTACTTCAGAATTTCCTCTCCTGGGATTACTGTAATTTTCAAGCTCCATCTGTCCCTTATAAAGTTTCCCATAAGTTCCGTCAAGAGCCAGAAGCTCTTTATGTTTTCCCTGTTCACATATTTTTCCGTCCTTCATCATATAGATACAGTCTGAATCCACTACATTTGCAAGCCTGTGGGAAATCAGGAGAACTGTTTTTGTCTGTGAAAGCTGGCGTATTACTTTCATAATAAGCTCTTCACTTTCTGCATCAATATTGCTGGTCGCTTCGTCAAAAACATACACCGGCGAGTCATGAAGCAACGCTCTGGCAAGAGCCAGTCTCTGACGCTGGCCTCCGGAAAGGTTCTCCGCCTGCTCCAGAAGCTCTGTTTTCACTCCCTTTTGTCCGTCCAGAAATCCCAGAAGATTTACTCTGGCAAGAACCTCCCTCATCTCCGATTCCTTGGCATCCGGTTTTGCCATACGGAGATTTTCCTCTACAGTTCCCTTAAAAAGATAACTGTTATGGCGGATCAGAGTAACATTTTTCATCAGAGCTTCCTCGGAAATCTCTTCCAGGGCAGTTCCATTCACAGTAACAGAACCGGAAAATCCCCGATTTCTCCCTGCCAGAATACCTGCGATAGTACTTTTTCCACATCCGGATTCTCCCACAAGGGATATAAACGCTCCTGCCGGCATATCAAGATCAATCCCTGCCAGGATTTCCCTGTCCTTTTCATAAGAAAAATGCACGTTCCGGAACTGTATTTTCATCTTTTTACCTGTTATTTCTTCCTGGTTTACATCTTTTATAGCTTCTGAAGCATGTAAGCTTTCTTCCTTTAATCGAAAGTTCGCATTCCTTTTCTGACCTTCAGCTTTATCTCCTGAATTCTGGCTGATCTTTGTTTCCGGAATATCCAGAATAGCAAAAATCTTATCGCTGGCAGCCATTCCGTTCATTGCAATGTGGAAAAATGACCCCAGAAGTCTCAGAGGAATAAAAAATTCTGATGCCAGAAGAATAATTGTCAGGGCTCCGGCAAAGCTTAATGTGCCTGCCAGAAATTCAGATGCTGCCACGATCATTCCAGCCGCAGCGCCTCCGTAGGCCACGATATCCATCACACTTGTGGAATTTAGCTGCATAGTCAGAACCTTCATAGTAATCCTGCGAAATATCTGAGCCTCTTTATCCATTTCTTTTGCTTTCATCTCATCTGCCTGATAAATTTTAAGAGTGGTCATTCCCTGAAGATTTTCCAGAAACGAATCTCCAAGTCCTGTATAAATACTCCAATATCGGTTCAAAAGTCTTTTTGCAAGCTTTTGTACTGCCACAATAGAAACCGGAATCAGAGGCACACAGATCAAAAGTACCGCGCTTGCCCGAAGGCTTATGTGCATCAGCACAAAAAATAGTGTCAGAGGCGCCAGGAGGCTGTAAAAAAGCTGAGGCAGATACTTTCCAAAATAAATTTCAAGCTGTTCCACTCCCTCTGTACACACCTGCATCACCTCTGAGGTTGAAACCTGTTCATGATAGGAAGCTCCCAGACTGAGCATTTTCCGGTAAATCCTTTTGCGAAGAACCTGCTTTACATCCACGCTTGCCTGACAGGATGCCCGGGCTGCCAGTTTTTCGCAGATAAAACGGACTGCCACACAGATTGTCAGCACAATAAGTGTCTGGCCCATATAAAGGCCATTTGTATTCTGTCCCTGTATAAAAAACATTTCTTCTTTTTTACTTTCCAGAAGAATTGCTGCCTGCCCCAGAAGTCCTGCAATGGAAAAAACTGCTCCTATCTGTGCAAGAAGTGAAATCCACTGCCAGAATATGTTGTATACAATATACTTTTTTGCATGGGACAAAAGTCCTGTAAGCCTTGTGTCGATCATTCTGTATGTCTCCTTTTTCTATTATCAAAAATGCTCTGTGCTCTTCAGTCTTTTACTTTCTTCAAAGCCTGTTTTTTACTGCTTTGTCTCTGTGGGAATCGTTCTGATCCTCATAAAAAAGTAAAAAACATGAAATATCCACACTGCTGCCAGACAGATTCTTCCTGCAGGCACATCCTTCATCATAAGAAAGCCAATTGCCATAATTCCGGAAACCATTCCCATGATCCTTAGTTTTGTTCTCATAGTCATAGCCCTTTCTCTGACAAAACTGTCCAGATTCTTTTTATACAGAGTGGTTCCGATAAACCAGCCATGAAGCTTCCTGGAGCTTTTTGCAAAACAGAAAACAGTTGCCCTATAAAAAGGCACAGTTGGCAGAAAAGGTAGCAAAACTCCTGCGGTTCCCAGTCCCAAACATAAAAAACCTGCCATTATCCAGAATATTTTTATTGATTTCTTCATATACCAGACCTTTCCGCCGCTTTTCTGTACACAGTGCAGCTGTTCTCCTACAAGACAATCCCTCTGTCTTTCATACTGCATTTTTTTACAGTTGTCCCGGCTGTTTTCAATCATTATTTAGTAAGTCTAATCTAACTCAAATATGTATACCACAACTAACTGTAAGTTGTCAACAACTTTTATATTGCTAACCATAACTGAGCAAATACAAAATTTTCACAATGGAATCTTTGATATGCGGATACCAAAAAGCCTTAAACTCTGGCTATGCATCTCATAAAAACAAAAGAGACATCTCAATTACGAAATGTCTCTTTGTCGCTGCTGTATCAATGATTATCTCAGATATTCTGCCAGTACATAAACTCTGGCTTTTGTCAGTTCCGATCCCTTTAAATTTTCCAGCATAGGCTGCATGCTTCCGCCTGCTGCCTCACGGCCTGCCGCTGCCACAGCTGCCTCCTTTTCTTCAATCCAGGCAATCTCTTCATCTGTAAGCTGCTCCATTGTATCTGCTGGAAGAATAGTCTTTAATCTTCCCCAGATAGAATTCAGCTCATCATCCCAGAGCTTATAAAGCTCACCTGACAATATATTGATATCTGCCTGCGCCAGAGCGCTGTCTATCCTGCTCTGAAGCTCTGCTGCCTTTGATTCTGTTTCTGTCAGCTCTGCATCAATATCTGAAGTCTCCTCAGTCACCGGAGCCGAGCCTTCTTTTACTGCACTGGAAAATCCCTGCTGGGCAGCCTCATTATAAAGTCCGATAAATGGCAATGAAGTTTCCTGAAGATTTGCCAGATCCAAATATCCAACCCAGCTTCGGTATCCTTCGGGAAGCTCCGCTATGGGCGCTCCCTCCATGTAAAACAGTATATTCTCTGCATTATCCAAACCATAAGGTTCGCTGTACATATTTTTTATTCCCTCAATAATTTCCTCTGTACCCGGTTCCTGTTCACACTGAAGAGTCTGAAGCTGAGCTGAATATGTATACTCATTTACCTGAACCGGCTCTGTAAACTGTCCTGAAAAATTACAGACATATCGTGTTCCGCTAGGGTATTCTTCCCCACGACTTCCCATATCTGTGTCATGATAATACCCCTCAAAAGTTCCATCCTCATTGATTGTCAGAACTGTTGACCACGCACCGGCCCCACTGCAAAACAAAAACTCCCGATTTGCCACATCCTCATAGGAAAATCCTCCATCTGCCAGTACCGTATCTGTCTGTGTTACAGATATCAGCCCTGCGGCGCAGATAAGTGCTGCCAGTCCTGCTGTTTTCTTTCTCATACTCTCTTTCCTCCTGTTTTTCATTTATGATAATTTTTTATTTAGTACAGAAATATTTCCGTGTCCCCTTTCACCTCATTCTTCCTGTCCCAAATCAGATGATCCGAAAATATCTGTTCTATTCACACAGACTCTTACTGTACTTCCGTATTTCTTTGTCTCTGATGCAATTTATCACTGTACTTTCAGCATTATTTTTACGAAAGCTATAAATTCACCTTTTTATTGAATCCCTGCCTGCTATCCTGATTATATCAGCATTGTCATACTTTTTCTACCGGGAAACCCAACTGATTATACATTCATGTGCCGTTATATAAAAATGCTGCTTACTCCGTTCCCGGAAATCTGGTCAGAATCCCTTTCCATTCATCTTCGGCTATGTCATTTTATCCTGTATATCCCGTTTTTTTGCATATATGCCCGAACACCTGGCAGAATAATATCCCGTGGACAATAAATAATATTCTCCTGTTTTTACAGTGGTGTTATACGCCGGGAAATGATACAATAAACCTAATAAAACCAATAAGGAGTCAGGCTATGGATTTTACAAAAGCAGCTCACGTTTTTCAGGAATATTTAAAAGATTATGATCAGAATAATGATAAAGTCCGTCTGAAGATCGTCCATACTTATGGTGTGGTAAAGCAGGCGGAAGAGGTATGCCGCCGGAGAAATCTGGATGAAGAAACTGTATCCCTTGCCAAAATCATTGCTCTTCTCCATGATATCGGACGGTTTGAGCAGTTAAAACAATTTGACAGTTTTGAGCCAACAACCATGGATCATGCCGCCTATGGCGTGCAGATTTTATTTGAGGAAGGAATGATCCGTCGTTTTATGCCGGATGATCGCTGGGATGAAATCATTCGCACTGCCATTGCAAAACACAGTGATTTTGTTCTGGAAGGAGTTTCTGATCCCTGTGCGCTTTTCCATGCCCGGCTTATCCGCGACGCAGATAAACTGGACAACTTCCGGGTAAAGCTTGAAGATGATCTGCTCACCTTTATGGGAATGCCCGGCGAAGAGATTGGAGCCCTTGAAATCTCCCCAAAGGTTTATGAAACAGTATTCCGCAGCAGCACCATTCTGTCCGCTGACCGGATCACAAAAATGGATTACTGGGTATCCTATATTGTTCATATCTTTGACCTTAATTTCCGGGAAAGTATGGACATTGTTGCAGAAAACAACTACATAGAACGTCTGATCCGGAGAGTTCCTTATTCCGATCCGGATACCGCCCGGAAAATGCAGGCGATACAGAAACATACGAAAAAGTATGTCAGGGAATTTCAGGAAACACCCCTTCTGTAATCCATGATCTTACAAAATATTACTGCCACTGCTGTACTTACCGCTGTCGCCAGTATGGCAGGCCCTACGATAGCCGTCGGATCCACGCTTCCATATCTGGCACGGTAGGCAATAATATTCACAGGAATCAGCTGCAAAGAAGAAACATTAATGATAAGAAAGGTACACATCTCCCGGCTGGCAGTATGAGAATCCTGTATTTGTACGCTTTTTCCCTGTGGCGGCATTTCGTTCCGCCTTTTTTCTTCCAGCGCGGACAGTTCTCTCATGGCGCAAAGTCCGGCGCTGGTACTCGCCCAGGAGATTCCGAATAAATTTGATAAAAAATTCAGAGAAATATAATGGCAGGCAGGAGAATCCGGATTCAGACGTGGAAACAGAAACTTCAGTATCGGGCGCATTTTCCCTGCCAGCTGTGAAACCAGCCCGGCATTTTCCGCAATCTTCATGATCCCGGTCCACATAGCGGTGATCCCCGCCATGGCGATACAGAGACTGACAGCCTCCTCTGCCGAAGAAACTACCGCTTCTGTTACCGCCTGAAAATTTCCTGTAAATCCACCGTATAAAATTCCAATCAGAATCATACCGCCCCATAAATATGTCATTTCTGCCGCCTGCTCTGTATATTCTCCATATCTTATGCACAGCTGCTTTTTTCTATTCCTGTTCTCTGGGCATGTCCCGATTTCCATATCTCTGTACGGACAATTATTTCAGAACTTATTTTCACCCCATTGTCATATTATGCATACTTTAAAGAAAAGCATTTCATTTTACGAGGTTTTTATGGAAATAAAAGGCATTGATCTCAGCTCCTACAACCCTGTTACCAGCTATTCCGCAATTGCAGATTCCGGGATCAAAGCTGCCATTTTGCGTATCTCTCAATCTCAGAACAGAATTGATCCTTCTTTTGAAAAAAATTATAAAGGTCTGCGCTATTACGGCATAAGGATTGGCGTCTACAAATACAGCTATGCCCTGAACGAATCCCAGGCCCGGGAAGAAGCAGAAAAAGTCCTGGAGATACTGACAGGACGGCCTCTTGATTTTCCTGTTTTTTATGATCTGGAATGGTCACGTCAGCGCACTCTTGGTTCTGCTGCCATCACCAAAATTGTAAAAGCCTTCCGCCGTGTTATTCTTGACGGAGGATATCTTTTTTCCATCTACTGCAACACTGACTGGTATGATCATGTACTGGACACCAAAAGTCTTCCCTACGATTACTGGCTGGCAGCTTATCCCTATAACGACCGGGGAACTCTGGTAGAATCTCTGCGCCCGCCTGCAGGTATAGGCTGGCAGTACAGCTCCAAAGGTCAGGTTCCCGGCATTTCCGGAAACGTAGATCTTGATGTATTTTATAAAACATATCCGGTGCGGCCGGAATTCAATGGATCTCCCTGTCCTGAGCATGACAATCCGAAGCCTTCAGATTATTTTCTTTATACTATTCAATCCGGAGATACTCTGACCTCAATCGCCAAAAGATACAACACCACAGTACAAAAGCTGGCAGAGCTGAATCATATCTCTGATCCGGATCTTATCTATACAGGAACTTCTCTGAAAATCCCCAGATAATGCTCTCATCAGTATGCTTACAGGTTTAAGATTTTTAGGCATATGGGGGCTTTTTGGTTTTCCAATTGCCATTTCATTCATTAAAAAACTAAATGACAATGGAACCATACATGTTTTTAAATAACATCAACACGTGAAAACAGGAACTGACTCAAGCATCAGTTCCTGTTTTCGTTTCACTGTACATTCACATCTGTATCAGCCTATTTTTATTTAGTCTCGATCATAACCTTATCCAGATGCCAGATATCATCTACATATTCCTGGATCGTTCTGTCTGATGTGAACTTACCGCTGCATGCAGT
>OHQZ01000047.1_pt1 | contig 72161 bp, 69 predicted proteins | sample 1578281 | NCBI WGS metagenome assembly OHQZ01 (sample SAMEA3879589, study PRJEB24766) | human gut metagenome | biome: human-associated habitat; feature: feces | place: USA | collected 1985/1987
AAAGGGAGCTGCTGCTCCAGTAGATTATCTATCTACTTTTGCAACAGCCCCTTTTTTGATGCAGTTTTACTAAAATATAGAATGTATTTTTGAGTATAATGACGAAATATCACTTGATTGATAGGAATGCATTGACAAAATTGTATAAGGAATATAAAATAAAAAACATAATAAAACTATTTAATAAAGTATAAATAAAAGTAAATAAAAAAGGAGGATGCGACAATGGAAGGGAAAATGAAAGTTGCAGTCATGCTGGGAATCGGAAAAATGGGTTTTGAAGAACGGGAGATTCCAAAAGTAAAAGATGACGAGGTATTGGTAAAACTGGAATACGTGGGTATCTGCGGAAGCGACCTGCATTATTACGAAACAGGGGCAATTGGGGATTATGTGGTAGAGCCGCCCTTTGTACTGGGACATGAGCCAGGTGGAACGGTTGTTGAAGTCGGGAAGAATGTAAAGCATCTGAAAGTTGGAGATAGAGTTGCACTGGAGCCGGGAAAGACGTGCGGCCATTGTGAATTTTGTAAAACGGGGCGATACAATCTGTGTCCGGATGTGGTGTTCTTTGCAACGCCGCCTGTAGATGGCGTATTTCAGGAATATGTCGCCCACGAAGCAGATCTGTGCTTCAAACTGCCGGACAATGTAAGTACATTGGAGGGGGCTTTGATCGAGCCTTTAGCAGTGGGATTCCATGCAGCAATCCAGGGAGATGCGCATCTTGGGCAGAAAGCTGTTGTCATGGGTGCAGGCTGCATCGGTCTTGTTTCCATGATGGCGCTGAAAGCCAGAGGAGTATCTGAGGTATATGTGGTGGACATTATGGAGAAACGTCTTGAGAAAGCATTGGAACTGGGGGCAACCGGAGTAATCAATGGGGCGAAGGAGGATGTCCTGGAACGGGTAAAGGAAGTGACAGATGGAGCAGGTATGGATCTGGTAATTGAGACAGCAGGTACAGAAATTACAACAAGGCAGGCAATTCATATGGCTAAAAAAGGTTCCAATATTGTTCTTGTAGGATATAGCAAGACCGGCGAGATGACACTTCCCATGAGCCTTGTGCTGGACAAAGAACTGACCTTTAAGACCGTGTTCCGGTACCGCCATATTTATCCAATGGCAATTGATGCGGTTGCGGCAGGAAAGGTAAACCTGAAAGGAATTGTAACGGATGTATTTAGGTTGGATGAAGCGCAGAAAGCAATGGACTACAGCGTGAATAATAAAGCTGATATTGTAAAGGCTGTTATTCGTATTGCAGAATAAGAGAAGAGTCAAAAGCAGGAAAGGCTGACATGGCACCTGCATGGTCGTATCCAACAGGTGCCTGAAAAGGATAGGTAAAGATGGAAAAGGATTTTAAAAAGTATATTACCGGATTACAGCATATAGGAATCCCTACAAATGACATTGGAAAAACAAAGGATTTTTATAGATTACTGGGATTTCGGGTTGTTTTTCAAACTGTGAACCAGGAAGCAGATGAGAAGGTTACTTTCTTAAAGCTGGGTCATACGGTAATTGAGACTTATGAAAATAAACATGCAGCGATGGAAAATGGTGCGTTGGATCATATTGCGCTGAATGTTACAGATATTGAAGAGGTATACAAATTGGTAACGAAAGCAGGATTTTCAATTTTGGAAAAGGGAATCCAGTTTCTTCCATTTTGGGAACGTGGGGTAAGATTTTTTACAATTACCGGTCCCAACAGGGAAAAAGTAGAGTTCAGCCAGTATTTATAAGTGGTAAAGGGGGATTGTAATGGATCAGAAAGATACAAATGTAAAAGTGCCGTTGATTAGTAAGATTGCATACGGCATGGGTGATGTAGGATGTAATTTCAGTTGGATGTTTGTAGGAAATTTCCTGATGATTTTCTATACAGACGTTTTTGGGATTGGTATGGGAGCCGTAGCAGGTTTGATGTTGTTCTCACGATTTTGGGATGCGATTAATGATCCGGTTATTGGTGGGTTAAGTGATAAAACGCATACAAAATGGGGGAGATACAGACCATGGCTGTTGATTGCGGCACCATTGACAGCAATCGTATTGATTATGACATTTTGGGCACATCCAGATTGGTCGTCTACTGCTAAGATTATCTATATGGCAATTACTTATTGTATTCTTGTTTTAGGCTATACTTGTGTGAATATTCCTTATGGTACGCTGTGCGGAGCGATGACACAAAATATAGAGGAACGTGCTAAAATCAATACATTTCGATCCGTCAGCGCAATGATTGCGATTGGCATTATCAATATCGTGACGGTTCCACTTATTGAGACCCTTGGTAATGGAAATGATAAAAGAGGATATTTGCTGATTGCTGTTTTATATGGATGTATTTTTGCAGCATGTCATATCTTCTGTTTTGCAAAAACGAAAGAAGTGGTGGAAGTACCAGAGAAAGAAAAAATTTCCATAAAGGTTCAATTAGGAACTGTGATGAAAAATCGTCCATATATGATCGCTCTTGCTGGACAGTTTCTGTTTGGTGTGACACTTTATGGAAGAAATGCGGATGCATTATACTATTTTACCTATGTGGAGGGAAACCAAGCACTATTTAGCACCTATTCCATGTTTATCATTCTTCCATCCATTATTGGTGCAGCATGTTTTCCGTTTGTATTTCGGCTTACGAATAATAAAGGACGGTCTGCATCCATTTTTGCACTGTTGACAGGAATTAGCATGTTTTGCATGTATTTCTTTACAGTCAGAGAAACCCCTGTTCCATTTTATATATTTTCCTGCTTGGCACAATTTTTCTTTTCGGGTTTTAATACTGCAATCTATGCTATTGTTCCGGACTGTGTGGAGTATGGTGAATGGAAGACAGGGCTTAGAAATGACGGATTTCAGTATGCGTTTATTTCACTGGGAAACAAAATCGGAATGGCGATTGGAACTTCCGTGCTTGCTGGAATTTTGGGTATGTTCGGATATGCTGCAAACCAACAGCAGAATGCAGCAGTACTGTCAGTTATTAAGCATTCGTTTACAACGGTTCCGGGGATACTTTGGATTATAACGGCTGTAGTCTTGTATTTCTATCGTTTAAATAAGAAAACATATAATAAGATTGTGCATGAAATACAGGTGAGAAAGGGAGAGAACAATCATGTATGATGTTGTTGCATTAGGAGAACTGCTAATTGATTTAATTCAAAATAGCAGCAGTTCCAATGGAAATCCGATATTTGAAGCAAATCCAGGAGGAGCGCCATGTAATGTATTATCAATGTTGGCCGGTTTGGGCTATAAAACCGCTTTTATAGGGAAGGTGGGAGACGACTATTTTGGGAAAATGCTCGGGAATACGATCAAAAGGATTGGTATTTCTGATGAAGGATTGATTTATGATAACGGAGCGAATACTACACTTGCAATTGTTCATACGATGGCAGATGGGGACAGAGACTTTTCATTTTATAGAAAACCAGGGGCTGACATCATGCTGGAGGAGAAAGACGTTTGTAAAGAATTGATTGAGCATTGTCGTATTTTTCATTTTGGCTCCCTTTCTTTGACCGACGAACCGGCCGCTTCAGCGACAAAAGCTGCTGTTACTTATGCAAAAGAGATAGGTAAATGGATTTCTTTTGACCCTAATTTAAGAAAACCATTGTGGATTGATTTGGAACAGGCAAGGGCAGCTATTTGGTATGGAATAAGAGAGTGTGACATTCTGAAGATTGCTGACGATGAAATAAAATGGCTCACTGGAGTAAATGATTACGATCAGGGTGTAAAGATAATAAGGAAACATTCCAAGGCAAAACTGATTAATGTGACATTAGGTAAAAACGGAAGCATTTCATACTATTCCAATAAAAAAATCTTTGGTCAGCCGTTTCTCAGCAAAGATACAGTTGATACTACAGGGGCAGGGGATACGTTTTGTGCCAGTGTTCTTGCTTTTATATTGGAGAACGGATTAAATAATCTGGAAAAGGACCAATTGGAACAGATGCTGTTGTTTGCCAATGCTGCCGCATCTATTGTTACAACTCGGAAAGGTGCGATTTGTTCTATGCCAAATAAAGAAGAGGTCTGCTCTCTTATTTTTAATCATATTTGATTAAATGGATGCAATGCATAGGTAATCGGTAATCCGTTAAGTTGTAATGCAAATTAGAAAAGCAAATAAATGGATATGGTTGGAAGATAAGTTATGAAATAATTGAGTATAATGCTTAAATCAATTGCTCAAGTTAAAACATTTGTAAATGAAGTAGCCAACGCTGAAAGTACTGCTCATATATTAAGTAACAGCTCTTCCTCCGTATCTTCCGGCAGATCATCTGCAAAATCCAGATCAATGATATCCTGCCTCAGATCCCCGCTGTATATCAGATACAGAATATTCGTATATTCCTTCCTGTATATTTTGGCATATGCCTTTGCCAGTTCACTTTTCCCTATTCCCGCAATTCCATAGAGAAATACTTTGCTGTTTTCTTCCAGTATTGCATGTAATTTTTCCAGTTCGTTCTCTCTCCCCAGAAAGTGGCGGCATGGTTTTGGCACTTTACTGTCCATAATATAATTCAGGACTGCCGGAGAGAGGGCGCCGCCTGCGATCAGTTTCCGGTTTCTGGCATCCCTCTTGACAAATTGTCGTTCCATACCAAAAGAGATTAGTTTTGCAAGAAACAGAAGCTGGGAATCTGGAGTTTTGTACAGAGATGCCAGTTCTGTCTTTTTCGCTTCTGAAATCGTATCATCCTGTATAAACAGAGTATAAACATCCTGAATGGCTTGACGGCTGTCGGCCATCAGCGGCATAAGGTTCTGATCTATTGTTGCTGCAAGCAGTTCCTGTTTGCTCGGTTTTGCATAGTAAGAGGATATTTTGGGACTGATCTTTGCCTGTCCTGTCATCCAGCGGCACACCAGTCCGTTGTCCAGTGAGAAATCTCCAATTTCCTGACTATCCATAAAATCTGCAAATATTTCATATAAAAATTCCGGCTGGCTCATCTGATTACTTTCGCTGATATGATTTTTCAAACATGTCATTATAGAACAAAAGTCGCATCGATCCAATCGCTACCCCACCTTTTCGTATTATTTCTGCTACTGACTGGTACTAAATTTCCTTTATCATAGCACAAACATACGTTCTATTCAATGATGTTTTGATTTGCGGATAAAAAAGAATCAGATAACAGTCAATCTGCCCTCAATTTCTGTTCAATGAGTTCTATGCCGTAAAAAGTTACAATCAAGTCAGGCTTTCGAAAGCTGAATTCAATGCATATGGAACTTTTGTACAACCCTGCCGGCATAGGATGTATAGAGGACTGTATGCTGAAGGAGGCATATAGCATGAATACCTTACTTGTACCTGCAGAGCAGACAGCAGTATCGAGGGAAAATCAAAGTGCGGTTAACAGCTGTTCTGGCTCCCCCAAATTTCAGCGGGAAGATGTAAGCTATGAGCATGAAGGATATCTGATCCGTGTGCATTTTAATGGAAATAAAACCCTGACGCAGTGTATCCGCAATCTGGCAGAACGAAGAATTGAAGGTTGATTTTCTTTAGTTTCTATTGTAAGATTAAGACAATTAAAGACAATGACTATGCAAGACCGAAGAAAAGAGGGATATAATGTATCAGGCGGGTATATATTGCCGTATTTCCATAGAAGAACGGACAAAAGAGGGAAAATATAGCAACAGTATTCACTCTCAGATTCAAATGGCAAGAGACTTTATTGCAAGTCATAATGATATTGAGGAAGTAAAGGTCTATGCAGATGACGGTGCATCCGGCAGTAACTTTGACAGAACGGAATTCCGGAGAATGCTGACCGATATTGAACTTGGCAGCATCAATATGGTCATTCTGAAAGATGTGTCACGTCTTGGGAGAGAACATATTGATACGAATTATTATCTGGGAAAATATTTCCCGGAGAGAAAAATTCGGGTTGTGTCTCTTCTGGATCATTATGATTCAGCAGTCAGCACTTATGATGAACTGCTGGAAATTAAGACATTGCTCAATGATATGTATCTTAGAGACACATCCAAAAAAATCAGGACTACAATTCAGGCAAAAAGAACCATGGGAGAATACACTCCGAAAGAACCACCGTTTGGATACGTGAAAAGCAAAACAGTCCATAATCATCTGGAGGTGGACGCTTATGCCGCAGAGATCGTGAGCGGGATCTACAGAATGTATTTAAGCGGTTACGGTGGGACGGTGATCAGCCGGATTTTAAATGAGGAACAGATCCCTGCTCCGGCAAAATATAAAAAAGAGGTTTTGAAAAACGGGTATCCCTGGAATGTGGGAAAAGGCTTATGGACACCTGCTACAGTCCGGGGAATTCTGAAGAATCCGGTATATACGGGTGCAGTTGTGATAAGAAAATTTGATAAGCCGTCCTATAAATTGAATTACCGAAAGGCAATTCCTCTTGAAGAACTGGAACTGATACCGGATGCTCATGAAGCGATTATTTCTAAAGAAGAGTTTGCGCAGGCACAGCAGATAAGAAAAGATCATAGAGTCTCTTATTTTGATAAGAATAAGGAGCCGCATAAATATGTAGGGCTATTTTTCTGCGGAAAATGTAAAACAGCTATGCGTAAACGGTATCTTGCTTCACGTAAAGGATATGACGGATATGAGTGTGGATTTCATCAGAAGATGGGGCGAAATTACTGCGAATTGAACCATATTACCTTTGAAAAGCTGGATGAACTGGTTGCCTTTTCGATTAATCAGCAAATAAAACAGATAAAAAGTGCGCTTGAAAATTTAAAGGTGCAGATCAGAGACCAAAAACCGAAGCTGGACGACAGGATAGCCCGTTTGAAAGCAAAAATTGAGAAAAACACAGAATATCGGAAAAGAGCTTACGAGCAGTTTATGGATGATATCCTTTCCAAAGAGGAATATCTGGAATTGAAAAAGATGTATGATACGGAGAATGAACAATATCAAAAAGAACTGGATGAACTGAAAAATGTGGAAGAAAATGAAATGACTGTCATACAGGACACTGTAAAATGGCTGAATCATTTCAGCCGGGGAAAGATTACATCAGCACAACTGACAAGAGAAGTGCTTGTTGAATTGATCGACCGGATCTACGTGTATCCTGATCAGCAGATTGATATTTATTTCAAATTTACTTCCGGGATTGGCTCCGCATCCAGTATAACACAGAAAGACGAGGTGGTATGATGTATCAGATGGCGGCATACTGTCGTCTGTCAAAGGACGATGGGGAAAATAAAATCAGTGAAAGTATTGAAAACCAGATGAAACTGATCCGGGAGTATGTCGGCAAATCGGAGGACCTGGAGATAGCAGACATTTATATTGATGATGGATACTCCGGTCTCTATTTTGCAAACAGACCGGAATTTCAGCGGATGATGGAGGATATCTATAAGGGAAAAATCCAGGGAGTGATCACAAAAGACATTTCCCGTCTGGGACGTGAACATATCGAAACCAGTAATTATATAGAACGTGTTTTTCCCTCCCTCGGCATCCGGTACATTGCGATTCTGGACGGTGTGGATTCGGTCGCACACAGCAATGAAGAACTGGCACAGTTTAAGACGTTATTTAATGATATGTACAGCCGTGATATTTCCAAAAAGATCAGAGGCGCACTTTCCGCACAGAAAAAGCGAGGACAGTTTATGTCTGGTTTTGCACCTTACGGGTATATTAAAGATCCGGCGGATAAGCATCATTTCCTTGTAGATGAAGAAGCCGCAAAGGTAGTGCGGAAAATCTTTTATATGTATCTTGAGGGATATTCCAGAGACGGTATTGCCAAAAAACTGAATGAAGAAGGAATAATGACGCCATCCGAATACAAAAGAAAAGTGCAGGGGCTCAAATATTCCAACGCACAGGAAAAGGCAGGTGCAAAAGGATGGGCATATCCAACTATCAATGTGATTCTGAAAAACCGGGTCTATACAGGTGCCATGGTACAGCATAAATCTGAAAAGATCTCATACAAAATGGAAAAATATCATTATATTCCAGAGGAACAACAGTATATTGTAGAGGGTATGCATGAACCGATCATCAGCCGGGATACTTTTGAGCAGGCAAAGGAAATCATGAAGAAAAGGTCACGGACGCCGGGCTTTCTCAGCGAGGTGAGGAAAGTCAATCCCTATGCAGGCTTTCTTGTCTGCGGTGACTGTGGTTATAATCTCCAGAGAGTTACCTGCAGAGACGGTTATGAGTGCGGCTCCTACCATAGAAAAGGAAATAACATGTGTTATTCCCATTTTATTAAGAGAGAGGTTCTGGATTCCATTGTAATAAATGAAATCCAGAGACAGGCAAAGCTGGCGCTGAAAGAAAACGATAAGGATGAACTGCTGAAAGCGGCTGACCGCAGGAAGGAAATAAACCGGCGGTGTGCAGAAGCAGACCAGTGGATAGAGCGGCTGCAGAAAGAATTGGCAGGAGTACATAGATATAAGAAGAAAACCTACGAAAATTATGTGGATGGCGTTCTGGATAAAGAAGAATATCTTTCTTATAAAGCAGAATATGAGAAGCAGGATCAGGATATCCGGGAGAAAATTGCACAGGCAGAGAAGGAGAAAGATAACTTTGAAGAGACAGAGGAAAGCTATGAAAACTGGATTGAAAAGTTTGTCAAGTATGGAACACTGGCAGAGGTAACAAGAGAGATCGTGACGGAGTTGATCGATAAAATTATTGTTAATGGAGATAAGAGCATTGATATTATCTTTAAATATCAGTCTCCTTATCCGACAGAGAAGCAGGCAGTTTAGCAACTGCAAATTTTTTTGCTGGTTCTTTCCCTTAATTATAATGAACACATGAGGGAAACAGTCTTTTAGAAACGTTTCTGGATGATATCAGCAATTACGGAAAAACGGTGATTGTCGCAGGAAGCGGCAATGAGGGGGCGTCAGCCGGCCATACCTCCGGTTTTTTTTCTCCGGCGCCGGGAAGGCAAACGAGGTTTCGGGGGGATTCCAGACAGGATACGGAGCTTTCTGTAGCGCCTTATGAATCAGGTGTGAATGTGCAGCTGTGGAAAAATTACTGGGATGAAATGGAAATCAGCCTGTTTGCACCTTCCGGGGAGGAAATCGGTCCTCTTCCGCAGAAGCTTGGACCATCCAGATTTCGATACAAAAGTATGGAGATTCTGGTGTATTACGGGGAACCCAGCCCTTACAGCCAGGCCCAGGAAATTTATTTTGATTTTGTCCCGGATGACGGAACCTACATAGAAAGCGGAATCTGGACATTTCGTCTGACTCCCGGAAGAATTATCACAGGAGAGTATGATTTCTGGCTTCCTTCTTCAGGAATTTTAAATCCATCGACCCGTTTTCTCCGTCCGACGCCTGACACAACGCTGACGATTCCCTCTGCTGCATCCAGTGTTATCACAGTGGGCGCCTATGACAGTGATTCCAATTCCTATGCAGATTTTTCAGGAAGAGGATATACAAGAAGAACGAATCAGGTGAAGCCGGATATTGCCGCACCGGGAGTGGGGATTGTGACTGCGGCGGCGGGAGGCGGATATCAGGCAGTGACAGGAACCTCCTTTGCAGCTCCATTTGCAGCGGGAAGCGCAGCCCTTATGATGCAGTGGGGAATTGTGGAAGGAAGAGATCCCTTTCTCTACGGGGAAAAGCTGAAAGCCTATCTGCGCCGGGGAGCCAGGAAGCTGCCGGGGATGGGGGAGTATCCCAATCCACAGGTGGGGTATGGGGCGCTGTGTGTGAAGGACAGTCTTCCTAAATAAAAAAATGTCTTTCCGGCATTGCCCTTTTCCCCTTTTTTCGCTAAAATAATGTTTGCAGAATTACAGAGAAAAGGAATACAAAACAAATGAAACAGGATCTTACTCAGGGGCCGATTACGAGAACCCTTCTCTGGTTTGCCCTTCCAATGACTGTGGGAAATCTCCTGCAGCAGCTTTATAACATCGCAGACACGCTGATTATCGGACAGTTTGTAGGAGCGGATGCTCTGGCGGCAGTGGGCGCATCCTATACGCTGATGACCTTTCTCACTTCTATTTTGCTGGGACTTTCCATGGGAAGCGGCGTGGCAGTGTCCATTGCCTTTGGGCAGAAGGACTGGGACAGACTGAAGCAGGGGGTCTTTCTTTCCTTTTCCGGCATCGGGCTGGCGGCAGCAGCTTTAAGCAGTCTGTCATTTCTGGGAATTGATGGAATTATGAGGCTTTTGCAGGTTCCGGAAGAGATTTACGGGCTGATGCGGAGATATCTGCTGGTGATTTTTGCAGGAATCGGAGGCACATTTTTGTACAATTACCTGGCCTGCCTTCTGCGGGCAATTGGAAATTCCGTCACTCCCCTGATATTTCTCGGAATCTCCTCAGTGCTGAATGTGGTTCTGGATCTGGTGTTTGTTCTGTCAGCAGGCTGGGGTGTTGCAGGAGCGGCATTTGCCACGGTGATTGCCCAGTGGCTGTCTGGAATCGGCCTTCTTTTCTATACAGTGAGGAAGGCGCCGGAGCTTCTTCCTGCACGGCGTCATATGAAGTGGAACAGGGAAGAGGCGGCGGGAATTTCCCGGCTGTCGATGATTACAAGTGTCCAGCAGTCCATTATGAATTTTGGAATTCTGATGGTGCAGGGAAGGGTAAATAGCTTTGGTCCGGCAGTTATGGCGGCTTTTGCGGCAGCAGTCAAGATTGATTCCTTTGCCTATATGCCGGTTCAGGATTTCGGCAATGCTTTTTCCACATTTATTGCGCAGAACTACGGCGCGGGAAAGGAATCGCGTATTCGTCAGGGGATTCTCAGTGCAGTCAGAACCTCCATGCTTTTTGGCGCGGCGGTGAGTGTGGTTATCTGGATTTTTGCAGAACCTTTGATGCGTATTTTTGTAAATGGGCAGGAGAGGGAAATTCTGGCTATCGGCGTGGAGTATCTGCGGATTGAGGGCGCCTTTTACTGCCTGATCGGCCTGCTGTTTTTACTGTATGGATTTTTCCGTGCCATTGAGAAGCCCGGTATGTCTGTGGTGCTGACTGTTATTTCTCTGGGACTTCGGGTAGTGCTGGCGTACAGTCTTTCTGCGATTCCTTCCCTGGGGGTAAAGGGAATCTGGGTATCGATTCCCATTGGATGGCTGATTGCAGATGTGGCGGGCGTGATTCCCATGGCGCGATTTTATAAAAAAATGGAGGTAGAGGAAGGATGACAGGTTTCAGTACCTTATGTTATATTGAGCAGAATGGAAGCTATCTGATGCTTCACCGGACAGTGAAGAAAAATGATGTGAATAAGGATAAATGGATTGGAGTCGGCGGTCATTTTGAGGCGGACGAAAGTCCGGAGGAATGTCTTCTCAGAGAGGTATATGAGGAGACAGGATATCATCTGACCTCCTGGAAATTCCGGGCTCTTGTCACATTTGTGTCCGGAGGCGGAGTTACCGAATATATGTCGCTGTTTACGGCAGATGGATTTACAGGAGAGCCGGCTGAATGTGACGAAGGAGAACTGGAATGGGTCCGCAAAGAGGAAGTATTGAAGCTGAACATCTGGGAGGGAGATAAGATTTTTTTCCGGCTTCTGGAAGAGCAGCAGGAGTTTTTCTCTCTGAAGCTGGTTTATGACGGAGCAGACCGGCTTGTGGAAGCTGCTTTAAACGGAAAGCCGATGGAGCTGTTTGATATTCGCGATGAAAACGGTCAGCCGACCGGGATTGTCAGAGAAAGGGGCGTAGCCCATCGGGACGGCAGCCGCCATGGAACGGTTCATACCTGGATTGTGCGGGAAAATGAAACAAGCGGCTTTGATCTTCTTTTGCAGAAGAGAAGTGCAGATAAAGACTCTTATCCGGGCTGTTACGATATTTCCTCAGCCGGTCATGTTGCGGCAGGGGACGATTATCTTCCCGCAGCTGTGAGAGAGCTTTCTGAGGAGCTGGGAATTTCGGCAGAGCCGGAGGAACTGGAATTTCTTGGATTCCATGAGGAGTACAGGGAAAATATATTTTACGGAAAGCCGTTTAGAAACCGGGAAATCAGCGCTGTTTATGTATACAGAGAACTGGTGAAGGCGGAAGAACTCTCCCTTCAGCGGGAGGAGGTGGAGTCAGTGCGGTGGATGGATTTTTCAGAATGTCTGGAAGCGGTAAAAGCCGGAACCATGCCAACCTGCCTGCATGAAGAGGAACTGAAAGAACTGGGACAGTATCTGGGCGTGAACCCGGATCAGGGCTCTTCGCTCTGATCCGGTTCCTTTGGATTCAGGAAGCCCTGTTCCTCCAGATAGCAGTTGATTTCTGCGCCGATAAAAAGAATGCAGATGCAGAAATACAGCCACAGCATCAGAAGCACCATTGCTGTCAGGCTTCCGTACATATAGGAAAAATTGCTGAAGTTTGTAAAGTAAAGAGAAAACAAATAGGAATACAGCAGCCATCCAATGGCAGTGAAGACAGCCCCGGGAATTTGATTCCAGGGGTTTTGTTTTTTCTTTGGAAGGATTGTGTAAAGCCCCACGAAGGTGAACAGAAACAGTACAGCCGCTAACAGGCTGCGGAAGCTGATCAAATGTCTGGTAATGGTTTTCAGCAGAGGGAACAGACGGATAAAGGTGCTTTGAATCGCGCTGCCGAAAACGAGAAGAACCAGGGAAACAATACACGCAACCATGAAAATCAGCGTATAAAAGGAGCAGATTAACCGCCGCAGAATATAGTTTCGCTTTTCAAAGGTGCCGTAAATCCGGTTCATTCCCCGTTCCATGCTCATCATTCCCCGCGCGGCCGACCAGAGGGCCGTCAGGGCCGTTACAGACAGAATGGTTGCCGGTGATTTTACATAGAGATCATCGACGATGCCCATAACAAGAGCATCCAGCATATCCGGCATCAGCCGGATCAGAATGGCCAGCAGATCCGATTTGCTGACTGCCGGAATAAACTGGATGAGGCTCAGAAGAAGCATAATAAACGGAAAGAAAGACAGGACAATAAAAAAGGATGCCTGAGCCGCATAAACGGTAATTTCATCCTCCACGTATTTGTTCCATATTTTTCTGCAGTGTCTGATAAATGCAATCATTATCGCTCCTGACTGCACCGGAAAAGTCTGTTCCGGAATGCAAACCATTTTTTATAAATAGTATCCTATCATGAGAGGAGAAAAATAGCAAGGAAACCTTGCGGCTGTTTCTTCAAAATGTTATAATCTGACGTAGCAGTTCAGGACGACGGACTTTTTGAACGGATCTTTCGGTCAGAAGGGCAGGCTGTCCTGAAATATTGTATTTTTACAGGTATGAGGAAAAATACGGAGGCGGAAAATGAAAGGATTGCTGAAATATTTAAGGGATTATAAAGTAGAAAGCGTACTGGGGCCGCTGTTTAAGATGCTGGAAGCCAGTTTTGAACTTTTTGTTCCCCTGGTAGTAGCCCGGATGATTGATATAGGAATCCGGAATCAGGATACGGGATATATTTTGAAAATGGCTGGAGTCCTGGTGCTTTTGGCGGCTATTGGACTGACCTGTTCTCTGACAGCACAGTTCTTTGCAGCAAAGGCGGCGGTTGGCTTTTCCACAGCTTTGAGAAATGCGCTGTTTGCTCATATTAACAGCCTTTCCTACCATGAACAGGATAAAATCGGAACGGCTACTCTGATTACAAGAATGACCAGTGATGTAAACCAGGTACAGTCCGGGCTGAATCTGACTCTGCGGCTTCTGCTTCGTTCTCCCTTTATCGTGTTTGGCGCCATGATTATGGCATTTACGGTAGATACCAGGGCAGCCATGGTCTTTACTGTGGCGATTCCTGCACTGAGTGTGGTGGTATTTGGTATTATGGCAGCCAGTATGCCCCTGTATAAAAAGGTACAGCGGCAGCTGGATCAGGTGACCAGGTCTGCCAGAGAGAATCTGACCGGAGTGCGTGTGATCCGGGCCTTCAGCCGGCAGAATGATGAGATGAAGCATTTTGAAGAGTCCAATGATCAGCTGGTAAAGGTTCAGGTTTTTGTTGGAAAAATATCTGCTTTGATGAATCCGGTTACTTATGTGATTATTAATCTGGCAATTGTTGCAGTTGTATGGATTTCCGGAAAGCAGGTAGATGCCGGAAGAATTACCCAGGGAGAAACCGTTGCTCTGGTGAACTATATGTCTCAGATTCTGGTGGAACTGATTAAAATGGCAAATCTGATTGTGTCGATTTCCAAGGCACTGGCATGTGCCAACCGGATCAACCTGGTATTTGAAGAGAAAACTTCTATTGAAGATCCGGCTTCCTGCAGTATCCGGGAAGGAAGCGGCAAGAGCTTTGATACAGCAGGCGGCTATCAGGAAAGTACCGCTAATACCGGTGAAGAGAACAGCAAGATCTGTTTTTCCCACGTAAGCTTCGCCTACAACGGGTCAAAAGAGGATTCTCTGACAGATATCAGTTTCCGGGCGGAGAAGGGACAGACCATTGGAATTATCGGAGGAACCGGTTCAGGAAAAACCACTCTGGTGAATCTGATTCCCAGGTTTTACGATGTCCGGGAGGGGGAGATTTTGCTGGACGGAAGAGATGTCCGTACCTGGCCCCTTCGTGAGCTGAGAGAAAAATTCGGTGTGGTTCCCCAGAAGGCCGTTCTCTTTAAAGGAACCCTGCAGGAGAATATGAGATGGGGAAAAGCAGATGCTTCTGATGAGGAAATCTATGAGGCGCTTTCTATAGCCCAGGCCCGGGATTTTGTGGAGGCCAAGGGAAAGGGACTGAAGCTTTTTATTGAGCAGGGAGGAAAGAATCTTTCCGGCGGCCAGCGGCAGCGGCTGACGATTGCCAGAGCTCTGGTGCGCAGGCCGGAGATTCTGATTATGGATGACAGTGCTTCTGCTCTGGATTTTGCTACTGATGCAAGACTGAGAAAGGCCATTCGGGAAGAAACCAGGGATATGACGGTATTTCTCGTATCCCAGAGAGTAGCTACTGTACGCGGAGCAGATCAGATTATCGTTCTGGACGATGGAAACATAGCGGGAATCGGAACTCACAGACAGCTTCTGGAATCCTGTCAGATATATCGGGAAATCTGTCAGTCCCAGCTTTCTGAGAAGGAGGTGAAGTAGAATGCCGAAATTACAGTTTGCAAAGCATAAATCAACCATTCGACGGATTCTTAATTATATTGGCGTTTATAAATGGCTGGTTCTTTTGTCCGTGGTTCTGGCAGCAGTTACTGTGGCTCTGACTCTGTATGCGCCGATTCTGGTTGGAGAAGGCGTGGATCTGATTCTGGGCCCGGGCAATGTGGATTTTCAGGGACTGCTGGCTGTTCTGAAAAAAATTGCGGTTGTTGTAGCTCTGACGGCGCTGACTCAGTGGCTGATGAATCATATGAATAACCAGATTACCTACCATGTGGTTCAGGATATCCGGGTCAAGGCTTTTCAGCATATTCAGGAGCTTCCTTTAAAGTACCTGGACAGCCATCCCTATGGCGATATTATCAGCCGTCTGATTGCGGATATTGATCAGTTTTCAGAAGGACTTTTAATGGGCTTTACCCAGCTGTTTACCGGGGTGCTGACGATTCTCGGCACACTGGGATTTATGCTGGCAGTCAATCCTGTGATTACGGCAGTTGTAGTCCTGGTTACTCCGCTGTCTCTGTTTGTTGCAGCTTTTATTGCCCGTAAAACCTTTTCCATGTTTCAGCTTCAGTCGCAGACGAGAGGAGAGCTGACGACTCTGGTGGATGAAATGATCGGAAATGAAAAGGTTGTCCAGGCTTTTGGATATGAAAAAGAGGCGCAGGAACGGTTTGAGGAGATCAATGAACGTCTTCGCGGCTACAGCCTGCGGGCGATTTTCTTTTCTTCTATTACCAATCCGGCTACCCGTTTTGTAAACAGCATGGTGTATGCCAGTGTGGGTGCGGCAGGAGCCTTTGCGGCAATCCGCGGATTTCTGTCAGTTGGTCAGCTTTCCATTTTCCTCAGCTATGCCAATCAGTACACCAAGCCGTTTAATGAGATTTCCGGCGTGGTAACGGAGCTGCAGAATGCTCTGGCCTGTGCGGCCCGGGTTTTTGCCCTGATGGACGAGCCGCCCTTTGAACCGGAGGATGAGGATGCGGTGGAATTAAAACAGGCAGACGGAAGTGTGAAGCTGGAAAACGTCAGCTTTTCTTATCAGCCGGATATATCGCTGATTGAGGATCTGAATCTTGATGTGAAGCCGGGACAGAGAATCGCCCTGGTAGGACCTACGGGATGCGGAAAAACGACGATAATCAATCTTTTGATGCGTTTTTATGATGTACAGAAGGGGGCTATTCTGGTATCAGGTACGGATATCCGCCGCATGACCAGACAAAGCCTGAGAGAAAACTATGGTATGGTGCTGCAGGAGACTTGGCTGAAATCGGGAACGATCCGGGAGAATATTGCCTACGGAAGACCGGAGGCCTCTGAGGAGGAGATTATCCAGGCGGCAAAGGAAGCACATGCCCACAGCTTTATCAGGAGAATGCCCCAGGGCTACGATACGGTACTGTCTGAGGACGGGGGAAATCTTTCCCAGGGGCAGAGGCAGCTTTTGTGTATAGCCCGTGTGATGCTGTGCAAACCGGCAATGCTGATTCTGGACGAGGCCACCTCATCGATTGATACCCGCACGGAAATCAGGATTCAGAAGGCATTTGCAGCCATGATGGAAGGAAGAACCAGCTTTATTGTGGCTCACCGTCTTTCTACCATACAGGGGGCAGATGTTATTCTTGTTATGAAGGACGGGCATATTATCGAGCAGGGAACCCACGAGTCGCTGTTAGCGAAACATGGGTTCTATGCAGAGCTTTACAACAGTCAGTTTGAAGGATAAAGAAAACAGACAGGCAGAAAATGCGGATGTTTCGTATGGGAGTGATTAATCCTCGTACCGGGAATCCAGCTTTTTCTGCCGTTTTTCTTCTGCTTTTCTGTAGATGGACTGAGCCAGCAGAAAGGAAGCGAGAAAGGCAGCGCCAAATACGGCAAGAGAAACCATATCCGTGTCGTCATTCCGGGCACGGCGGACAGCGGCAAACACGAAAAGTGCGGTCAGAAGCCCGGCGGCAAGTCCGGTCCGGCGGCGAAGCCGGGAACGGTTCTGAAAAAACGGAACCTGGGTGACACCAAGCATCCTGGTGCGGACTGCCATATAAACCGGTGATCCGGTCAGAATCAGAAATTCCAGGATTCACTCAGGCATGGACCGGTGTAAAAATATAAATTTGATCAGCATGGAAATGCAGCAGGCAAATAAAACAATAACAAATAATTCTGCATAAATTTTTCGATAGGTTTCTTTGATTCGTTCATCCATAATTATTCCTCCCAAAAAAGTTCATCCAGTGTTTTTCCCAGAGCTTTGCAGATTGCAAGACACAGCTTTAAGGACGGGTTGTAGTCGCCGGCTTCAATCATACCGATGGTCTGCCGGGTGACTCCGGTTGCGGCAGCCAGATCTCCCTGGGACATATCCAGGGCAGCCCTGGCTGCTTTCATTTTAAGATTTTTCATGGAAAATGAAGGTTCCCTCCGTTTCTTTTGACAGGAGATTTGCAGGGAATCTGCGTATCTGTCTTTGGTATGGTTTTATTATAAAATATAAATTACAAAATGTCAAATATATATTACATTTTGCAAAAAGAAAAATGCATTGCTTGCATAGAATTTCCTGTGCTGTTATAATAAAACCAGCAGTAAAACCATATTTGACAGAGCAGAGAAAGGAACTATTTCTATGAATTATGCAACCATAAAGCCTGTAGATATTGCCAACGGACCGGGAGTAAGAGTGTCTTTGTTTGTCAGTGGCTGTACCCACCGATGCAAGGGCTGCTTTAATGAGGAGGCATGGGATTTTCAGTTTGGAAAGCCCTTTACACAAGAGGTTCAGGAACAGCTTCTCTCCAGTCTGGATCACGATTATATTGAGGGACTGACCCTGCTGGGAGGAGAGCCGATGGAGCCTTCCAATCAGGAAGCCCTTCTGCCCTTTATCCGGGCAGTCCGGGAACGTCTGCCGCAGAAAACCATCTGGTGCTTTACAGGTTATGATTTTGAAAAAGATATTCTTGGAAGGATGATGGAAGCATCCTCTGTTACCAGAGAGCTGATTCCGCTTTTTGATGTGATGGTGGATGGAAAATTTGTGGCAGAGAAAAGGAATCTGAGTCTGAAATTCCGCGGTTCAGAAAATCAGAGAGTGCTGAATGTGAAGAAGTCCCTGGAAGAGAAGCAGGCGGTCTGGATGGAGGAATTCCGTTAGGTTCCAGCGATTCCTGTTTGCTAAAAGATTGACAAATACAGCAGATAATGATACGCTGATAGAGATGTCTTAACGAAAAAATAACGTAACAGTTCAGGACGGCAGGAAAATGTCCCCTTTTGACTCGTTACAAAACAACAGTAAAATACAGGGAGGAACATCAATGAACAAAGGAAATATCATTGGATTGGGCGTGATGGCAGCAGCGGCAGCAGCAGTAGTAGCTGTGTCTGGTCCTGCATATGAGGCCATTCAGAACAGCAGGCTGGAGGCGGCAGCCGGCGGCGCAGAGATCACAGTGGTAAACGGAGAGGCAGAGGGCTTTGGCGGTCCGGTTCAGGCAGAAGTGACAGTGGCCGGTGATAAAATTATCGCTCTGAGCCTGACTGGAGAGGGAGAGACTCCGGAAATCGGCGGAGCTGCCATGTCTTCTCTGACAGAGGCCATTACAGCAGCCCAGACCCTGGAAGGAGTGGATGCAGTATCCGGAGCAACCATTACTTCTGAAGCAGTATTTTCCGCTGTAAAATCAGCAATGGGAATTGAGACTGCAGAGGAGGAAACCAAGGCAGAGGAAACTAAGGCTGAGGAAACAAAAGCAGAGGAGACCAAAGCAGAAGAGACCGAGGCCGTGAAGGAAGAACTGGAGGGCGCGCTCAAAGGAACAGCCAAGGGCTTTGGCGGAGAGATTCAGGCTCAGGCAGTTGTAGATGAGAACGGAACCATTACGGCTCTGATTTTAACCGGAGAGGGAGAGACTCCGGAAATCGGCGGAGCTGCCATGGAAGAGCTGACCGGCGCGATCCTGGAAAAGGGTACTGTAGAAGGAGTGGACGCAGTATCCGGAGCAACCGTTACTTCTGAAGGCGTGTTTGCTGCAGTGAAGGCTGCATTAGAGCAGTAATCACAAAATTGTGGGGGGAAATGTTTTTCACGAAAAATAAGACAGGAGATTCCCGCACCTGCCGGTTTCCGGAAAGGGCGGGTTTTCCTGTGCAGGAGAAGGAGAAGAGAACATTATGAGTTTATATTTGTACTTGATATTTCTTGGGGTAAGCTTTGGCGCATCGGTAGTAGGAGCTATCTGCGGAATCGGCGGAGGTGTACTGATTAAGCCGATTCTGGATGCTTTCGGGGTACTGAGTGTAGCCAGCATCAGCTTTTTATCCGGCTGTACGGTACTTTCCATGTCCTGTTATTCCGTTTTGAAGGCGCGGCTGAGCAAAGAGTCTCTGGTTGATTTAAAGACAGGTACTCCTCTGGCGATCGGCGCGGCAATCGGCGGTGTTGCGGGCAAAATGATGTTCCAGTATCTGTCCAATATGTTTGCCAACAAGGATCAGGTAGGCGCCATTCAGGCATTCTGTCTTTTGATCATTACTCTGGGAACGATGATTTATACGCTGAAAAAGGATCAGATTAAGACACTTCATGTAACAAATCCGCTGGTATGCATTGCCATTGGTCTTGTTCTGGGAATCTGTTCTTCTTTCCTGGGAATCGGCGGCGGCCCCATCAACCTGGTGGTACTGTTTTATTTCTTCTCTATGGATACCAAGACAGCAGCTCAGAACTCCCTGTACATTATTCTGTTCTCCCAGATTACCAGTCTGGTGAATACACTGGTTACCCGTACGGTTCCGGAATTTGAGATCGGACTTCTGATTCTTATGGTAGGCGGCGGAATTCTTGGCGGTGCAGCAGGAAGAATTGTCAATAAACGAATGGACGCTAATATGGTAAATAAACTGTTCATCGGCCTGATGGCAGTGATTATGATGATTTGTGCATATAATATTTATCAGTTTATGTAAGACTTCGTAATAAATTCGTCAGAAAGTTTCAAATACTTTCAGAAACCCTAAGGGAATGGTAAAGTCTTGCCGGGAATTTCATGGTAAAATAGTTTTGTAAGATGAAAACGAAGAAAACCATGAAAGGAGCGGTGGACAATGATAAAGAAAATAATCGGATATGTGGCAGCACTGATGATGGCTGCAGCAGCCTGTACCGGGTTCACCGTTGCCGGACAGGGTTACGAGATGTATCAGGCGGCAGTTGCGGAGACAAGTCTGGAGAGTATGGTGGATTCCATTCGCAGCAAAGAAGGCTATACCACTCTGGAGGAGCTGCCGGATACTTATCTGAATGCAGTGGTTTCTGTAGAGGATCACAGATTTTACAGCCATTTCGGTCTGGATCCGATTGCTATCTGCCGCGCTCTGGTCAATGACATCCGGGCAGGACGGTATGTAGAGGGTGGAAGCACCATTACCCAGCAGCTGGCCAAGAATCTGTATTTCAGCCAGGAAAAGAAGATGGAGAGGAAGATTGCCGAGGTATTCGCAGCCCTGGAGCTGGAGAGAAAGTACAGTAAGGATGAGATTCTGGAACTGTATGTCAACACCATTTCCTTCGGAGACGGATACCATACAGCAGGAGATGCCAGCCGCGGATATTTTGGAAAAGAGCCCTGGCAGATGAATGAGTATGAGTGCACGCTTCTGGCAGGCATTCCCAATGCTCCTTCCAGATATGCACCTACCAGGAATCCGGGTCTGGCGGCCCGTCGTCAGCAGCAGGTATTAAGAAGGATGGAGGCCTGCGGTCATCCAATCTCTTCTTCAACAAAAAGCCGCGCGGCAGCCTATGCGTCTCAGACTGCTCCTGTACAGACAGAGCAGAGGACAGGCGGGGCAAAGACAGCTCCTGTTTTAGGATTTGCAGGCGGAATTTAAAAAGTGAGAAAAAGTGAGAAAAAGTGAGAGCCGGTTCGTTACAGAGCCGGCTCTTTTATCATACAATATTGTTTTAAAGAAAAGTGAGCTTCCACAATGTCATACAGCCGGAAGCCGAAATGGTGATAGAATTCCAGATTTTTTTCATTATGGGTTTCCAGTGAAATCATCATCTGATGGCGGTTTGCATAGTTGATGGCATCATCCAGAAGAAGAGCTGCAATTCCATGATGCTGCATCTGGGGATTGACAGCCAGATAAATAATGTGAAGCCTCTGATTCTGATGAAGGCGCTCTGTCCAGCGGGAATTCAGATAATCCTCCCCTTTTAAAAAATTACCGAAGGTTTTAAGCGTCGGATCCTCCTTGATGAGATAGGTGTCTGTCTGGAGAAGGGCCTTGGCTTCTGATAGATAAAAATGAATAAAATTATAGGGCTCTGCTTCATCAGAAACCACAAGTACGCCGTTTAATTCAGGGCTGTCGGCAAATATTTCACATGTTTCATAAAATTCAGTCATATCGCAGTGGAACAGCTCCGGCATCAGGCGGGCCCGGATATCCGGGTCCGGTATCAGAGTTTCGTAAAGGGGATCGTGGGCGAAACATTGATTCAGCAGCAGTTCCAGCTTTGGTAAATCATCTCGGGTTACGCGGTATAGCGTTGTACTGTCCATAAAAATTTGGCAGAAGATCAGTCTGCCTTTCCTTTCTAAGGTATTTCTGTAATTGTAGTTTCGTTATTTTCCGTTCCTGTTTTAACATACAAGAAAGGCTTTCTCTGCCAGGGCTTTTAATTGCTCGAGAGCCATGGAAAGCTCCTCCAGCTGAGTGGTGCGGATACGGGTGAGAAGGCGGATTTCCTCCTGAAAATCAGAAGCTTTTGTTTTTTCCTTTGCCAGAAGAGCCTTTACCAGGTGGTACAGATTCTGGTGGGGAAGCAGCCGTTGATAACCCCATTTCAGACGTTCCCGCGGCTGGTGGAAGGCGTAATCGGTAAAGTGATTGTAAACCTGCTCATCAAACATAAAAGCATAGGCATTGTTGTCCAGCTGATACAGACTTCCCAGAGCAGCCTTTAAATCATTCTGCTTCAGGCTTTCAATCGCATTGTCCAGAAGGGACAGCCGCTTTATGAAAATTTCATGAGGATAAAACACATTGCCGTACCAGTCAATCCGAACAAGCTCATCCTGAGCCAGCAAAAACAGTTCTAAGGCACGGCTTTCGTCTTTCCGGGAATTTTCAAAAAGCTGTTCTGCCTCCGAAAGGTGTCCCTCCTGCAAAAGGGTACGGTACTGGCGATTTGTGTTCTCAATGGTTTTGTAAGCATCTTCCGCAGACAGCTCTGCCTGAGAAAGAAGCTTCTTCAGTGAGGAAAAGCTGGCGGAAACCTCCTTAGGCCCTTCGCATTCAAGAGCCTTTGCGGCCCGACGCATGACAGGGGCAAAATTCAGCGGAACAACGGCAGTCTGATCCAGCTCATGAACAAGGAGAAGAAACAGCTCGTGGTGGAGACGGTACACATCCTCGTCATAATAATCATCGTTGTCAAACTGAGAGTGATAGTGGGTTTCCATAAAGCTGCCGCCTGTAAAATCATTTACCATAGAAGGGATGCCTGCAATGGCAATGGAAAAATCATCAGACCAGGTTTCGATGGGAGCTGTTACACTGGTTTCATCCGGATATGCCTTTGTAAGGGGCGGAAGCTGCCGGAGGAATTCATTCAGATAGCTGGTGTATTCGTAGCAGCTGCGGATTCTTGCGCGGGTTCCGTGGGCCAGAGCAGGAAGCTCAAAGTTCAAATCAGCAATGACCTTTCCCGCCCATTCGGGATGAGCGGTGAAAACCTGTTCATAGGCGCCGGTGGACCAGTCAAAGCTGGAGTCGGCAACTCCCCATTCCTCTGCGGCCATGGCGCAAAACACAAGGGTGTTCCGGGGCTGACAGCCGCTGCGAATCAAGGCTCTGGCAATTCCAAGCATCATGGAAACGGCAGTATTGTCATCCTGAAATCCGCTGAAATAAGAGTCGTAATGGGCAGACAGAAGAATCATCCGCTCCGGGTGAAGACCGGGAATAGTGCCGGTTATGTTGTAGGTGGTGCAGCCGCGGGTAACTCTTGTATCGGCATCAAGCGTAACAAGAAGTTCTCCGGGACAGTCTGTATTTTCGTTTGCCGTCAGCATGGCCTTTAAGGGGGCGGCGTCTTTTCTGGAAATGGAAAAGGCCGGTGCGTTTTCCGGTCCGGCAATATCCTGGGCATTAAGCGCTTCATCGTCGATCTCGCCGTATCCTCCGCTCTGAACGGCAATCAGAGCCGCAGCGCCCTTTAAATGGGCCTGGTAAACGGGATAATTGATCCACCATTCATCTCTCTGATTGATTTCTACCAGAACCAGTTTTCCCGATACGTCTCTGCCTTCGTAATCCGCCTCCGTACCCTTGCCCAGATACAAAAGGGGATATTCCCGGGGGCCGTCTGTGACCATGGTGGTCTGATAAGCACCTAAGAGAACAGAGCGTTTTTCTCCATCCGGCGCGGTGTAGGAGAGAAGAGCCTTTTTAAATTCCCAGCCGTCTGCCGTAACGGGATCTTTGGTAACGGAGCAAAGACCGATCCGTTCCATTTCCTCTTTCAGCATTTCTCCTGTCTGGAATTCCGCCCGGGAACCTGAGGTCCGGTATCCCAGTTCGGGATGAGTGCGAAACTGTTCCATTTTTTTGGCCAGCCGGTAAGAATAATCTATGTCAAGAGCATTCAGAAGTTCCTGTTGTATCTCCATTTTGATTGCCTCCCTGTCGATTAATCGGCTTTATTATATCACTTGCAGAAAAGAAAGCAAGTAAAAAACGGATCCTCTCGCAGAAGCACTATGTTCTGCGGAAGAATCCGTTTTTATGAATCAGCCGGTACTGACGCGGAGTCATTTTGCACCGTTTTTTAAACTGACGGTAAAAATAGCTGAGATTTTCGTAGCCTACATAAATGGCAATTTCCTCAACCCGGAGATCCGTCTCAAGAAGCAGCTGGACAGCCATCTGGAACCGCTTTTTCATCAAAAGCTCCCGGAATGTATGGCCGGTTTCTTCTTTGATAATTTTGCTCATGGTGGACAGGGGCTGGTGGAAATCATCGGCCAGCTGGCTTAAGGTTACGGTACTGTAATGGGAATCAATACAGCTCAGAGTTTCCCGTATAATGGTGTCTCTGTGACCATGGAAAAAATTGCTGCTGATACAGTGAGAGCTGTCTGTCAGATGGAGAAAAATCAATCCCATGGTATACTGGTATAAAGCAAGCGCGTTGCCGGGTTTTTCACAGGAAATCTGAAGCAGATTGTCCACAAGATTGTGAATCAGCCGAAGTCCGTTGGTATGCAACAGAAGATACTGGGAAACAGGATTGTTCTGGCGCAGAGAATTTACAAGGAAAGCTCTGATTTCATTTTCCTCTGAAATCATCTGCAGGGGAATATCGAAAAATTCCGGACGAATAATAAAAACAATTCCGAGATTCCCTTTCTCTCCGGGAGGCCTGCTGTGCTCCACATATTGGTTCATCAACAGGAGATCCCCTTCGTTGAGCGTTATCTCGGTTCCGTTGATCTGATGGGTAATGGAACCGGAATAAGCATAAAACATTTCAATGTATTTGTGTTTGTGCGTGGGAATTCCTGCTTCTGCATCCAGCAGCCGTACAGCAATCATTTGACGGTTATGAAAAAATAGTTCAAATTCAAGCTCTGCTGCAGTATGCTCATCTGCAATCTGGAATTTTTCTGTCAGATACTGTTCTTCTTCTGGAGTCAGGCAAAGAAGTTTTTTCAATTCTTGTTCTTTCATATTCTGTCGTTCACTTCTTTCTTCTGCACCATTCCGATCTGGCTGCAGATATAGGGTACTTTCATAGAAACTTTTACACTGTTTTTTAGTATATCAGAAAAAACAGAAATTGTTTAGATTCTGGATTTACAAAAAACTATCTTGTTTTTCTGTTATAGTTTAACAGTAAAAGACAGCAGGTATACAGGTTCTGCAAACGTGTGAAAATGAGATGCAGTTTCTTCAGCCGGGGAATGCTTGATTTTCAGAAAAAAGTATGCTATGAATGAAGCAGAAGAAACGGGGACTTTGTGGAAGGTTTCCGGAAGGAGGAGAGCATTTGGCAAAGAAACGGGAATTTCGTTTTCCGTCATCAGATGGAAAAACTGTGATTTACGGAACGGAATGGGTTCCGGAGGAGGGACGATGCAGGGCGGTTCTGCAGATCACTCATGGAATGATAGAATACAGAGACCGATACCGGGAGACGGCTTCCTTCCTTGCAGACCGGGGATTTGCTGTGGCAGTCTGTGACCAGCTGGGACATGGGGATTCTGTCATTTCTGCGGATATGCGGGGATATTTTTCTGACGAGCCGGGATGTATCTGCCTGATTCGCGATATGCATCAGGTGAGAAAGCAGATGGAAGGAAGGTATCCGGGGCTTCCCTGTTTTATGCTGGGACACAGTATGGGATCGTTTCTGACCAGATGCTATATGACGAAATACGGCAGGGGGCTTTCTGGTGTGATTCTTGCGGGAACGGGAGGAATTCCCTCCTGGATTGCAGGCGCCGGTCTGGTTTTATTAAGGCTTATGGCGGCAGGGCAGGGATGGCATGCATACAGCCCTCTGGCAGAGAAAACGGTATTTTCCGGAAAATACAAAAAATACGATCTTTCGGGAAAGCATCCGGAGGACAGCTGGCTGACCAGGGATACCGCACTGGCAAAGGAATATTATGGGGATCCCCGCAGTCAGTTCGGATTTAGTCTGAACGGATTTTACGGTCTGGTCGATGCCGTTTATTATGCCAATGACAGGCTGCTGATGAAACAGATACCAGAAACACTTCCTGTTCTGCTTTTGTCAGGAGGGGAGGATCCTCTGGGCGATTTTGGGCGTGGAACGGAGAAAGCGGCCGGATGGTACAGGAAGGCAGGGATAAAGAATATAGAATGCAGAATTTATCCCGGAGCCCGCCATGAGGTATTAAACGAAATCAACCGGAAACAGGTTTATGAGGATATTCTGGGCTGGTGCGAACAGCAGATCGGCCCGGAAAAAACAAAAGAAAAATTGGAAGAGGCAGGAGAATAGAATGGATACCAGGACAGACAGAATCATTCCCATTACAGATTTTACGGCACCGGAGCTGGATGTGTACGCAAGGCTTTCTGAAAATCAGCTGTATCATCTGTATGAGCCGGATACCGGGATTTTTATAGCGGAAAGCCCCAATGTGATTGAACGGGCGCTTAATGCAGGATATGAGCCTCTTTCTTTTTTGGCGGAAACAAAAGAAATTTTCGGGGAGGCACAGAAGGTTCTCAGCCGGTGTGAGGATACCCCGGTTTTTACGGCTGATTTTCAGGTGCTTACCCGTCTGACCGGGTTTTCCCTGACCCGCGGGCTTCTCTGCGCGATGAGGAGAAAGCCTTTGCCGGCGCCGGAGTCGGTATGTGCCGGAGCTCGCAGAATTGCTGTTTTGGAAAGGGTGATGAATCCCACCAATGTAGGGGCGATTTTCCGTTCCGCCGCCGCCCTGGGAATGGATGCCGTGCTTTTGACTCCCGGCTGCAGCGATCCCCTGTACCGGAGAGCCGCCCGGGTCAGCATGGGAACGGTGTTCCAGATCCCCTGGACCTTTCTGGATGAGAAGGACTGCGCCTGGCCGGAGGAGGGGCAGGAGTTTCTCAGAAAGCTGGGATTTCGGACAGCGGCCATGGCTTTGAAGCAGGATTCTGTAAGCATCGATCACCCGGCTCTTCTGGCAGAGGACAGGCTTGCGGTTGTACTGGGAACGGAGGGGGACGGGCTGTCAGAAACGACCATTGCAGACTGTGATTACACGGTGATGATTCCCATGTCCCACGGAGTGGACTCTCTGAATGTGGCGGCTGCCAGTGCTGTGGCTTTCTGGGAACTGGGAAAAAAGAAAATAAAGTAAAAAACTAAGAAAATAAAGTTTTTAAAATCAGGCAAAAAAATAATTGACAAATGAAACTGCCAGGTGTATTATCCTCTGCATAAAGGCAAAGGCGTCTGTGAGATACAAATCTCAGAGACGCCTTTTCTTTTATATCATTCAGCAAAGGCAAGGGCGTCTGTCATGGGGAACATGACAGGCGCCTTTGCTGCTGTAAGCGGAAGGAGAACAATTATGAAAAAGATTCCGGAGTATTTTGGAAGCAAGGTATTTGATGACAGAGAGATGAAAGCAAATCTTTCTGCAAAGGTATATCAGTCTTTGCGTAAAACCATTGATGAGGGCGCCAGGCTGGATATTACCGTAGCCAATTCAGTTGCAGCAGCAATGAAGGACTGGGCTGTAGCCCACGGCGCAACCCATTACACCCACTGGTTTCAGCCGCTTACAGGAATTACGGCAGAAAAGCATGACAGCTTTATTTCTCCCTCACCGGCAGGCGGCGTGATTATGGAGTTTTCCGGAAAAGAGCTGATTAAGGGGGAACCGGATGCGTCCTCCTTTCCCTCCGGCGGACTGAGGGCAACCTTTGAGGCAAGAGGCTATACTGCCTGGGATCCTACTTCCTATGCTTTTATTAAAGGAAAGACCCTTTGTATTCCCACAGCCTTTTGTTCCTACGGGGGAGAGGCGCTGGATAAGAAAACACCGCTGCTTCGTTCCATGAAGGCACTGAATAAGCAGGCGCTTCGGATTCTCCGTCTTTTTGGAAATAAGGATGTGAAATATGTGTTCACCTCAGTCGGACCGGAGCAGGAATACTTTTTGATAACAAAAGAAATGTATGACCGGAGAAGAGATCTTCGGTTTACCGGACGGACCCTGTTCGGAGCAAAACCGCCCAAGGGACAGGAAATGGACGATCACTATTTCGGCGTAATTAAGCCGAGGGTGGAAGCCTATATGGAGGATTTGAATAAAGAATTGTGGAAACTGGGGATTTATGCAAAGACAGAGCATAACGAGGTGGCACCGGCGCAGCACGAACTGGCACCTGTCTATACGACAACCAATGTGGCAACGGATCACAACCAGCTGACCATGGAGATTATGCAGAAGGTGGCGGCAAAGCACGGTCTGGTATGTCTCCTTCATGAAAAACCGTTTGCCGGCGTTAACGGAAGCGGCAAGCATAACAACTGGTCGATTTCCACAGATTCCGGAGTAAATCTTCTTTCGCCGGGAGAAACGCCTTATGAAAACGCACAGTTTCTTTTATTCCTCTGTGCGGTGATCAAGGCTGTGGATGATTATCAGGATCTTCTCCGGATCTCTGTGGCAACCGCGGGAAATGATCATCGTCTGGGGGCCAACGAAGCGCCGCCGGCAGTGGTGTCAATTTTCCTGGGAGATGAGCTGAATGCAGTGCTGGAGGCGATTGAAAAGGATATCCCCTATGCGGGGACCCAGAAAACGCAGATGAAGCTGGGGGTAGATGTACTGCCGAAGTTTAACCGGGACACGACAGATCGAAACAGAACCTCTCCCTTTGCTTTTACAGGAAATAAATTTGAATTCCGTATGCTGGGCTCCTCAAACAGTATTGCCTGCGCCAATATTATGTTAAACAGCGCCGTGGCAGAAAGTCTGAAAATCTACGCAGACCGTCTGGAAAAGGCAGAGGATTTTGAGACAGCTCTTCATGAGATGATCCGGAAAACCATTCAGGATCATAAAAAAATCATTTTTAATGGAAATGGTTATGACGAGTCCTGGATTCAGGAGGCAACACAGGAAAGAGGTCTTTTGAACTACCGGACTACGGCAGACTGCATGCCTCATCTTCTGGATAAGAAAAATGTAGAGATGCTGACCTCTCATAAGGTTTTCTCTGAGGCAGAGCTGAAATCAAGATGTGAAATTATGCTGGATAATTACTGCAAAACCATAGTCATTGAGGCCAATACCATGACAGAAATGGTGCAGACAGAGATTGCTCCTGCAGTTTCCGCTTATGCCCTGGAGCTTTCCAAAACGGCAGCGGCGAAAAAGGCACTGGATGCCGGCATTGCCTGCAGCTACGAAAAAGGACTGGTATGCCGTCTCTCTCTTCTGACTGACGCAATGGCAGAGAAGAAGGAGGAGCTGGTTCAGGCTCTGGCAGATATACAGAAAGCAGAAGATGTGGTTCAGGAGTCAGCGATGATTCGTGATAAGGTTCTGGTTAAAATGGAAGAGCTGCGGGCGGTCTGTGATGAGGCGGAAACCCTGACAGCAAAGTCATACTGGCCGTTTCCCACCTATGGAGATCTGCTGTTTGGCGTTCGCTGACAAAGGGAAAATAAAATAACAGGAGGATGTGGAATAAAAGAAAATGCGGCTGAAAAATGCCGGAAAAAGAAAGAAGTATATACAGGCAACCGCCCGCAGAAGCTGCAGGCGATTGCCTGTATGAATTACGTTGATTTTTGGAGGTAAATACCTATGTGCTCAATTATGGGATACTGCGGACCCGGTGCAGATTATGAAAGGTTTATGGAGGGCTTTGAAAAAACAATTTCCAGAGGACCGGATGACAGCCGGGTTGTGGATACGGGAAATGGTTATCTGGGCTTTCACCGTCTGGCGATTATGGGGCTTACCCCGTCGGGAATGCAGCCGTTTCGTCTGGGAAACAGCTATGTGGTCTGCAATGGAGAGATTTACGGCTTTGAGAAGCTGAAAAAGGAGCTTTCTGATAAATACACCTTTGAGAGTGATTCTGACTGCGAGGTGCTTTTGCCTTTGTACCGGGAATACGGCACCGGTATGTTTGCAATGCTGGATGCAGAGTTTGCCTGCATCCTTTATGACGGAGAGACAAATACTTATCTGGCTGCCAGAGATCCCATCGGAATTCGTCCCCTGTATTACGGATATGATAAAGATGGAGTGATTCTCTTTGCCAGTGAGGCGAAAAATCTGACAGCTCTGACGGATCGGATTATGCCCTTTCCTCCGGGACATTATTATAAGGACGGAGAGTTTGTCTGCTACTGCGATATTTCTCATCCGGAGTCTGTATGCAGGGACGATCTGGATACTGTGTGCCGGAAGATTCACGATAAGCTGACAGCAGGCGTGGAGAAGCGTCTGGCAGCTGATGCAAAGGTGGGCTTCCTTCTTTCCGGAGGACTGGATTCCTCCCTGGTCTGCGCCATTGCAGCAGGAAAAAGCAGAGAGCCTATCCGGACCTTTGCCATCGGTATGAGTGAGGATGCCATTGATCTGAAATATGCCCGGCAGGTGGCAGATTATATTGGGAGCGATCACAGAGAGGTATTTATGACTCCGGAACAGGTGATTTCGGAGCTGGAGCATGTGATTTACCTGTTAGGAACCTATGATATTACTACAATCCGGGCATCTATGGGAATGTATCTGGTGTGCAGAGCCATTCATCAGGAAACGGATATCCGTGTTCTTCTTACAGGAGAGATTTCTGACGAGCTGTTCGGGTATAAATATACAGATTTTGCTCCGGATGCAGAGGCTTTTCAGAAGGAGTCGGAAAAGCGGATCCGGGAGCTTCATATGTATGATGTTCTCCGGGCGGATCGCTGTATTTCTGTCAACTCCCTGGAGGCCCGGGTTCCCTTTGGGGATCTGGATTTTGTAAAATACGTTATGTCTGTGGATCCGGAATTGAAACAGAACAAATACGGAAAGGGAAAATATCTGCTGCGCCGTGCCTTTTTAGAGGATGGCTGTCTGCCTGAGGAAATTCTCTGGAGAGAGAAGGCGGCATTTTCTGATGCAGTGGGTCATTCGATGGTAGATTACCTGAAAGCCTATGCAGAGGAGAAGTATACGCAGGAGGAGTTTGAGAAGAAAGCGGCAGAGTATTCCTATGCCCGGCCTTTTACAAAGGAGTCACTGCTTTACCGGGAAATTTTTGAATCTTATTATCCCGGTCAGGCAGAAATGATTGCAGGCTTCTGGATGCCGAACAGGGACTGGAGGGGCTGTGATGTCAACGATCCTTCTGCCCGTGTGCTTTCCAACTACGGAGCCAGCGGGAAATAACAGTGATGCGGGAATGAGAGTAAAAGAAAGGAATCAGCAATGACAAAGTATATTTTTGTAACAGGAGGCGTGGTATCCGGTCTGGGAAAGGGAATTACGGCAGCGTCTCTGGGAAGGCTTTTAAAGGCGAGAGGACTGAAGGTGGCAGCGCAGAAGCTGGATCCCTATATTAATGTGGATCCGGGAACCATGAGTCCCTATCAGCACGGCGAGGTTTTTGTCACAGAGGATGGGGCGGAAACCGATCTGGATCTGGGTCATTATGAACGGTTTATTGATGAGGATCTGAACCGGTATTCCAATCTGACTACGGGAAAGGTCTACTGGAATGTATTAAACAAGGAGCGCCGGGGAGAGTATCTGGGCTCTACGGTGCAGGTGATTCCTCATATTACAGACGAGATTAAGGAGTTTGTATACCGGGTGGGGAAGCAGACAGACGCAGATGTGGTAATTACAGAAATCGGAGGAACCATTGGAGATATGGAGTCCCAGCCGTTTCTGGAAGCGGTGCGCCAGATTTCTCTTGAGGTCGGACGGGAAAACAGCCTGTTTATCCATGTAACTCTTGTTCCCTATTTAAAGGGCTCTGAGGAGCACAAGTCAAAGCCGACCCAGCATTCGGTAAAGGAGCTGCAGGGAATGGGGATCAATCCTGATATGATTGTTCTGCGCTGCGATGAACCGCTGGAGGAATCTATTTTTCAGAAAATTTCTCTGTTTTGCAATGTCAGCCAGGACTGTGTTATTGAAAACAGAACACTGCCCAATCTGTATGAGGCTCCGCTGATGCTGGAAAAGCAGAACTTTTCTGACGCAGTATGCAGAAAGCTTCACCTGGATCCTCCGAAGGCGGATCTGCGGGAGTGGGAGCAGCTGGTGGAGCGGATTCGCAATCGGGATCAGGAGGTTTCCATTGGCCTGGTGGGAAAATATGTGAAGCTGCATGACGCCTATCTGTCTGTGGCAGAGGCGCTGAACCATGCAGGCTATGCTTATCATTCTCATGTACGGATCCACTGGATTGATTCTGAATCCATTAACAGGGAAAATGTCGGGGAAATTCTGGATGGACTGCAGGGAATTTTGATTCCCGGCGGTTTTGGAAGTCGTGGAATTGAAGGCATGATTCTGGCGGCGGCCTATGCCCGGGAGCACAGGATTCCTTATCTTGGCATTTGTCTGGGAATGCAGATTGCGGTAATCGAGTATGCCCGGAATAAAGCCGGACTTTTGGATGCCCATTCCGGAGAGTTTGATGAGCAGTGTGCCAGCAAGGTGATTGATTTTATGCCCGGCCAGAGCGAGGATCTGGATAAAGGGGGGACCCTTCGCCTGGGAAGCTATCCCTGCCTGATTCAGGAGAATACAAAAATGAAAGAATGCTATGGTACAGACCTGATTTATGAACGTCACCGTCACCGGTATGAGTTTAATAATGCGTACAGGGAGAGACTGGAGCAGGCAGGCCTGAGAATCAGCGGAACTTCTCCTGAGGGGCGTCTGGTGGAGACTGTGGAGATTTCTGACCATCCGTTTTATGTGGGCGTTCAGTTCCATCCGGAGTTTAAGAGCCGTCCCAATGAACCGCATCCTTTGTTTTGCGGTTTCATAGGCGCTGCGCTTGGACGGAGTATGGGAAAATAAGATTCAGGAGGAAATCGGATTATGGCTGTTCATGAGGAATGCGGCGTTTTCGGGATCGTCAGCCCGAAAAGGGAGGCTGTGGCGGAGGTTGTCTATTACGGGCTGTATGCGCTTCAGCACCGGGGACAGGAAAGCTGCGGAATTGTGGTAAATGATGACGGCGTTTTTTCATCTTATAAGGATCTGGGGCTGGTAAATGAGGTGTTTTCTAAAGAAACACTTCCCCGCCTGTCAGAGGGAACCATGGCTGTGGGCCATGTCAGATACGGTACCACAGGAGGAAATACACGGAATAACTGCCAGCCTGTTGAGGTCAATCATCAGAAAGGGAAAATGGCTCTGGCGCACAACGGCAATCTGAGCAATGCTTTGAAGCTGAGGGACCAGCTGGAGCTTTCCGGTGCGATTTTTCATACAACCAGCGATACAGAAACCATTGCCTATGTTGTCACAAGGGAAAGGCTTCACTCCTCCAGCATTGAGGAGGCAGTCAGCAGGGCTATGGATACGCTGGAGGGCGCCTATTCGATGATTCTCATGTCTTCTGCAAAAATGATTGCGGTCCGGGATCCCTTTGGCTTCCGCCCTCTCTGCTATGGTAAAATGCCGGACGGAGCCTGGGTGGCTGCTTCGGAAAGCTGCGCGTTGTCTGCAGTGGGGGCAGAATTTGTCCGGGATCTGATTCCCGGAGAGATTCTTGTTTTTCGTGACGGCGAGGTTATTTCCCGCCGGGAACACTGCGGAAAGCAGAAGCGGAAAACCTGCATTTTTGAATATATTTATTTTGCAAGACCGGATTCTGTCATAGACGGGATTTCTGTCCATGAATCCCGAAAAAGAGCAGGAGAACTTCTGGCAGAGGCGTATCCTGTTGAGGCGGATATTGTAATCGGTGTTCCGGACAGCGGACTGGATGCGGCCCTGGGATATGCGGAGGCATCGGGGATTCCCTACGGAATCGGACTGATTAAAAACAAATATATTGGAAGAACCTTTATTTCTCCGGGACAGAACAACCGTCTGGATCAGGTGCGGATCAAATTAAGCCCGGTGGAAAGTGCAATCAGAGGACGGAGAGTCATTATTATTGACGATTCCATTGTCCGGGGAACGACAAGCAAACGGATTGTGAGCCTGCTGCGGGATGCAGGCGCGGCGGAAATTCACATGAGAATCTCTGCGCCTCCCTTTCTTCATCCCTGTTATTACGGAACAGACATTGATTCGGAAGAAAATCTGATTGCCTGTCATCACAGCATGGAGGAGATTGCAGAAATGATCGGAGCAGATTCCCTGGGATATCTGCCTATGGAAAAGCTGGGCCGTCTGGCAGGCGGTGAAAATTACTGCGCAGCCTGTTTTAACGGAGAATATCCCACAACAGTGCCTGAGGACACCAGAAAAGACAGGTTTGAGCGGAGGCTGTCTCAGAGGGTTTTGTGACAGAAAAAGGAAAACAGAGAGAAGAAAACAGAGAAAGGAAAACAGGATGATACCCAATACCAATTACAGTCAGTTAAAGGATTCTTATTTATTTTATCATATTGCCCAGAAAACAGGAGCTTATCTGGAAGAGCATCCGGGTGCGCGCCTGTACCGGATGGGGATCGGTGACGTTTCCCGTCCCCTGTGCGGCGCAGTGATTCGTGCTCTGCACGAGGCTGTGGAGGATCAGGCAAGGGCGGCAACGTTTCACGGCTATATGCCGGAGTGCGGAGATCCGGCTTTGCGCCGCAGGATTGCAGAGTATTATCAGAACAGAGGCGTCAGCCTTCTGCCGGAGGAGGTTTTTGTATCCAGCGGGGCAAGTGATGAGCTGGGAGATATTCTGGATCTGTTTGGCCGGGACAAGACGGTTTTAATTATGGAGCCGGCCTATCCTGCATATGTGGATGCCAATGTTATGGCAGGAAACAGGATTCTCCATCTTCCGGCGGGAAGGGAAAATGGATTTTTACCGGTTCCGGATCCGTCGCTTCAGGCTGATATTATTTATATCTGTTCCCCTAATAATCCTACCGGCGCTGTTTTTGACTGTGAAAAGCTGAAAACCTGGGTGGATTATGCGCGAAGCACAGACGCAGTGATTCTTTTTGACGGAGCCTATGAAGCCTTTATTGAGGACGAGAAGCTGCCTCACAGTATTTTTGAAATCGAGGGCGCAAGGGAGTGTGCAATTGAAATCTGCTCTCTTTCCAAAACGGCAGGATTCACAGGAACAAGATGCGGATATACGGTGATTCCGCGGGAATTAAGCAGGGGAGGCATGAATCTGAACCAGATGTGGGTGAGAAACCGTACAACCAGAACCAATGGCGTGTCCTATGTGATTCAAAAAGGGGCAGAGGCAGTGTTTTCAGAGGAAGGACAAAAGCAGATCCGGGAAAATATCAGGATTTACAAGGAAAATGCAGTCTGTCTGATGGATGCCCTGGATCGGCTGGGAATCTGGTACTGCGGCGGAAAAAATGCTCCCTATATCTGGATGAAATGCCCGGATTCCATGGGAAGCTGGGAGTTTTTTGATTATCTTCTTCAGGAACTTCAGATTGTGGGAACTCCGGGAGCGGGATTTGGAGCCTGCGGGGAAGGATATTTCCGTTTTTCCACCTTTGGCTCACAGGAAGATACCAGGGAAGCTGCAAGAAGACTTCTGGCAGCAAGGGAACTGAGACTGAGGTAGGGATTTTTCCGCAGAGGACGTGCTGCGGCATGAAGGGGAACAGGTCTGCAGCATGAATGAAAGAGGAAAAGGGCAGAGGAGCGGACAGCTGAAAATGGGGTTGTAGGGAGAGTCAAATCATGGTAAACTGAGAGAAAAACTAATTAAAACATAAGATACAGGGGAGAAGAAGCTATGCCAGTATTTGATTTTAACCACATGCCGGATGAAAAAAACGGTCAGGCAGTGTGCACGTATACAACCTTTTTGTCCAGTGAAGCAGAGGCATCACCGGAGAAACCGATTTTGATTCTGGATAACCGGGAGAGAAAGTGGCCCCATCATTCCTGCGGAATGTTTACCAATCCTGTAAAGAGAACCTCCTTTGAATTTAAGGAGGAGGGCGCTGCGGCAGATATCCGGAAGCTGGATGCCCGTTTTGTAAGCCTGCTGAAGTGGCTGGGAGAAAACCATATTTCTGTGCGTCTTTCCGGAGAAAACCGGGAGGAGGGCTACTGTGTGTACCGGATCCGGGAGACTGCCTTTGGTGGAGGGACTAAGCTGTCTGCCGAGGACGGATTTCTTCAGTTTATGATTGAGCGGCTCTTTGCCAGTCCTGCGCCCTCAGAGGAAGAGGGAGAGGAGGAAGCGGCAGAGGATGGCGATGATATGAAGCTGACCAGTCTGCAGAGCATTACAGATTTTATGACCTGCGCAGGAAAGACTCTGCCGGATAATATCCGTCTCTGGGCAAGAAGAAACCTTGCCGTTGCCCGTTCCAGTGAGGTTTCCCCGGAAGAGCGGCGCCATGCCCAGAGAGCGCTTTCCATTATGATGAATATTCAGTGGAAGAACCATTATTTTGAGTCCATTGATCCAAAAGAGGCCCGCAGGATTTTAGATGAGGAGCTTTACGGAATGGAGCGGGTAAAGCAGCGGATTATGGAGACGATTATTCAGATCAACAGAACCCATACCCTGCCGGCCTATGGACTTTTGCTGGTGGGACCTGCGGGAACAGGAAAATCTCAGATTGCCTATGCGGTTGCCAGAATTTTAAAGCTGCCCTGGACTACTCTGGATATGAGCTCTATCAGTGATCCGGAGCAGCTGACCGGAAGCTCCAGAGTTTATGCCAATGCCAAGCCGGGCATGATTATGGAGGCATTTTCCATGGCAGGCGAATCCAATCTGGTGTTCATTATTAACGAGCTGGATAAGGCCACATCTGCCAGAGGAAGCGGAAATCCGGCGGATGTTCTGCTGACACTTCTGGACAATCTGGGCTTTACTGATAACTATATGGAGTGCATGGTGCCTACCATGGGCGTGTATCCCATTGCAACGGCAAATGACAAATCACGGATCAGCGCGCCTCTTATGTCAAGGTTTGCTGTGATTGACATTCCGGATTATACGGCGGAGGAGAAAAAGATTATTTTTTCCCGTTTTGCCCTTCCGAAGGTTCTCCGCCGCATGAGCTTAAAGCCGGAGGAATGTGTGATGACAGAAAGCGGGCTGGACACAGTGATCCGCAGGTTTGAAAATACCAGCGGCATCCGGGACCTGGAGCAGGCGGCAGAGCATCTTGCAGCCAATGCCCTGTATCAGATTGAGGTGGACGGTGTGTCCTTTGTGGAATTTGACAGGGAGAGGGTGGAGCTTCTTCTGGGAGAAGACTAAGCGGATTGGACCGGGACAGCCGGAAGAAAAGAACCTTTCCGGGCTTCACTATTTAATGCAGAATCTTTTGAAAATTTCCAAAAATAGGCGCAAAAAAGCAGCAAATCTTTGCGGATTTACTGCTTTTTTGCCGCTGCAAAGCGGCGGTTATTCAGTTTATTATCTTTTCATCAGGAGATACAAATAAAAGCTTTAAATCCCCGTTGTTTCCATCAACCTTAATATAGCACCGCCAACAGATTTTTCATCTTCAGCAACGATTTGATTGTCTCTAATAAATTATCTTATAGATTTTATAGCCTGCAAACGGTCAAATATTGGCGGATTATGTTTTTGCGGAAGGCCACATAAATAAAGACCGAAAACATGGAACAACTAAAGAACAGGCTCAGAAATGGGTAAATGAAGCCGTGACGGCGTATAGCAGATGGAATGGAGATGTAACTATTTACATTTCTCGAAACGGCGCATTTGCAATAAATTTAAAGGAAAAGACAATCAGTAATGCATATAGTTCGGATGAATATGACGAGAAAGTTAGGAGTCTATTGGAGGTATTAGAAAATGATTAAATGCCCCATTCTTGAAACAGAAATTGATATCGGGGAATGTGTTGTGATTGTGGATGCCTGTGAAGGCTCTGTAAAATAAACTGTTTTGAGTGAAGCTGTTTTAGAAAACAGTAAATGGAAAGAAATCTGCAGGATGTGCAAATACCATGATAATTAATACCACCAGTCAGCAGGTCGGTGGTATGTTTTTACCCCTTAAAATGCTCGAAAGCCTTGTAAATAAAGGGTTTCCCCAGTATTTACAAGGCTTCCTGAAAAGTGGAGCTGAGGGGAATCGAACCCCTGTAAAAACCTTGTATTTACAGGGAAAAACAGGGTTCGTGTGATACTTTGTGTGATATCGTGTGATATTATTCGACTTTTAACTTTTCAAAATGGCTGTTGATAGCCTTGTTTTGTCGGGCAGATTCCAGGTCAATAACATTCCGGTAAACAGATTTCATGATGTTATCAGAAGCCCATCCGCCACGCTGTAAAATATACTGGTCAGGTATTCCGATAGCGTGCATAATGGATGCTGCATAATGGCGTAAATCATGAAAGCGAAAATGCGGAACGTCAAGCTGCTTTAATTTCCGGCCGAACTGCTGCGTTATCTGGTTGGGGGTGAGGTTTACAACTCGCCCCTTTTTTGTGGCTATTTTCTCCATCACAAAAGCGGGCATTTCGACAGTACGATAACTGCTTCCTGTTTTTGGCTGCTTAATTACCCAGATCTTATTTTCATCTAAGACCATGGAGGCCTTGACTGTCACTGTATTTCCTTTTATGCACGTTGCATCCAGGGCGGATATCTCCCCGCGCCGGAGCGGTGCAAAGGCAGCCAGCAACACGGCTTTTTCCAACTCTGTCCCCTGAATGTCCTGCAGCAGCTTTTTTATGTCCTCATCGTTGGGACAGTACAGGTCGGGCCGCCGGGCAGCAGGAAGAGTGACTTTCAGCTGCAAGCCGGGGGCAAACATATCTAGGACAGCAGACAGCAGCCCATAGGCATTTCTTACGCTTTTAGGGCTTAATCTTGCAGCCAGGTCACTGACCCATACTTGAACAGTGAAGCTGTCAATATCTGGAAGCCGTAAACTGCCGAATTTGCCGTTTAAATAGTTCCGCTTTATCTTCTCATACCCTACGACGGTAGAAGGGGAAATAGAAGGCTTTTTAATCGCAATATAGCGTTCTGCTGCCTCGTATACGGTCATATTCTGAGGAATAATTCTCTTGTCCTCTTTGGCCGCTTTCCATTCTGCTGCTGCCATTTTAGCAAGTTTCTTTGTGGGAGCCGTAAAGCTCTTGTAATGCTTTTTCCCTTCCAGGTCGGTATAGTCGTAGACCTGAATCCGGACATTGCCGGATGGAAGGGTGTTTTTCTTTCTGGCCATGTGTCATGCACTCCTTTCCTTACCAGGAAGGGAGCAAGACAGATAAAAGAATTTATACAAAAGAGCAGAAAAGCCCCTTGTATGCGTTTTAATATGTCTCATGCAAGTTCCTTCCCTTTCTGGCCGGGCGGGGCGCATGGATGAGGGAAAGAAGCGATGCTGAAATATTATTGATTGTCTGTAATGATTTCAGAGCTGTCTGTAATGATTTTAGAGTTATCTGTTACTGTTTCTGAGGTGGAGGTGGTAGCAGTTTTCTCTGTGGTGGCATCGGATTCCTGTTTTTGATTGTCTTGGACGTCCCACCAGTTTACGTATTGTCTATCCCTAGATAGGTTGACAGCGTAGTCTACAATTTTGTCCAAGCCGTCATCATTAAGGACGTGTAGTATATTATTTAAAAGGCGGTTGGCAATAATCCTTCGCATTGTTGGCTTTTCAGGTTGAGGATTAAGCGGTTGGAATACGCCTTTCATTTTAGGGACTGATACAAATTCACCAACAGACATATCGAACCCTCTTGCTATTTTTTCAACCTCTGGCATAGTGGGTTCTCGAATTTCGTTTTCAAAATCCTCTATATCTGAAACAGGTAAACCGCATATTATACTTAGTTCATCTCTGGTGAATCCTCTTTGCTGCCTTAGTTGTTGGATTCGTATACCTATAGTCCAATCCTTATCATTATTAAAGTTAGGGAATAGTTCTCTTAATTTTGGGATGTCATCTTCTAATTCCTCTGGGCTGTAATAGTCCAACACTATGCCGCCTAAATCTGAAATAGTCATATCCATTGCGTAACATATTTTTCGTAATGTGGATATCTTTGGCTTTCTTTTGTTGTTTTCGTACTGGGCTATCATCTGAGAGGATACGCTCAGCAAATCCCCCAGTTCCTTTTGAGTAAGTTTTGATTCCTTTCTTTTTTCTCGTATCATCTCACCTATAGTCATATGGTTTATTCACTCCTTTTCTAAAATCACTATATCATGTTCTGAGAAAAAATTAAAGCAAAATTTTTTGAAATGTTTATTGACTAAATTAAAATGATTGCATATAATGAAAATGAAAGCAGCATATGATTTCAATTAAATTATTTTGATTTCAAAGAGAGGCGAAATTGATGAGAATTGACAGAATGAAACTGAGTGTAGCGCTGATGAAGAAAGACATGAGCCAGCGAGATTTGTCAAAAGATTGTGGAGTTTCAGAAGTTACTATTAGCTATATAATGAGCGGGAAAAGATGTTCCGACAAAACAGGACGCAAGATTGCAGCAGCTCTGGGCGTTGACGTAACTGAAATCATCGAATAATGCGCCGGGCGGGGCGCATGGATGAGGGGAAAAAGCTATAGAGAGGAGCTGAGAACATGAAAGCACCATCATGGGAGATTGATTTCAAAGTGGATTTATACGCTCTCAAAGAGTACAAAGGCTGGACTGATGAGGAACTGGGGAAGCGCCTGGGGGTATCTGCCCGTACTGTGGGCAATATGCGCCGGAATCCCAGCAGCGTAAACGGCGCGCTGATTCTTAAAATACAGTCCCTGCTGAAAGAAGCAAAGGAGAAATACTAATGGTTGAACCCAACAACAACAGTTTAAAAGAATGGGCGTTATACTATGCCAGTTTAGGGCTTGCAGTGTTTCCACTTAAACCGAAAGGTAAAGCCCCGGCAATCAATAACGGCTTTCATAGGGCAACAACAGACCCCAAACAAATAAAAAGCTGGTGGGAAAATACGCCAGATTTTAATATTGGCATTGCCACGGGGCAGCCCTCTGGCTTACTCGCAATTGACTTAGATATTGACGATGAAAAAGGGGTAAATGGCTATGAGGTTTTAAAATCCTGGCAGCAGAACCATGGGGCTCTCCCCGATTCCTGGCAGAGCATCACAGGCCGGGGTGGGTATCACTTAATATACGGAGCCTCAGAGGCCTTTAAGTGCAAGACAGGGCTTTATGAAGGCGTTGATATAAGGGCTAATGGCGGCTATATTGTGGCACCGCCCAGCCTACACCCCAACGGCCGCTGCTATGAGTGGGAAACATCCCCTGGTGACTGTCCTATAACCCCAGTAAATGACACTGTTAAGGCTTTTTTGAATGGCGGTAGGAAGGCGCAAGACGAGCGTAAATCGCCGTTTGAACTTCCCGACACTATCCCAGAAGGCCAGAGAGTAAGTACCCTGGTGTCATTGATTGGAAAGCTGAAAAACAGCGGCCTGGCAGATGAAACTATCAAAGTAGTGGTACGGGAGGAAAATGAATTGAAATGTTCCCCACCTTGCACCAGTGAAGAACTTGAAAAGGAGGTTTTCCCAGCTTTGACAAGGGGCTGGAAGGCAAAAAAACCTTATACAAAAAATGCTGCTGCCGTTTTGGACAATGGAAGGTATAGAGCCGCTAAAGAAAATGTAGACTTTAGCTTAAGCAATGCTGCCGACGTTGAAATAAAAGAACCCGAATGGCTAATTTCTGGGTATATTCCCCGATATGGTATTACCACCATTGCGGGAGAGGGCGGAACTGGTAAAACTTCTATCTGGTGCGCCCTGGTTGCATCCATCACAACAGGGCAGCATTCTTTTTTAACTGCCAATAACATTCCATTCGGACCCGGGGAGCCAGAGAACGTCCTCATATTTTCGGCGGAAGATTCCTGGTCTTACGTTTTACGAAATAGATTAGAGGCCAATGGGGCAGACCTCAGCAGAATTAGCTTTCTATCCCCAGAAGATGACCGATTTACTGACCTTAATTTTGATAGTGATTTACTGAAAGGTATTATCATAGAGAACCGCCCCAGTGTGATAATTTTTGATCCCCTGCAGGCATTTATCCCTGCTAATTTAAAAATGGGCGATAGAAACGCCATGAGAAAATGTTTTTCCCCTCTGATGGGATACGGGGAACAGTACGGAGTGACATCTATTATTATTGCCCATGCAAATAAGCAGTCCGGCGTGTGGGGGCGAAAACGAATTGCTGACAGTTCTGATATCTGGGATGGTTCCCGCTCTGTGCTGATGGTGGGAACATGTCCAGATAGCAATATGCGTTACATATCACAAGAAAAGTCAAACTATGGCAGGCTTCAAGATACTGTTTTATATACGCTTAATGAAAACTGTGTTCCTGTTTTTGAAAGCTACTCAGAAAAGAAAGACCGGGATTTTGTACTTGCAGAAGCTAAAGAAAAGACCGTCCGGCCAGCTGTAGAGGATGCGAAAGATTTTATCCTTGAAACACTGAAAAATCAGCCAGGAGAGAAAATGGCAGTTGGAGATCTTGATGGACTGGCCAAAGCTCTGGGCGTTAGTTGCAATTCTTTAAAGAACGCTAAGACAGCTTTAAGCCAGGAGGGATTGATAAAAATTACAGGTTTTGGCTTTGGGAAAGATAAAGTTTTTACCATTTCCCTTACAGACCCTGGGAAAATCAACGAGTAAAGGAAAAACCTATATTTTACAAGGGGTTTGCTTACTCGTTGGCATCAACGAGTAAAGATAGTAAGCAGCCCTTACTTGTTGACATCAACGAGTAAAGAGAAGCCTTGATTTATAAGGGTTTGCGCCTTACTCGTTGGTTTTTCCAATGGGTATAGGGACACCAACCAACAAATAAGAGTATCAGCGAGTAAGTAAACATATATAAAAAGCCCCCTAGGAGCCGCTGAGCTGCCCGGGGAGCGAATAAAAAAGAGGTGGTAAAAATATGTTAACACAATTTATAAAATCTATGGGAATCCCCCTGGAAATCAGAAACTTCATGGTTGATTATGTAGATAAAAATGGTGAGAGCTTCCACAAGCCCCTCCAGACTGTAATTCCTATTGGCACAACGCCGGAAACAGATGTGGAAATTATTAGAAGTATTAAAAGTTCACTTTCTCAACAAGGCTTTGTTGTCAGCGGGATAATGGAAGCGGTTGGGGAATTTGAAATGGAGCAGCTTTCAGAGATATTTAATGATCCGTCACAGTTTGGTAAAACGGTACATCCTCTTTATCTGGATCCGGAAATTGTGCTTAAAACACTGTAAAACAAAATCCTGCTGCCCGTTCCTTCCTCGAAAGGCCTTATAACCCTCTAAAATGCGTTATAAGGCTTTTTGATTATCTTTGTGATAAAGTTATAGGGTAAGGGCGTAAAAGCCCGTAAACGGTCAAATTAGGGCGAAATAAGGCATTGTATCATTGCGGGTCGTGTGCTATAATCCAGATACGGAAAGTCAAAGCACATAAAAGGCGGTCTACCCTCCTACTTCGGAGGGGCTAACCCTCCAGACGAAAGAAAGGAGGGCGATGCCAATGTATGTTACATATTCGGATTTAATCCAGATTGGAATATTCATTGTTGCCCTTGTTGGATTGTGTTATACAATCTTTAAGGGAAAAAAATAGCCGCCCACTACTCGCAATAGTGAACGGCTGTTACTGTAAGTAACTCGCTAAAATTACTGTTTTGAGGGTAGGCCGTGTGTCTTTGGCTTTCCCTTTTGTATTATCAATATAGCATATCTGGCAGCAGGGCGCAAGCCCTATTCCGCTGCATCAGGTGTATTATCTTTCTTCATCGCATCATCCGGCGTATACTCCATCAAGTCCCCTGGCTGGCAGCTCAGATACTTACACAAATTGTTAATAGTGCGAGTGTCAATATATCCTGTATTTTGCTGTAGCTTTTTAATTGTCTCTGTTCCAACTACTTTATCCCGCCGCAAACAGTAAAATGTTTTTCCCTGGGCTTCTAACATTTGTTCTAGCTTTTGAAAATTAATTGCCATAATAACCTCCTTTTATTGGGAGATTAGGACAGCTCAAAATTGAGCAGACCTACTCCACCTTACAAATATATTTTAGCACAAATCGAACACTAAAGCTAGTGTTAATGTGCACAAAGCTAGTGTTTATAATTGGCACTAAAGTTAGTGATTATGTCAATAGACACGCACTAGAGTTAGTGCTACAATATAGCCATAAGGTTAAGGAACACCGAACAGCCCGAAAAGCTGTGGAGATAAAGCCCATATCCCTGTGAGCGGACTGAGTGGAAGCAATAGCCAGGAAGATGATTCGCCCGGATGCAGCACATAACAGAAAGGAGAAAGGCAACATGAAGTACGATTTAAGAAAGATTATGCTGAAAGCCTGGAAAAACTTCCGGAAGTACAAGGGCCTGAGCTTTGGTGAAGCCCTTCACAGAGCCTGGTTATCTGCGAAGGCTGAGGAAATCAACCAGCAGAGAGTTGAGGCTGCAAAGGCAGCAGCAGGCATCACAGAAGAGGCCGAAACCTGGAGCACCTGGAAGCAGCTGGGCTATGAGGTGGTGCATGGAGCAAAGGCATTATTCAGCTGTCAGTTAATTTGGGGCAGCAGGGGAGACGGAAAGACATATACGGCGAGTTTCTTCGGGAAATCCCAGGTTGTCATAACAGAATAAAAAAGAGCCCTTACCAGTGCGCCAAACACCGATAGGGGCAAGTAACCCGCCAACACAGCAAATTGAGGGGTATGCAGGCAGTATAGCACACCTGCTGCCCCCTTGTCAAAGGAAAGGATTTTCAACATGCAGACAGAACAGCATAGCTCAGGTTTCGAAAATCAGGGGCTGGATAAACAGAAGATTAGTCAATATTATGATGTTTTTCTTGAAGAAATACAGGAAAATGCAGCTGATGAAGTGAGAGAAGCATATAAAGCTCATACACGCTCCCTTGAAGATTATATATCTGCAATACAAGAGGATTTATTTTATCAGGCTTTCCGATATGGCTATGAGCAAGGATTGAAAGCAAATAGTAAAACGGAGGTGGCCTGATATGGATATTCAAAAAGAAATTGAGATTTTAGAATATCAACCCATTGTGTTTTTTAAAGGGGCTGAACTCGCAAACCTTTATAAAGAAGTGGTAAAGTATAATAATTTAAAAGTTGGTTCCCTAGCGGCTTCTGTGTTCTACAATTTAGGCCGAACTCATGGAATCCGAGAAGAGCGAGCCAGAAGGAAGAAGCAGAACCATTTTAACTCAAGACCAAATGGCTCTCAGTGAGACATTGAACGGCTTTTACATAGATTTCTGGAAGATATACCCAGTTTTGACCGCTGGCCGCTGCGAGAGTGCGGCAGATGGCCCGGTGTGCTGCCAATACTACCGGGCCGACTATGAAAGCGTTGCGACGTCGCAACAGAAAGGGGAAATCATTGTGGAAACATTACTTTATAGGCTCTGCATGATGTCTATTACAATCAACTGCATAATGGCTGCAGCCCTGGGGTATTTGCTGGGGTAGAGAATATATGAAGGGGTGTCTTGAGCGGGCATCCTTTGTTTTTGCTTCATAAAACTTCATTTTTGTAACGGCAGTATCAAATACACCAGAGGGGGAAACGTATAGGAGAATTATTCCTTTTTTACTGGGCGGTAAAAAGCGAGATTTTAGAGGCCTTAAAAAGAGAATGAATCAGCCAACCGGCACAATATTGAGCTGGTTTAACCAGTTGAAAATTCAGCCCAGCCGAAGGTCTGACCAGAGTAGCCAGAGATTCAGAAACAGGGGAAACCTATGAAGTCCCGGCAGATATGACCTACAAGCAGTGGCGCGAGCAGTATGTTGAAAAGAATCCAGATAAGCGCCTGGCAGAGCGGAAGCAGCGAAATAAAAAGACAGATAATGAGCAGTTCCAAAGATACCGAAAAATACTGGGTAAGGATGCGCCTGAAACTCTGGATTCTTTCCAAACAATGAAGTATACTGATAGTGAGAAATGGAACGCTAAGAAGAGAGAATTTGCAACCATTTCAAAAATTATGGAAAAAGAATCTTACTCAGAAGAATACAGAAGTAAGATGCGGAGCACATATTACCGATTTAAGGATAAAGGATATGAATTTACGGATCATTCATTAAACCGCTATCTTGGACAGAAAATAGGAAGGGGAAAGAAGGCTTTTACCGAAGATGAATTATTAAAGGTGCTGGATTCTTCCGTGAATTATTTGGAAGAAGGGGGAAGAACAGTAAAGTTTTATAATGGAATAGCTGCAATTCAGAACGAGCAGACCGAAGAAGTGGTTTCGATTGTAGTCAGAAACAAACCGAAGAAGGGTTGGGGGAGTAAATGAAAGAAAAATTATTGGAAATGATGCGACAGCTCATAGATGGGGAATACAACTGCAATGATTTTTCATACGATTTTCCAGAAGCAATGTTAGATTTAAAGGATGAAGAGTGGCTTGATATGTTAGATGATATGCCTGAGATATGCGCATCATACGAGCCTTTTGATGAGGCAGATGAGGAAGTGCTGAATGATGAGAAATTAATACAGGCAGTAACAGAAATTTACCATAAAATTTTATTAAGAGGAGATGTACATGGCCAGAGATGATTATTTTGTGATAGCCGCAAAGATTCTTGACTATTTATACAAATGCTTGAAAAAGGGAATTGCTCCAGAGCCAGAACTGCTTTCTCCGGAAGCACTTGGCATCAATGAATCATACTGGAACTATATTTTTCAGAACTTATCAGAGTATGGTTACATTACAGGTGTGATATCTAAAAAACTCATAGGAAATCCAGAGGTGCAAGTAAAGCTTCAATACAATAAATTGAGAATAACGCCACCAGGGATTGAGTATCTGGCAGAGAATTCTACAATGAAGAAAGCATTGGAAACCTTGCAAACAATAAAAGATTTAATACCATTCGTTTAGGCCAGGGAATTTATCCCTGGCATTTTTATACCCTTTTTTATTGCGACATCGCAACAAATGAAACCGACAAAAACAAACGAATAAGCCTAGGCAGCAGCAGGAAGCTTTATTTTCTGCGGGTTAGAGCCTGGAAGCGTTCCGAACGAAAACAAACGAATACGAACGAAAAATAGCCTGGAAGCCTTATTTTTACTAGCTTTCAGCGTTGCAACGCTACGAAATAAAAAAACGAAACGAATACGGAACGCCTGACGAACTAGGGAAAACTAGAGATATGTGCAACAGCTTAACGAGCGCAATATTGCGCCGGTTGATCGCATTAGAACGCCGGCAGGAGGTCTTGAAACGTGCTGCCATTGATGCAAACAAATGTTATACTTGAAATATAACAATAGGCATTTTAAAATAGAGATATCGGTTTCTATTTTTAGAAAGGGGGATACCAGGAATGACAAATGAACAGCTTGTGGCCCGCATCCAGGCCGGAGAAGATGTATCTGAGAATATGTACCAGCTTTATGACCAGGTGAAGGACTTCATTCACTCGATTGCCTGGAAGTACCGGAACAGTGCAGAACTGGACGACCTGGAGCAAGAGGGGTATCTGGCCTTATATCCGGCGATAGATGGCTTTAATCCTGCTGCCGGGTACAAATTCCTAACCTATGCAGAAAAGTGGATTAGACAGCGGATGCAGCGGTACATTCAGATGAACAGAAGCTGCCTGAGGCTGCCGGTTCATCGCCTGGAAAAGATAAGCCAGTATCGCCGATTCTGTACACAATATGAGCAGCAGACAGGGGAAAGCCCCTCAGACCTCACAGCAGCCTATTTTATGGGGATTTCTGCAGAGCAGGTAAGAAATATCAGGACAAGTGCTTGCATGGCCTCTGTGAGCAGCCTGGATGCTCCTGTTATGGGGGCAGATGAGGAAATTGGCGGCACTTTTGGCGATTTTATCCCGGCAGCAGGAAACCTGGAAGAGGATAGTCTGGAACGTCTGGAAGCAGAAAGCCTGCAAGCTGTCCTCTGGGGGTGCGTGGATGAGCTGCCAGGGCAGCAGGGCGAAATTCTTCGGAGAAGATACCAGGGCGGGGAGACACTGGCGAGAATCGGGCGGCAGACTGGGCGAACAATGGAACAGGTGAGGCAGGAACACAATAAGGCCTTGCGGAATCTCAGGAGAGGAGAGAACCGGGAGAAGCTGCTACCGTTTGCCCTGGAAGATGACCGGATCTATTCCATGGCATTGATAGGAAATGGAGTGGAGCGGTTTCAATCCACCTGGACAAGCAGCACGGAGAGAATTGCTTTGGAACTTTGACACAAAAAAAGGAACCAATACAGTTCCTTTTTACATTCTTTTATTTGTTGCCTTGCTTCCTTCGTGTGATACTTCGTGTGATACTTTACCCGAAAAATGGGGTATTTTTGATACTTTCTGGCTTCTTGTTTTTACCCCTTAAAATGCTCGAAAGCCTTGTAAATAAAGGGTTTCCCCAGTATTTACAAGGCTTCCTGAAAAGTGGAGCTGAGGGGAATCGAACCCCTGTCCGAAAACCAATTCCCTGTTCTTCTACTATCATAGTCGGTTATTTGACATTCCCTCTGCCGCACGGGAACAGACACTCTTGCGGTTTCAGTAGCTTCATCATACGCCCATACACGCAAAGCTTAGTGTATGTCGTTTCTCACATCGTCGATGCCAGGTTCTTAATGTGTGAGTGCACTAAGGCTGACAGCAGCCATTAGGCTGCGTATGCTAAATTATCTTCAGCGTTTAATTTTAATTTTGCCATTTAACGCATTGCATGCGGATAGCTTCACCAGCTGCATGACCCCCGTCGAAACCAGTACAACCCCTTACTGGCTCACCGCGACTCATCGGTGAACTTAAATTATAGCTTATGGAAAACAAAGTGTCAATGGGGATTTCTGGTCTTTTCAGAAAAAACAAAAACTGGCCTTGTCACAAACTTCGAAAATGGCTATTTTCAATCAATCCACTTTTTTGTATACTCCTGGTATTAAGAGTTTCAGGAGGAATGTTCATAATGAAAAGAATTGTAACCTTACAGGATATTTCCTGTGTGGGACGCTGCTCAATTACAGTAGCGCTTCCTATTATATCAGCAATGGGAGTGGAATGCGGGATCCTGCCTACAGCAGTGCTTTCTACTCACACCATGTTTCAGACCTATACCTGCAAGGATTTGTCGGATCAGATTGAACCGATTTCTGATGCATGGGAAAAGGAAAAGGTGAGCTTTGACGGAATTTACACGGGATATCTGGCATCTGGAGAGCAGTGCCGTCAGGTATGCGAATTTTTTGACCGGTTTTCCGGAAGGGAATCAGGGAAAGGAAGCATGGTTATTGTAGATCCGGCCATGGCAGATAATGGAAAACTCTATGCAGCCTTTGATGAACATTTTCCGGCCGAAATGGCTAAGGTATGTGCAAAGGCTGATGTGATTCTTCCCAATATGACAGAGGCCAGCCTTTTGACCGGGCTTCCCTATAAAACAGAGCAGGATCCGGCCTATATCCGTCAGCTTCTGGAAGCTCTTCTGGAGCTGGGCTGCGGCACAGCAGTTCTGACCGGTGTCAGCTATGAGCCGGGAAAACTGGGAGTAGCCGGTTTGGACCGGGAGGGAAATGAGTTTTCGTATTTTACACACAGATGTGAGCAGAGCTATCACGGAACGGGCGATATTTTTTCTTCAACAGCGGCAGGAGGCCTTATGCTGGGAATGAAGCTGGAAGAGGCTCTGGCTCTGGCAGCTGATTATGTAGTGCGCTGCATTGAGGCAACGGCTGCTTCTGACAGCGCCAGATGGTACGGAGCAGAGTTTGAATCTCAGATTCCCTGGCTGTGCAGGGAGCTGGAGGGACGGCTGGGACAGGGCTGAAAAGGGAAGAACATTTAAAAAAAGTTTTTCAGAAAACATTTAAGAAAAACTTTCGGATATGGTTCTTGCATTCCAGAAGATGAATGATTAAAATAGGGTTATCAGACAGGAAAATTGACAATTTTTTTATTAAGGAGGATTGAAATGGCTTTTTATTATGATGAACCATCCAGAACCTTCAGCGAGTATCTGCTGATTCCCGGTTATTCTTCCAAGGAATGTATTCCTTCAGCAGTCAGCCTGAAGACACCGCTGGTTAAGTATAAAAAGGGAGAAAAACCGGCGATTTCCATTCATATCCCCATGGTTTCCGCAATTATGCAGTCTGTATCGGATGACCGGTTGGCTGTGGCCCTGGCTCAGGAGGGCGGACTGTCATTCATTTACGGCTCCCAGCCGGTGGAGAAGCAGGCAGAGATGGTGCGGAAGGTAAAGCGCTACCGGGCAGGATTTGTGGTAAGCGATTCCAATGTTTCTCCCGATATGACTCTGGCGGATGTTCTTGCGCTGACGGAAAAAACAGGACATTCCACTGTGGCAGTAACCGCAGACGGAAGTGCCGGCGGCAGGCTTCTGGGCATTGTAACCAATAAGGATTACCGGGTGAGCCGGATGACGCCGGATACGAAGGTCAGCACCTTTATGACAAAGCTTGAGGATCTTGTTTACGGGACAGAGGATTTGACCCTGAAGGAGGCCAATGACATTATCTGGGAACACAAGATCAACTGTCTGCCTCTGGTGGACAAGGATCAGAATCTGGTCTATCTGGTATTCCGGAAGGATTATGATACACACAAGAAAAATGAAAATGAGCTGATTGATGAGTCCAAGCGCTATATGGTAGGCGCAGGCATTAACACCCGTGATTATGCAGAGCGTGTTCCTGCGCTTCTGGAGGCGGGGGCAGATGTGCTCTGCATTGACAGCTCAGAAGGATATACAGAGTGGCAGAAGATCACCATTGACTATATTCGTGAGCACTACGGAGACAAGGTAAAGGTCGGAGCCGGAAACGTTGTGGACGGCGAAGGCTTCCGTTTCCTGGCCGAGGCCGGAGCTGATTTCGTAAAGGTTGGAATCGGCGGCGGAGCTATCTGTATCACCAGAGAGCAGAAGGGAATTGGACGAGGGCAGGCTACGGCTCTGATTGAGGTGGCAAAGGCACGGGATGAATATTACAAGGAAACGGGTATTTACGTTCCTATCTGCTCGGACGGAGGAATTGTCCATGATTATCATGTGACCCTGGCTCTTGCCATGGGAGCTGATTTTATTATGCTGGGACGGTATTTTGCCCGGTTTGATGAGAGCCCCACCAAGAAGGTAAATGTAAACGGCAGCTATATGAAGGAATACTGGGGAGAGGGAAGCGCCCGGGCCAGAAACTGGCAGAGATACGATATGGGAGGCGATAAAAAGCTGTCCTTTGAGGAGGGAGTGGATTCTCTGGTTCCTTATGCAGGAAGCCTGAAGGACAATGTGGGTCTGACTCTCAGCAAGGTGCGCTCTACCATGTGCAACTGCGGAGCTTTGACGATTCCGGAGCTGCAGAAAAAGGCAAAGATTACCCTGGTATCAGCCACCAGTATTGTAGAGGGCGGAGCCCATGATGTTATGCTGAGAAATAATCTGCGCAATTAAGGGGAGAGAAAATCAGATACAGATTTTTCGGAGAAATCATTAAGGGAAAGCAGGGGAAAAATAAGGCTATGGATATAATGATCAGAGAATACAGAAGAGCAGATTTGCCTTTTATGACAGAAATATGGAACCAGGTTGTTGGAGAGGGAAATGCATTTCCGCAGGAGGAGCTGCTTGGTGAAGGGGAGGCAGAAGCTTTTTTTGCCGGACAGACCTGCTGTGGAGTGGCCCAGGACACAGAGTCTGGACGGATTCTTGGGCTGTATATTCTGCATCCCAATAATGTGGGACGATGCGGCCATATCTGTAATGCCAGTTATGGGGTAAGCGCAGACAGCAGAGGGCTTCACATTGGAGAGAAGCTGGTAAAGGACTGCATGGAAAGAGCAAAGGAGCAGGGATTTCGCCTGCTCCAGTTTAATGCAGTAGTAGCGTCCAATGTTTATGCCCGCCATTTGTATGAGCGTCTGGGCTTTGAACAGCTGGGAACCATTCGGGGCGGATTTCGGATGCCGGACGGCTCTTATGAAGATATCTGTCCCTACTGGCGGGAGCTTTGACAGGAAAACCAGAAAATGTTCCAACCATCCCGGCAGTCCACCCCATAAGCCATGTGGTGGGCTTCCAGGATGGTGCGGACAATGGAAAGGCCGATTCCCGTTCCCAGGCGTCTGCCGCTTTGATGCTGGCTGCGCTGGTATCGCTCCCAGATAAGGGCGCGGTCCTCTTCCGGAATGGGCGGTCCGGGATTGGCAATGGAAACCCGGCTGCTGTCGGCCGTGATTCGGATACATCCGCCGTCTGCGGTATGGTTGACGGCATTATTCAGAAGATTTCGGATTACCTGATTCATCTTGGAGGCGTCTGCCTCTGTCAGGAGTTCTTCCTGCATACATTCCAGTTCCAGTGTAATATGATGTTCCTGAGCCAGAGGCCGGTACCAGGTGATTTCTGATTCCAGAAGTTCACAAAGATTCAGGCTTTCTTTTTTCAGCTGGCAGTATCCTGCCTGAAGCTGGGAATAGTCCAGAATATCACTGACCATGCGGCTCATCCGGTTGGTTTCCCGGATGATCAGATTCAGATCTTCTGTTCGCTGCTCGTCCTGTTTCCAGGTAATATCACGAACCATTTCTGCATACCCCCCAATCAAAGCAAGAGGCGAGCGCAGCTCATGGGAAACATTGGCAATAAGCTCCTTGCGCAGCACGTCCAGCCGCTGAAGTGCATACCAGAGCTGGACAACAGACTGGGAAAGCTGTCCCAGCTCGTCCTCCCGCCGGAAAGCAGGGACTTCTGTAAAATCATTTTTTGTAAGGCGCTCTACAGAATCACGAATCTGGCCAATCGGGCGGGTAAAGTGTCTGGAAAAAACAGCGGCCAGAAGAGACGCTGTTAAAGTCAGAAGAACCGTCAGAAAAATCAGCTGGGTTCTGTTAAAGTCCATTACTGTTTTTGTCATCAGCATGGTCCGAATCAAAAGAAAGCATTTCTCTCCGTTCCAGGTTACGGGAAGCCCCATTTCGTAGCCGATTACATGACGGCCGCGGCGAAGAACCTGCTGGTAAGGCTGATCGGCCGCAGGAAATTCCGTTTCTTTTTTTTCAGGGCCGGAAGGAAAATGATTCAGAAAAAACTCCTCCTTCCGGTCGGAAGCACTGACCGGATGTCCGGCGGAATACATTTCCAAAAGCTTTCCGTCCTGATTGATTAAAAACAGTTCACTGCTGCCGTGACTTAGAACAGAAAGCAGGTTCGGATCCTTTCCCAGGTCTTCGCCGGCAAGGCTTTCCATAATACCTGCAGTCCGTTCCCTGGCATCTTTCAGAGAAGCCATGGCATAATTCTGTTCAAACAGACCGATTTGCACCACCCACATAAAACCGATGGCAAAGAGAACGAGAGTCATCATCATGGCCCACAGGCGGAAGACAAGATGGCTTCGAAGCGCTTTTATCTTAGTTTTCATCCACATATTCAAATCGATACCCCACTCCCCATACAGTATGAATGATTTTCCGGTACGGGCCAAGGTGCTCCCGCAGGGATTTGATATGAGTGTCAACAGTGCGGTTATCCCCGTAATAGCTGTATCCCCACACGGTTTCCAAAAGCTTTTCCCGGCTCAGTACAATCCGCTCATTCTGGGCCAGCTTCAGGAGAAGATCAAATTCCTTGGGCGGAAGACACAGGGGAAGGGAATCAAGAGTGACTGTTCGTGATTTTGGCTCAATACACAGCCTGCCAAACTGCAGGACATCGTTTTGCTCCAGAGAGCCGGATGACCGGCGCAGGACAGCGGCGATTCGCGCCATCAGCTCTTTGGGGCTGAAGGGCTTGGAAACATAATCATCGACTCCGAGGCGGAAGCCGAGAAGTCTGTCATACTCCTCATCTCTTGCAGTCAGCATAATCACAGGGATCTGACTGAACCTGCGGATTCCGGACAGGGTTTCAAAGCCGTCCGGCCCCGGCATCATCACATCGAGAATGACCAAATCAAAATCTTTCTCCCGTAAAGCTTCAATAGCAGCTGCTCCACAGTCGGCCCCCTCACACTGGTAACCCTCTATATCTGCATAGGTGCGGACCAGTCTCCGCAGATGGAGATCATCATCTGTTATTAATAAACGCGGCATGGCTGCCTCCTTTTTATTTTTTTTCAGTGTACCACAGAAGAACCTTTCATGTAACAGGTTTCACAGGAATCTTTCTTTTTTTCACAGAAAATTCACAACACAGGGACAATAGACATTCTTATCGTCAAACAGGCAAAGTTGTGTTATAATAAAAGGGTTTATACACGGAATCGGAAAGATTTCTCTTCAGAAACAGGAAGGAATCGTCATGGGTCAGAAACTTCGGGAGCTTTGGCTGTCTACAACTTTGAAGCATAAACTGGGACTGTACACAGCCATGGTTATCTTAATCATGGCTTCTTCGGCTGTATTTAATGTCTGGGTTATGGATTTTACACTGGACGGATTTGACGAGATTCTCAGCGATAATTCCCGCTGCAACGATTTTCAGCAGGCGATGGAACTGGAGGTCGATGCGTTTGAGGCTTATGTCAGAGAGCGGTCAGATGAGCGATGGGAAGAATACGTCCTTTCCTGTGTCAGAACAGAACGCTGTGTCCGTGCCCTGCCGTTTCAATACAGCAGCATCGGAGAGGAGCGGTATGCAAGAACCTGGAATATCAAAAACAGCTACGAGACCTACAGCCGCTTCCGGGAACAGATTCTGGAGATGAATGAGGAGGAGAGCGGATATATCACCAGTCTGTACCGGGTGTATGATATGCAGGATTATCTGAAGGATTACGCGCGGAGACTGGTACAGGTGACATTGAGCAAGGGCAACGAAACCTATCAGAAGCAGGTGCCGGTGTTCTACAATATTCCCTATCTGATCCTGGCAGTGTCTCTGTGTCTTACGGTTGTGGCTATTGTGCTGACACGGCTCCTTTCCAATACGCTGATCCAGCCGGTGGTAAAGCTGGCCCACAATTCCAGAAAAATTGCGCGAAATGATTTTTCCGGTCAGGATCTGTCCGTACCCAATCGGGATGAAATGGGAGAACTGGTGACAGCGTTCAATAAAATGAAGCACGCTACAGAAGGGTATATCAATACACTGAAAAAAAATAACGAGATGGCAGGGCTTCTCCACAAAGAGGAGCTGGAGCGAATGGAAATGGAAAAGCAGCTGGAATCTGCAAAGCTGGAGCTTCTGAAAAGCCAGATCAATCCTCATTTCCTGTTTAATACATTAAATATGATAGGATGTATGGCAAAGCTGGAGGATGCGGCAACGACGGAGCGGATGATTTACAGCATGAGCAATCTCTTCCGATATAATTTAAAAACCTCAGATCAGTTTGTTGCTTTGAGTCACGAACTGAAGGTCGTGCAGGATTATGTCTATATTCAAAAAATGCGGTTTGGCAGCCGAATTCGCTACGACAGCGATATTCAGGTGAACGAGGGGCAGGTGATTATTCCCGCCTTTACTTTGCAGCCGGTTGTGGAAAATGCGGTAATTCACGGACTTTCTAAAAAGGAACAGGGCGGGAGGCTGTATCTTCGCATTTGGCAGAAGGAAAACTGCGTGATCATATCCGTTGCAGATACGGGAGTCGGCATGACCCGGGAACAGCTTGAGTCCCTGAAGGAAGGCCTGAAGGAGAGGCGTTCTGCCAAGGTGGGAATCGGACTGGGGAATATCTATAAGCGAATTCATATTTTGTATGAAGACGGAGAAATGAATATCTGGAGCAGATATGGATGCGGAACGGTTGTACAGATGGTTATCCCTCTGGAAAAGATGAATGAGGGAGAAACCGGAAAAAAAGAACCAGAGAAAAAAGACGCTGACAGAGAACATGGAGACACAATAGAAGCGGACGAAATGACTGACGGGCAAAGCGGCAGGAAAGCGGAAGCTGAGAGGAGAAAGGAAACGTCATGAATCAGGATAAGATCTACAGACTGCTGATTGCAGATGATGAGATGATAGAAAGAGCGGTTCTGTACAAAACATTAAAATCACGCTTTGGCGAACATTGTGAGATTTATCAGGCAGAAAACGGGCGGGAGGCAGTGCGTATTCATGAGGAGCATAAAATTCAGATAGCCATTCTTGATATTGAAATGCCCGGAATCAACGGAATCCGCGCAGCAGAAAAAATCAGGGAAACAGACAGGGACTGCTGTATTGTTTTTCTGACAGCTTTTGATGAGTTTTCTTATGCAAAAAAGGCGATAACCGTCCGCGCACTGGATTATCTTTTAAAGCCCTATGAGGAAAACGAGCTTCTTCTGGTAGTGGAGGAGGCAATGCGGATAGTCTGCGAGCGGGAAGCGGCTGCAGAATCCAGGACAGCAGCCCGGAACGAAGAAGGGGAGCTGCCGGAAAATCAGGAGGACAGAAACGAGGAAGCCGGACGTGAAAAGAACGGGGAAAGCAGCGGAGGACAGGATATTGAGGCAGAAGGGGTGAGACTTTCTGCGGTGATGGATATGATAACAGACTATATCCAGTCACACTACATGGAGGATTTGTCCATGCAGGATCTGGCCCGCCGGATGAATTATTCAGAGGCCTATTTCTGCAAGCTGTTTAAGCAGTGCTTCGGGCAGAATTTTACTTCCTACCTGACAGAATACCGGGTGGAGACGGCGAAGAAAATGCTGGGCCAGCCAACCGTGAATGTAAAGGAAATCGGAAAGGCAGTGGGATACTGCGATGCCAATTATTTTGCCAAGGTGTTTAAGCGGATTACCGGACAGAGCCCTACGGATTACCGGACAGAGCTGCTTTTGAAAAAAGCGGGTTTTTGACGGTTTTGTGTGACATGCATAAAATGAAAACCCATATGGGGTAAAAATATACTATGATTCACAAAAAATTACCCTTTCTATTTTGGCAATATTAATTTATTATAAAGATAACGTGTTTGAACGTTAAAAAGATCAAGAGGAGGAAACAAAAAATGAAAAAAAGAATTGTAAGCGCAGTACTTTGCACAGCAATGGTAGCAGGTTCTCTGGTAGGCTGCGGTTCTAAGAAGGCTGAGGAGACCACTGCAGCAACCACAGCAGCAGCAACCGAGGCAGCTACTGAGGCAGCCAAGGAAGAAACCGAGGCAGCTGAGAGCGAGACCAAAGCAGCTGAGGCTGGTGCATACGACACTGCCAATATGCCGGAAGTAACTCTGGTATATGCAGAGGTTAACCCGCTTGATACCATCGTTGGCCAGATGGCTACCGATTTCAAGACCAAAGTAGAAGAACTGTCTGACGGCAAGATCACCATCGACGTTCAGGCCAGCGGTGTTCTTGGTTCTGAGAACGACGTTCTGGATACCATGCTGGGCGGCGGCGGCACCATCGATATGTCCCGTATCTCCGCTTTCGCACTGAACAGCTACGGTGCTAAGAAGTCCATGCTTCTTTCTATTCCGTATACCTTCCAGGATCGTGCACATTTCTGGAACTTCGCTACCAGCGATCTGGCACAGGAATTCCTGACCGAGCCGGTTGATCTGGGCCTGGGCGTAAGAGGTCTGTACTACGGTGAAGAAGGCTTCCGTCATTTCTTCTTTGTAAATCCGGCAACCAAGCTGGAAGATTTAAGCGGCTTAAAGATCCGTGTATCCAACGACCCGGTTATGACCGGTATGGTTTCCGGACTGGGCGCTAACGCAACTGTTGTTTCCATGAACGAGCTGTATTCTGCACTGCAGACCGGCGTAGTAGATGCTGCTGAGCAGCCGATCGCAAACTACTACTCCAACGCTTTCCCGGAGGTAGCTCCGCATCTGTTACTGGATGGACACACCCTGGGTGCTGTTCAGGTTATCATCACCGACGAGGCTTGGGACAAGCTGACCGAGGATCAGCAGGCTATCCTGATGGAGGCTGGAAAATATGCTTCTGAGAACAACCGTGCAAACTCTGAGAACAAAGAGAACGAGGTTCTGGAGCAGCTGAAGGCTGACGGCGTAACTGTTACCGAGGTTGAGGACAAGGCTCCTTGGAAAGATGCTTGTAAGGCAGTTATCGATGAGAACACTGCAGATCAGGCAGAACTGTATCAGCAGATTCTGGATCTGGCAGACTAATTCCAGCCAGTATTACGCAGTATCAGGTAATAATTAAATATTAATTGAAGCGTATGTGTTAGGGAATGAAGATGACGGGCACAGAGCGGTTTAGGTACTGCCTCTGTGCCCTGAGTTTTGAAAGGGGACAAAAATTATGCCAGCAATTTTTGAAAAGATCGATAAGATCAAACCGGCCTATGACATTACCTACAAAGTAGTTATGTTTATCTGTAAGATTCTTCTGATTGCAGATATTCTGATTACCAGTATGTCCGTAGCAGGCCGCTACATTCCGTTTATCCCGGATCCGGCATGGAGTGAAGAGGTAGTTCTGACCTGTATGTCTTATATGGCAGTGCTTTCAGCAGCACTTGCAATCCGCAGAGGCGCTCATATCCGTATGACTGCTCTGGATCCGTATTTACCGAAAACTCTTGTGAAAATTCTGGACGTCATTGCCGATCTGGCAGTGCTGATCCTGGCTGTTATTATGATTACCGTTGGCTGGAAGTATGCATCCGGCATCGGTTCAAAAGGTACCTATGTAAGTATGCCGAAGGTATCCAGATTTTGGATGTACTTCCCGGTTCCGCTGGCAGGCGTTGCCATGCTGATTTTCGAACTGGAGGCTCTTTACAATCACATTAAAGTTTTCTTTGTAAAGGAGGAGGCATAATCTATGAGTACTGAAACTATGGCAATTGCTATTTTGCTTGCAAGCTTCTTTATTATGGTCATGCTGCGGTTCCCCATTGCTTATGCAGTTGCACTTTCTTCTGTTCTGTGCCTGTTAAGCCAGGGACTGCCTCTGACAACCATCTGTCAGCAGATGGTAAAAGGAATCAGCTCCTTCAGCCTGATGGCAGTACCGTTCTTTATTACCATGGGCTGTCTGATGGGCTCCGGCGGTATTTCTGAAAAGCTGATTGCTCTGGCAAATGCATGTGTAGGCTGGATGCGCGGCGGTATGGCTATGGTAAATATCGTAGCATCTTATTTCTTCGGCGGTATTTCCGGTTCTGCATCTGCAGATACGGCTTCTCTTGGTTCCATCCTGATTCCGATGATGGTTGACCAGGGATATGACGCTGATTTCTCAACGGCTGTTACCATTACCTCCTCCTGTGAGGGTCTTCTGGTTCCGCCGAGCCATAACATGGTTATTTATGCAACCACCGCAGGCGGTATTTCTGTAGGAAGCCTGTTCCTGGCCGGATATCTGCCGGGTGCGCTTCTGGCAGCTTCCCTGATGATTGGTTCCTATATCATTTCTGTAAAGAGAAACTATCCGAAGGGTGAAAAGTTCAGCATGTCCAACCTGCTGAAGCAGTTAAGCGTTTCCTTCTGGGCTCTGGCAGCTGTTCTTATTGTAGTATTCGGCGTAGTAGGCGGTGTATTTACCGCAACCGAGTCTGCAGCAGTTGCAGTTATCTACAGCCTGCTTGTCAGCGTATTTATTTACAAGGGTCTTGACTGGAAGGGCGTATGGAGAGTGTTGGAGGATTGTGTGGACACTCTGTCTATCGTACTGATCCTGATTGCAACCTCCAGTATTTTCGGATACTGCCTGACCAGACTTCATGTACCGGATCTGGCTGCAAATGCAATTACCGGTCTGACCAGCAACCCGATTATTCTGGCTTTGCTGCTGAACCTGATTCTTCTGGTTCTGGGATGTATCATGGATATGGCTCCGATTATCCTGATTGCAACCCCGATCCTGCTTCCGATTGCAACCTCTATCGGTATCGATCCGGTTCAGTTTGGTATCATGGTAGTATTAAACTGTGGTATCGGCCTTCTGACTCCTCCGGTAGGAGCAGTTCTGTTCATCGGTTCTGCAGTTGCAAAGGTTCCGATGGAGAAGGTAGTAAAGGCAACTCTGCCATTCTACCTGTGTATGATTATTACCCTGCTGCTGATTACCTTTGTTCCGGCTATCAGCCTTGGACTTCCGGCTCTGCTCAGCTAAGGGAAGAAATGATTTGCATATAAGAGAATACAGTCAGGCATTAACATTTTCGTTAATGCCTGATTTGTCATTCTGTCAGACAGCCAGATCAAGGGGCTCTGACTGCCTGACAGAGTGACAAAGGAAATACGGGAAAGGAGAATTTCAGTGAAAAAAACGATTGCACTGTTGGCTGCGGGAGCAGCGTTTTTATTATTTGCCTGCGGCGGCAGGAGTGAGAGGACGGAAAATGAAAAGGTTCCGGAATATGTGCTGACTTATGCAGAAAATCAGCCGGAGGACTATCCCACAACGCAGGGCGCATATTATTTTGCCAGACTGGTGGAGGAACGTTCCGGAGGCCGTATCCGGATTCAGGTAAAGGCCGGAGGAGAAATGGGAGCGGAGCAGAGTGTCGTAGAGCAGCTGCAGTTCGGTGGGCTTGATTTTGCAAGAGTTTCGCTTTCCTCGCTGGGAGATCGGATTCCCAAGCTGAATGTGCTTCAGATGCCTTATCTTTATACCGGCTCCGAGCATATGTGGCGGGTTCTGGAGGGGGAGATCGGGGATGAATTTCTGGATTCTTTTCAGGGGTTTAATCTGGTGGCCTTGTCCTGGTATGATGCAGGAGCCAGAAATTTTTACAGCTCCGGAAAACCCATTGAAAGGCTGGAGGACATGAAGGGAATGAAGGTCCGCGTACAGGATTCTGCTTTGATGGAGCGCATGGTGCAGCTTCTGGGGGCAATTCCGGTTCCTCTGGATTATGATAAGGTGTATTCCGCCTTTCAGACAGATGAAATTGACGCTGCGGAGAATAACTGGCCGTCTTACGAGTCCATGAATCATGAGGAAGTGGCAGGATATTATACGGAGGATGAGCACTCCCGTGTTCCGGAGGTTCAGCTTGCCTCCCGCGTTACCTGGGAATGCCTGACGGCAGAGGATCAGGAGATGATTCGTCAGTGCGCGGAAGAATCTGCCCGGTATGAGCGGACCTTATGGGAGGATCGTTCCCGCAATTCGGAAGATATTGTCCGCAAAAACGGCTGTGTGGTTATTGAGCTGAGCGCAGCGGAAAAGGCGCGGTTCCAGGCTGCGGTCACTCCGATTTACAACGAATTCTGTAAAAACTACATGGATATTATCGAACGGATTAAGGAAGAAGGACGTCTGCTGGAGCAGGAAAAAACGGAACCGTAAGAAAAAGGCTTGACTTTTCCTGTTTTGATGGCTAGAATATAACATAGATTTCCAAAAGAAATAACAAAGGCAATGAATGTGTTCAGTAGCGTTCTGTTTCCTGCCAGAGAGAAGAGGTCACCGGCTGAAAGCCTCTTTCCGTTCAGACAGAATTGCGAAATTCCCACAGGAGCTGCATGGCTGAAGGCCGGATATGATTCCATAAGGAGAACTGATATCAGGAAAGTAGGTTGTGACGGAGGGTGCACGTTACGCACAACAAAGTGTCTGCTGCAGATTCATTCAGAGCAAAAGCAGCAGGAATATGGGTGGTACCGCGGTTTATGAGAATCGTCCCTTTGCAATGTGGTCATTGCAGAGGGATTTTTTTATGTCATAGGAAAGTTCGTCCTATGACATAAAAACACTCTGCAAGAATCGCCATGGGGCGGCCTGCATTGCATTTAGTATAAAGAGAAAGGAAGGAAACCATGAAAGAGCAGTTAGAGAAAATCAAATCAGAGGCTTTGGCCAGGATTGAGGCTTCTGATGCGCTGGAAACCTTAAATGATATCCGGGTAGCATATCTGGGAAAAAAGGGTGAACTGACCAGTGTTTTGAAGAGCATGAAAAATGTAGCGCCGGAGGAGCGTCCCAAGGTAGGACAGATGGTCAATGAGGTTCGCGCACTTCTGGAGGAGAAATTAGAAGAAACCCGTCTTGCTCTTGCGGCAAAAGCCCGTGAGGAGCAGCTGAAGAAAGAGGTTATTGACGTTACCCTTCCTGCAAAGAAGGCAAATATCGGCCACAGCCATCCCAACATGGTGGCTCTGAAAGAAGTAGAGCGTATTTTTATCGGTATGGGTTATGAGGTTGTAGAAGGTCCGGAGATTGAGTATGATGAGTATAACTTTACCAAACTGAATATTCCGGCCAATCATCCGGCTAAGGATGAGCAGGATACCTTTTATATCAGCAAGGACATTGTGCTTCGTACCCAGACCTCTCCGGTACAGGCCCGTGTTATGGAAAAGGGCAAGCTGCCGATCCGTATGATTGCTCCCGGCCGTGTATTCCGTTCCGACGAGGTAGATGCAACCCATTCTCCCTCCTTCCATCAGGTAGAGGGACTGGTTATTGACAAGCACATTACTTTTGCAGACTTAAAGGGAACCCTGGCAGAATTTGCAAAGGAAATGTTTGGTGAGGAAACAAAGGTAAAATTCCGCCCCCATCATTTCCCGTTTACAGAGCCCAGTGCCGAAGTGGATGTGACCTGCTTCAAGTGCGGCGGCAAGGGCTGCCGTTTCTGCAAAGGCTCCGGCTGGATTGAAATCCTCGGCTGCGGTATGGTACATCCGCATGTGCTGGAAATGTGCGGCATTGATCCGAATGAATACACCGGATTTGCGTTTGGTGTTGGGTTAGAGCGAATCGCCCTTCTGAAATACGAGATCGACGATATGAGACTGCTCTATGAAAATGATATCAGATTCTTAAGACAATTCTAGGAGGATAAAAAATGAACACTTCATTATCATGGATTAAAGCGTATGTTCCGGATCTTTGCGTGACAGCACAGGAATATACGGATGCAATGACATTATCCGGAACAAAAGTAGAAGGATATGAAATTTTAGATAGAGATCTGGATAAGATCGTGATTGGACAGATTGAAAAGATTGAGAGACATCCGGATGCGGATAAGCTGATTATCTGTCAGGTTAATATTGGAGCAGAGAAGATTCAGATCGTAACAGGCGCTCCGAATGTGAAAGAAGGAGACAAAGTTCCGGTTGTTCTTGTTGGCGGACGTGTGGCAGGAGGCCATGACGGCAAGAAGACAGAAGGCGGAATTGAGATTAAAGAAGGAAAACTTCGCGGAATTGATTCTTATGGAATGATGTGCTCAATTGAAGAGCTGGGTTCTACGAGAGAAATGTATCCGGAAGCGCCGGAATACGGCATTTATATTTTCGAGGAAGATGCCGAAGTAGGAGCAGATGCCATCGAGGCGCTTGGACTTCACGATGCAGTGATTGAATACGAAGTGACATCTAACCGTGTAGACTGCTACAGCGTTGTTGGAATTGCAAGAGAAGCAGCAGCTACTTTCCATAAAAAATTCTGTCCTCCAGTGGTAAAGGAAACAGGTAATGGAGAAAATGCTTCCGATTACATCAAAGTAACAGTGGAGGATCCGGATCTTTGTCTGCGTTATACAGCAAGAGTGGTAAAGAATGTAAAGATCGGACCGTCTCCTAAGTGGATGCAGAGATGTCTGGCGGCAAATGGTATCCGACCGATCAATAATCTGGTAGATATTACCAATTATGTAATGGAGGAATATGGGCAGCCGATGCATGCGTATGATCTGGATACTATTGCGGGCAAAGAGATTGTTGTACGTAATGCAGAAAACGGAGAAAAATTTACGACGCTTGATGGACAGGAACGGGAATTAGATGAGACCGTGCTGATGATCTGCGATGGGGAAAAATCTATAGGAATTGCCGGAATTATGGGAGGAGAGAACTCCATGATTACGGATGATGTGAAGACGATGTTGTTTGAAGCAGCATGTTTTGACGGAACAAATATCAGAAAATCCAGCAAAAACTGATTGATGCATTGGATCAGGGAACCCGGGTTCATGTGACGGGAAAAGATGGAAATAAGACGGATCTCTGGATTCACCTGCATACGCTGGCAGACTCGGACAAAGAAACGAACTTTGAAAATTGTGTGGCAGATGTAAATATCCCCGTGGGAGAGGTATTTACCTCACCTTTGCTGGAGGGAACATATGGAATTCTCCATGTGAAAAAGGTATATCTGGAAGAATTGCAGTATCAAAACCTGGAACTGGAGTTTACAGATGGGAAAATCACCCGATATACCTGCAGTAATTTTGATAATGAAGAAAAAAATCAGGAATATATTCAGGAGAATATTCTTCACCATCATAAAACTTTGCCGATGGGAGAATTCGCTATTGGAACAAACACTACAGCGTACCGTATGGCAAAAAAATACGATATCCATGAGAAACTGCCGATTCTGATCGCAGAAAAGATGGGTCCGCATTTTGCAGTGGGGGACACCTGTTATAGTTGGGCAGAGGACACAAAAGTCTATAATCCTGATGGAAAAGAAATTATTGCCCGGGACAATGAGATCTCTCTTCTTAGAAAAGAAGATCCGGGGAAAGCATATTTCGGATGCCATACGGACATCACCATACCGTATGATGAACTGGGAAGTATCTGTGTGATAAAAGAAAATGGAAAATTCGTGCTGGATGGTACGGAAGAACTGAATAAGCCGTTGGAGGCGTGAAAAAAAGCTGCTGGAAAAAAATTCCAGTGGCTTTTTTTTGCGCAAAGAAAGAATCTGTGATATTCTAATGAAAATGGGGATAAAAACACAAAAAAGACAGATTTTTAAGAGGATACCATAAGATGAGAAAAATATTTGGAAAATATAGAATAAGAATTAAAATATTTCTGCTTTTCATACTATTGATTTTAATTCCGTACTTGGTATTGATATTGGTGACTTATCAGGTTTTTCAAGATTATGCAGGAGATAATGCGGGAAAAAATATGGAAGATGTGATGATATCTATTGGAAATCAGGTGGGAGCGTCATTAAAAACTTATGAGGACAGCACGATGTCTCTTTATTATAATGGATGCGTGGATATGTTGGAGAATCAAGAAGCAGACAGAGAATATATTGAAGCCACATTGGCAGCCTGTTGCTATTCTTATAGTGGGATTCGAGCAGCATATTTGGTGAGTGACGGGCGGGTATATTATAATGGAGCTGAAAAATATGGGAATTTATTGCAGGTTATGGAATCTCATTATAAAGAGATTGTGGCAAATGGAGGAAAGTATAGCTGGTATGCGACGGATGAGTTATTTGGAAAACATGGTTCCCATCATTATATTTTGGCACGAACATTAAATGGGAAGTATGAGAAGAATATTGGAACATTGATTATCTATACCGGTTTTACGATTTTCGTGCTGGGGATTACGGTAATGGATTCCTTAAAGTCACAGGGAGATTTGGTGACAAATTTTGTTGGCTTACCAAAGGAACTTACGTTGGAAAACTATCGTACTGTATTAATGGAAGCGGATTTACTGGTATATTTGAGAAACAGTGTGATAGCAACAGTTGGAGGTACTTTAGGATGCTTGTTGCTTGCAGGGCTGACAGCATATGGAATTTCTAGATTTGAATTCAAAGGAAAAGGAATTCTCAGCAGTTATTTTCTTGTTGGGATGATGGTTCCTGTACAAGTGAGTATTTTACCATTATTTTTGATTTTAAGAAAGCTTGGTCTATTGAATAATATTTTAGGCTTGGTGTTGGTATACATTTCCGGTATTTCTATGGCTTGCTTTATTTTTCAGAAGTTTTTCCGCACGATACCCGTTGCTTTGGAAGAATCGGCAAGGATTGATGGGGCAGGAGATTTTAAAATATTTTTTAAGATCATAGTTCCCTTATGCAAACCTGTAATCATGACAGTTGCTCTGATCACAGCTATTGGAGAATGGAATGATTTCTATATGCCTATGATCCTATTGGGGAAAAAGGCTTCTCATACGTTAACTTTAGTTATTTATCAGTATGTAGGACAGTTTACCAGATATATGGGAGAGTCTATGGCAGCTGTAGTTATTGCACTGATTCCTATTATTATCTTATATTTTGCCTTTTCTTCCCAGATTGTGGAGGGAATTACAGGAGGCGCAGTAAAGGGATAAGGTATAGTGAAAGAAAAGAGGAGAAAAAATGTATTCAAATGAGATATTTAATGGATTAAAAGATTCGCTGGAATCCAGTCGTCCTAAAATTCGCTGGTGGATTCCTGGAAGTAAAGTAACATTAGAAGAATTAAGAAACGAACTCTATTCTATGAAGAAGGCTGGATTTTCAGGGGCTGAGGTATGTTCTATGCCGTATGCACCGGCGACAGATTTGGGAATCTTTGATTATGAGGTGGAGTGGGGAACCGAAAAATGGAATTCTCTGATGAAAGGACTTTTGGAAGAAGCCGCGGCGATAGGAATGAAAATTGATTTTATGATGACTCCGGGGTGGCCTTTGGCTCTTCCTGGAATTAAAGATGTAGAGAATCCTTCCGAGGGAGCGCAGGTGGAGACGGATGGTTCGTGGATTGACGGAATCTCCAGAAAACATCCTTATGATGGGATTCTTCCAATTCCGGAAGCTGCATGGCAAGATGCTCGATCGGTAGGAGGAAATGTAAAACTTGTAGGAATTTCAGTGGCAAAATATGTAGATAAAGAAAAGCATATTTTGGATTATGGATCTGCGCAGAGCATTTCGGTGGAAGATATTCGGGTAAAAAATGAAGAAAAGAAAGAATATGAATTGCTTTTTCAGCCGGAAGAAGAAGGGGAATATGTACTTTTTGCCTGGTGGCAGCATCCTTCAGGAAGTAAAACATGTGGAAATATTCAGTTGGATCACTATGGACAGGCGGCTTCTAAGAGACTGATCGCATATTGGGAGGAACATCTGATTCCATATTATGGAGAGGCGATTCAGGCGATTGATAATATGTTTATTGATTCCTTGGAATATACCACACATCTGGATTGGACAGAGGGATTTTTGGAATTATTTCAGGAACGGTATCAATATGATATAACACCGTATTTACCTGCTGTCTATGATCAGGATTGGATAGGGAACTTTGCGCAGTTACCCTGTCCGAATTTTGCTTTTGATAAAAATACAACACAGATACAGAATGATTTTTCTGATTTTCTTACCGAGCTTTATATAGAAAATCATCTCAAACTGATAGAATCCTTTTGTCAAAAATATGGTTTTGGGCTGCGCTATCAGACAGCTTATGGAAAAACCTTGGAGGTAGCCAAAACAGCCATGTATGTGACAGTGCCAGAAACAGAATCGTTGTATGGAGCAGATTTGATCGATTTTTACAGGCTTCAGGCAGGAGCAGTTCATATGACAGGAAAGAATATTTATTCTATAGAAACAGCTCCTGAGATGAATGGAAGAGGGAATGGAAAAAAGAATTCAGGAAATTATCAACAGACCTGGAAAAACCTTTTGTGGCATATACATCGAGCATTTGCAGGTGGAAAAAGGGAGATTAAATATACAGGGACCTGCTTATGGGGCGCTGCTTTTTGACAGACAGAAAACATTGCCATATGAGGTGGTAAAGAAACTTCTTGTTTATAGTAAAGCAGGATTCCCGATAATTTTTCTTGGGGAAGCGCCGATGGAACCATCATCCCAGAAAGAGCCTCAGATAAGAGAAATGATGGAAAACTTGTTGGAAAAAGATAATGTGATACTTTTGCAGACAGAAGAAGAACTTCCGCCGGTTTTGAAAAATGCAGGTGTTTACTCTGATATGTATTTGGGAAGTACAGGAAAATTGTTGGGAGTGCACAGAAGATGGGAAGAAAATGAAATCTATTGGCTGGGGAATCTGGGAGATGCTGCCGCATATGATGAGGTGGATGAGCGAAGAAAAATATGTACAGAAATTCGTTTAAAGGGGCAAGGAATACCTTACCGAGTGAATCTCTGGAATGGGCAGATAGAAAAAATTTCCAGCTATCGTTGGGAAGATGGGAATATTTTTATGGAAATTACGCTTTATGAAAATGATGATTGTATCATTGCGATGGTTCCTCAAGAAGAGGAGTATGTGATAGAAAACCAGAAAGCGGAGCTGTATGATAGGGTAGAATTTACTTCTTGGACTTTAGAGATGGAAAGATGGAGTGCAGGGCAGTTGCCGATAGAAAACAGAAAAAGTAAATGTGAACCTGTCGTATTAGAAAAATTGGTTCCCTGGAACGAAATCTTTTCCGTGGGTAATAGTTCTGGTGTTGGAACTTATAGGACAGTATACAGGAGTGGAAAGAACTTTCAGAATCCTATGGATGCTGTACTGAAAATAGAAAAAATATGTGACAGTTTTCAACTATTGATTAATGGAAATGAGGTTTGCTGCAATCCTCTTTGTATGGAAATTCCAGTGGGCGCCTATCTGAAGGAAGGAGAGAATATGATAGAGATTCAGGTGGCATCTACATTATTGAATGCGGTGGTAGAACATTCCCGAAAGGAAAAAATTTGTGGTCTTCATAAAATACCAGATATTCGAGAGATGAATGAGTATGGTATTTGGGGAGAAGTGGCTCTTTATGTAAAAAAAGAATAGTGATAAAAATGTTCGTATTGAATAAAATGAGTATTAAAATATTCGACCTTTACTTAATCAAAGAGTTTATTCAGCATTAAAGTTTCAAAAACTGTTAGATTGCTATGATAATGAGGACGAGTAACGCTTTTCATTTTACGAAAAAATATAGAAAAGAAAAAGCCCATTCAGGAGTAAAAAATACCACCAATGGTAGCAAACTCTTGACAGGGCTTTTTCTTTTTGATGATTGGTAATCAAGAGCGAGATAATTTATAATTGAACTTTTGAATATTCATATATTGACAACTGTATTGCTTAATATTATACTGTACTTGTGACAATAATACAGTATATAACAAGGCGGTGGTATAGTGGAAATTTTTATAAATAATCATGCCAGTATTCCAATCTACGAACAAATTTCTTCACAGATAAAAGCGATGATTATCAATGGAGATTTACAAGCTGGTGAAGCACTTCCTTCTATAAGAGGACTGGCAAAATCGTTGCATATTAGCGTTTTAACAGTACAGAAATCTTATGACGTACTTCAAAAAGACGGTTTTATTGAAACAACAGCAGGAAAAGGTTGTTTTGTATCTGCTCAAAATCAAGACTTCTATTTAGAAGAACAGCAAAAGAAAATTGAAAACTATTTTGTAGAAGCAATCGAAATTGCAAAAGTAAGTGGAATAAAACTGGATAAATTACAATCTTTACTTGCACTACTATATGAGGAGGAATGAGATTATGGAAAAATATGCTTTAGAACTTAATGGAGTAACTAAACAGTATAACGGTTTCAAGCTTGATAATATTTCTTTTAACGTTCCGCAAGGAAGTATCGTCGGATTGATTGGAGAAAATGGAGCCGGGAAAAGCACGACGATTAACGCTATTTTAGGACTGATTGTTACTGAACAAGGAAAAATTTCTGTATTCAACGGAAAAGATATTAGTGCTGAAACAAAAGAACATATTGGTGTTGTATTTGACGGAAGTAATTACCCGGATAATTTGACACCTAAAAAGCTGGGAAAAGTCTTTCAAAATATTTATACAGAGTGGAATAACGAAAAATACTTTGGACTATTAAATAAGTTTGAGCTTCCTATCAATAAAAAATTAAAAGAATTTTCAAAAGGAATGAGTATGAAGTATTCCATAGCAGTTGCTTTATCTCATAATTCAAAATTACTTATTCTTGATGAGGCAACAAGTGGACTTGATCCCGTAATACGAGATGATATTTTAGAAATGTTTTTAGATTTTATTCAAGATGAAGAACATTCAATTTTGGTTTCATCACACATTACAAGTGATTTAGAAAAAATCGCAGATTATATCGTATTCATACATGAAGGGAAAGTATTATTTTCAAAACCTAAAGACGACTTGATTGAGGAATATGGTATCATCAAATGCAATACTAAACAATTTGATGAAGTGAATAAAAATGATATTATCCGTTATAGAAAACAAGATTATGAATGGCAAGTGCTTGTTGCCAACAGACAGAAGGCAGAAAAAGACTATCCGCACACATTAGTTGTACCTGCTTCAATAGATGATATAATGTTACTTTATGTGAAAGGGGAATGTTGATTATGAAAGGCTTATTGTTAAAAGATTATTTTGTTATCAAATCTTCAATGATAATATTACTTATCGGATTTGTTGTTTTTGGATTTGGAGTTTCTTTTTATGCTCCGCCTTATGTTTTAATGTTGATTGGTTCTATTATACTTGGACAGTTTGTAACATCTACCATTTACTCAGATAGAAAATGCGGTTGGTTGAAATCATCAATAACATTTCCAATATCAAAAAAAACACATGTCAGTAGCAAATATATTATGTATGCTCTACTATGTTTATTAGGTATTGGTGTTGGTTTGATTTTAAGTATTACTATTACTTCAATTCGTAATGAAATAGATACGTATTCGCTTTTATTATTCACTTGTATGACAATTACTATGATATTTATGGCAGGAGCTATTCTTATTCCTTGTTATTATTTTATTAAGGAAGAATTAAGCGGAGCTATTGGGATTTTAGCATACGGAATATCGGGAGCATTTTTCTTTGGTATGATGAAGTTGATTGAAAATCATGTTTTTGCATTTGCTATTAGTATTTTTATAGCAATACTACTATTTGTTATTTCTTGGTATGTTCTTTGCCAACGGATAATAAATAAAGATATATGAAAAACGGGGCTGTCGCATTAATTAAAGCGATGGCCCCATGTTACTTTTTTTGTGTTATATTAAGGCGCATGCAATCGTGGTAAATTCGTGGTAAAATGAATGATTTTCTATATTTCAAAATGTTTGAAAGTACAGTGTTTATGCGGATAATTAAAAATTTCTTTAAAATATTTCAATGTCTTTGTCTACAGCCCAGACAAGCTCCATCTGGTCAGACAGACGGTGAAAAGCATCTTTGTAACATACGGAAATTCTTCCGCAGCCCACAAGGGCAACTCTTAGTTTTCTCATAAAACCTCCATTCTGCAGGACGTGTTATCCGATGTAAAAAGTAGTATTGGATTCCTGCGTAAAATCATAATGAATATCAAAAAAATATTTCATAGCGCCTATAAAATAAGCGGTAGAATCTAAAAAACTGTACCGGATCTTGATGGAATCCAGCATTTGGCGAAAACCGGTAGTTTTCAGAACTTCTGTGACAGTATCCAGAAATAAGGGACCCAGATTTTTGCCCTTGCCGCCGATAATGATGAGTTTTGGATGAACGATGCATACCAGATTGCTGAGCGCCAGAGCAAATTCCTGAGCCATTTCCCGAATTACTTTCTGGGCGGAGAGATCGCCATAGAGGGCACAGGAAGAAAGATCGGCATACGTTATTTTTTCGTTGTTTAAAAGAGGAGCGCAGCATCCAGCGTCTAAAAGGCGTTCTTTGAGGACGTTTTCTCCGATCATCAGTTCCAGACAACCGCGGTTACCGCAGGAACAGACTTTTCCGTGAGGGTCAATGGAATAGTGACCGAATTGGGTGTAGGAAGCTGTCGCCTGTCCAAGCAGCTGATTCTGGATAAATAATGCGGCACCGATGCCGTGCTGAAAATTAATGTAAGCAAAATCGGGATAGGGAATTTTTGTGTAAACTTTTTCTGCATACGCTGCGCAGGCAGTATCATTGAGGATGCCTACAGAGTATCCGGAAAAAGCGTCTTTTAGTTCTTTGAGATAATTGGCATGTTCGTCAGATGGCAGAGACAGTGTGGTGGTGTAGATTTTTTTCTGCTCTGGATCGATCATGGCGGGAACAACGATACAGATTCCGAGTAATTGCCAGCGAGAAAAATCAGTAGTAATCAGTTCGTGAAAAAGTTTTTGAGAAAGAGAGATGTAGCTTCCTGGTTCGTCCAGAATGCAGCTGGTTTCCCGAACAATCATGCCGCAGATATCTACCAGTTTGGCGTGGACTTCTTTTTGGCTCCAAGAGATAACAACGATATAATGCTGACCCTGAAGAAGCTGAAGACCGTTGGGCTTTCGTCCTACGGTGGAAATATCCTCGGAAATTCCTGTGTCCTGGATAAATTTTCTGTCAATCATTTCATCTACCAGAGAAGAAACGGTAGTTTTACTCAGACCGGAAAGTTTCGCTAGCTGGGCGCGGGAAATCCCGGGTTCCTGATGGATATAGTGATATAATGTTTTCAGATTGTTGTTCTTGATGATTTGTTGATTAACCAGTTTCATAAAACCCTACCTTTGTAAACTCACTTTATTAAAAATATCCTATCATAAAACAAAAATATTAGCAATACATGTTTGAAAGAAAGAATATTATAGAAAAATATGTTGAAATATATAGAATAC
>OHQZ01000049.1_pt1 | contig 68781 bp, 65 predicted proteins | sample 1578281 | NCBI WGS metagenome assembly OHQZ01 (sample SAMEA3879589, study PRJEB24766) | human gut metagenome | biome: human-associated habitat; feature: feces | place: USA | collected 1985/1987
CAAAGTCCAAAATCATTTTGATAAGTGCTTCTCTGATACGTCCTTTTAATTCCATGTCTACAACAATATAAACATTGCCATATTCGTCATAAAGTGAACGTAAACAGCACTTTGATATGTACGGGTCATAAAATGCCAGCAATTTCTCAATCGCTTTTTCGTTTCCGTCCATAGCTGATGAAATTAAGTAATAGGACGGCTTTTTAAATAACTGTTTCATTTTCTAATGTTCCTCCTTGAGTATTTTTTTCATAATTTCCAAAGCGTGATGTCGATTTCTAAATACACCGCTTTGCGTGATTTTCTGCAAGTTGGCAATTTCACTTTCTGTCATTTCCAAAAAGTAATACATCAACAGAGTATTGCGTTTTCTTTCTGGAAGTTTCTTCAATGCTTCTGCCAATTCATCATCAAGGACACGAATATCAATGCCACATACTGAAAAGATTGTATAATCTGTTTCGTAGTCGTCCCAAACAGTCATTTTATCAACAATGACATCTGGCAATTCGCTGAAAGATATTTCTTTATTTTTACGACGGTTTAATTCCTTGTAATAATCTTTCACGACACTACGAACAACTTTCTTTAAACAACTTTCAAAACGACATTGAACTGTTTTCTGGAAGTCAGACGGTTTCATCAATCTCACCCCCTTTCCTTTATGATTTGAAAAGTGTTTATCCCTCTTTCCGCACCATATAAGGACAGCTAGGTGTGATTTAATGACCTCTTTTGAAAAATTTTTAAGTTTTTTTCGGGTATGAAAAAAGCCCGCACAAAACATATAGTCTGTACGAGCTTTTAAAGCTAAATAATATTTATTTTTTAATAGTGTACTGTTAGGTGGAATTAAATTGTAAAGAATTGCACTTAAAACATTCCATAACTCAAGCCCCCTTACAGCAAAATACTATGCAATGCCTAATCGAACTTATTGAGGAAATTTTAAAGTTTCTAATTTTCTTAAAATCAAGGATTTTGTTTGTTCTCTTGAATATCCCATTTCTGCTAATTCATGCAGACATTTGATTATCTGTAAATCTGTTTCTTCTTTCATTTTTGTTATTATACAGCAGTTATCTTTTGTAACAAAAAAATCATTTCCTTTTTTTACGATTAACTCTTTCTTTCTCAGTATTTTATAAGATAATTGAATTGTATGTTTACTAACATTTAATTCTTTACTTAAATTTGTTATTGAAAGTAGCTTTTGACCTGCTTTTAATTTCTGTTGAAAAATTTCTCGTTCTATATAATTTGATATTTGTTGTGCATAAGGGTAAACATCATTAAGATATAACTCCATGTGTATCACTTCCTTTGTTTTATCATCAATAAGCAACTATTCAATGCTTAATGTAAATTATGGACTGTTCCTTTTGGGAATGTAATTGTCAGTCTTGTATATTCCGTTTCTTTAGAAGTAATATCTAATTTCAAACCTAGTCTATCAGATAATTTTTTCGATAAATACAGTCCCATGCCCGTTGCATTTGCTTTGTTTCTATTTGAACCAGTAAAACCCTTTTCAAATACTCTTGATAAGTCTGACGCTTTTATTCCACAGCCATTATCTTCTATCACAAGCAGTATATTTGTTTCATTGTCTTGACTGTATATCGTCAGTTTATTTTCCTGCTTGTCAAAATACTTAATCGTATTTTGCACGATTTGAGATAGAATGAATGTCAGCCATTTTTCATCGGTATAAACAACATTCTCTATATCATGGATATTGATAACCGTTTTCCTTTCCATAAGTGAATGACGGAATTTCAAAATGATATTATGTATCACTTCGTCTAAATTTAACTGTTTTACAAAGTAGTCTTTTTCCGTATTTTCACTTCTTGCATAATAGAGCATTTGCTCTACTAACTGAAATATCTTATCAGTTTCTTTTTTTAACGTATAATTTTTCGTATTATCAAACGTCAAAGACAATGCCCCTATCGGTATTTTAATTTCATGGGCGAAACTTTCCACATATTCTTGATAGTCCTGCTTTTCTTCTGTGATTTTACTGATTTCATCATTCATAGATTTGCAGGCTTTTTTTAGTGCGTAGTAATAGGCTTCATTTTGAAATTCTTTTGGCTTTGGTAAAACGTCTGCAATATAATAGGTTTCTTCCAGTCCGTCTACTAAATCAATAATATGTTGTGAAGCGTTACGTTTCTTCCGATACAAACACCATTGAAAAAAACCTTGTATGCTGATGAACAGAATTACCAGCAATACAACAAATAGCGTATCTACACCGTAGAAAATCAAGAGAAATACTACTAAGGCAAGAAAGAAAAGCTGAAACAATATCTCTGTTATTTTTTCTCCTAAGAATGTAAAAAAGCTCACAGTTTCCAACCCTTTCCTCGTATATTTTCCAATAAATGAACAATACCGATTTCTTTCATTTTCTTTTTTAGACGGGTCATATTAACCAGTAATACATTTTCGTCTAAATAATATTTGTCGTTCCACAGCTTTTCCAATAGTTCTTCTTTGCTAATAACTTTATCTTCATTCATAAAGAAGTAGTATAAGATACGAAATTCATTTCTTGTCAGTTCAATGCTTTTCTCTTGATACTTCAAAATGGATAAATGTAAATCAAGGGTACAATCTTTTTTGACAAGCTCACGGAAATTGTTCGGGTTTGATAACTGCAATGCACGCTTGATCTTCTCAAGAAGAATAAGCGTGTCATACGGCTTTGTGATAAAGTCAATTCCACCCACTTGAATACTTTTCAATTCGTCAGCATTTGTATCTCTGCTTGTTACAAAGATAATAGGTACTGGCATAGCTTGTTTTATTTTCCTGCATACTTCATAGCCATTTTCATACGGCAGGTTAATATCAAGCAAAACCAGCTCTACGCAATATTGCTTTAATTCCTCTGTCAGATTTTCAAAGTTAGTCAACAAGACTGTTTCATATCCTTGTGTGTTCAATAGTTTAGAAAGCTCCAGACGAGTGATTTCATCATCTTCGATAATTGCTATTCTCATTTCCACACCCCCTTGATTTACCATTATAATAATTCCACAGCAGGAGAGCTAGAAAAATCTAACTCTCCTCATTGATATTTCGTTTGAAACCGATATACGTTGCTATCCAATAAATTCCATAGATAAAGAAGAAAATCGCCAAACCTACTACGAAGTAAATTAAATAACTATACTCACTTTCTAAATAAATTTTATAAACATTATTGACTGATACCAGCATAAAGAAACTTGCAAGAATTGAATAAATAACTGGAACACCAAATAATATTAGTAATTGCTTTCTGATTGTTTTAAATAATGATTTATCATTCACTCCCAATCTTTTTAATGTTTGATAGCGGTATTTGTACTTTGTAGAGTCACTTAGTGATTGAATAGCAAGAACTGTTCCAACTGCCGAAATCAAAATAAAGGCAATATAAAGACAAATGCTTGCAATCATAGCGGTCATCGTATTTTGTTCTTCAATAGCAGAACCTCTTACAGAAAGTCTATAATATTGTACGACTGTTTCACCATCATCATTTACTATTACTAATCGATGTTTCAAATCTTGTTTGATTTTTTCTCTAAGTTTTGTATCTGTTTCTTCTATGGTATCTATAATCAGATGTTGCTCAGATACTTCCAAGCCTTGAACATATTCATCAGGCACAATAACAGCAAATCTTCCAGTATTATTTATTTGATACCAATACGTTTTTGTATCAATGCCCTTTAGTTTTAATTCTTTTCCACTTGTCAACTGAATTTTTTCAATATCCTTGTTGTTTTCAACTTTATATAACAAATCTTTGCTAGTTACAAGAAAATACTCGTCATTACTTAATTCTATGGTGTCCATATTCTTTAATTTCAGTATTTCGTTATAATCACTTAATTTCATTACTGGGTCATAATCATAAAATTGCACGTCAAAATAATTCTGCATTTGATGTTTCGGTTCTTTATAAACATCAAATTCGATTGCTTTATTTATTGTATAATCTTCATCAACAACATTCACATATTCTTTAAAATCTTTAAATGGTTGTTTTTCTTCAAACACATGAACATCAAACGGAGCTGTCATTTCTATGCTTGCTTTATACACTCCTTTATTGATACTTGAAAAATTTAAACATAACAAAGAAAGTAATATCAACATGGAAAGTGTCCCGAACGTAAAACTCATTGTTCTTGCTTTTGACGCAAAAGTTCTTGTTACAAAAAGGTTATCTTTTTGATATTTAAGTTTTTTATTTTTCAATAAAACCGACAACAACATATCTGCACAAGTAGCTGATACACCATAAATACTGATAATCAACATCATCATGCTAATCATCAAATACGTAAGAGTTTCTTGTTTACCGCTGTTTTCCATTGTCCAACGTGAAGCCCAAAGCAAAATAGCAGTAATTCCTAATATAACACTAACAATGAAAATAATATTTCTCTTTTTATTGCTACGGAACATTTTCTTTTCATTCTGCTTATCAAAATAAAGAAAATCATGTACCGTCATTTTTCTAATTCTTCGTAAAAGATTAAGCAGAACCAATACGTATATTGCCAAAAAGTAAATAGCAAGCAATCCTATGGAAACAAAATTTATTGAAATAAAGATTACTTCTGGAATACCTAATAAGTTTACAATTACCAATGATACAAATTGACTAAATATGAACCCAAGAGGAATAGCCAAAACCAAAGCACATATCGCTAATAACACATTTTCAATTACAAGCAATCGAGCAATTTCTTTTTTTCTAATTCCAAGAAGCATATATGTTCCAAGCTCTTTGCTTCGCTTTTCAAACATAAATTTTGTGGTGTAGTTAATCAAAAAACAGATAACAAATATAATAACAACATTCACAAAAGCTAGAATATACTTAAACGTATCCATGCCTGTCGATAATTCTATTACTTCTTCAGAACTTGCCACTAAGTTAAAAGCAAATATAAGAGAAAATGCGATAGTAACAGTTATCAAATAAATCAAATAATCTTTAATGCTTCTTTTTGTATTTCTAACCGCTAATTTACCTAACATTTCCCACTTCACCTCCGAGCAAGGTTAATATATCCAGTATTTCATTGAAGAAATCTTTTCTGCTTTTTTCCCCTCTGAAAATTTCATTGAATATTTTACCGTCTTTCAAGAACAAAATACGTTTACAAAAAGACGCACTAAACGGGTCATGTGTTACCATTAAAATAGTAGCCTGCATTTTCTTGTTGATGTCAGACATTGTTTCCAGTAACAATCTGGAAGATTTTGAGTCCAAAGCTCCCGTCGGTTCATCAGCTAATATCAGTTTCGGTTCATTGATTAAGGCTCTTGCACAAGCACAACGCTGTTTTTGTCCGCCAGAAACTTCATAAGGAAATTTCGATAAAATATCACGAATACCCAATTTATCAGCGATAGCATGAACTCGTTTGTCAATATCAGCAGGGTTCTGTTTGTTGATTACCAATGACAAAGAAATGTTTTCTTCAATCGTTAAGGTATCTAAAAGGTTGAAATCTTGAAAAATGAACCCTAGATTTTCACGTCTGAAATCAGCAAAATCTTTATCTTTGATTTTGGTAATATCTTGATTGTTGACTGTAATGTGTCCGCTGGTTACGGTATCAATCGTAGAGATACAGTTTAATAGGGTAGTCTTTCCAGAACCACTAGCTCCCATTATTGCGACAAATTCGCCCTTGTCTACATACATAGAAATACCGTCTACTGCCTTTGTGATATTTCCAGAGTTACCCCCGTAGTATTTTTTTACTTGTTCTAAATTTAAAATGTGTTCCATTAAAATCGCTCCTTTCTTCCTGCCACATTTATTTGTTTTGGAATACGATTAAATTATAGCAAGGGCAGTATTCAATTACACTTACAGTTTTGAAAGTAAACAGAGAGTAAAAGAGCCGTGATAATGCAGATCACAATTCTGTGAAGCATTTTCACGACCCGTTACTTTCATTGTCTAAAAAATTACAATTACAAACCTTTTATAAATAGTCGTAAGAAACCAATTCTTCCATAGGAATACGTGTAGCAAAATGACGTTCTGGGTCTGCTGGTGTTTCTTTCCCATAACCAATGACTAATATATTGACTGGTTCTAAATTATCTGGTAATTGAAATTCTCGTTTGATTACATTTGGTTTAAAAAAGCATACCCAAACTGTACCTAATCCCAACTCTGTTGCCTGCAACATCATGTGGTCTGTCAAAATAGTAGCGTCAACAATTGAGTGCTAATATTTTTGTTATTTTTTTGCAAACCCTTTAAAATCAGTGGTTTGCAGTATCTTATTTCTTTTGAAATTGTGATTTTTCTGTTTTGACACCAATTTGACACCAATTTTTCTTTTTATGGTGTCAAGCATTTAACACCATACTATCTAGTCTTGCAATCTCATTTTCAATCCTTGTCAGCTCTCCAATATGGTTATACACTTCCATTGTTACATCTATATGAGCGTGTCCCATAATATATTGAAGAACTTTTACGTCCATACGGCACTCTGCCATTCTGGTACAAGCTGTGTGACGCATTACATGAGCTGAAAACTTTGGTAACAGCTCTGCTTTCCTATGCTCTTTTTTTGCTCTCTCTACTTCGGTTTTGTTATATGCGTCTACAATGTTATATAAAACACTATTTACGCCATTCGGCATAAGCGGTCTGCCCGATTTCGCTGTAAAGACAAACCCCGAATACCCGTCCACCTCAATGCTCTTATCCTTTGCAAGCATGAAATTGATTTTCCTTTGTTCCTCAAAGGCTTTTGCAACTTCTTGTGTCATAGGTATAATACGAATACCCGACTCCGTTTTTGGTGTTGATATATGGAACTTGCAACCGTCGCCTAAATTCTTATATATGAGCTGGTGGTCTACATTAACCGTTTTTGCCTTGATGTTTATATCTTTCCATGTAAGACCAATAAGCTCCCCACACCTTAACCCCGTACCAATCATTATGGTAAACATGGGATAATATGTGTTATAGACATTGCTCTGTTTTACAAACTCCATAAACTTTTCTTGTTGAGAAACAGTTAAGGCTTCTTTTTCCTCTGCTGGTTTTCCATAATCGCTAATGGAACTTTTTGCAGGGTTCTTTCGGATAATATCATCATCAACAGCCATTTCTAATGCAGGATAAAGCAGGTTGTGAATATACTTGATTGTAGAATAAGCATATCCAGCTTTGGAAAGTTTCGCATAATACGCTTTAATATGTGAGGGTAAAAGCTGAACAACTTTAATATTTCCAATCTCGTCTTTTACTCTGTTTTCCCAAGCACGAACATAACTAACTCTTGTAGTATCAGCCAGCTCACGAGTTGCCATATAACGCTCAAACAACGTGTTAAGCGTCATTTTTTTGATTGCCCCGTCTGTCAGTATGTTATCTTCCATATCCTTTGCAATCTGCTTCTCTTTTTCTCGAAGCTCTGGTAAATCTTGTGCATAGACTGTCAATCTCTTGCCTGTTCTTACATCTGTATAACGATAGCTGTATCTTCCATCATTACGCCAATTTTCGCCCTCTCTTAATTTTCTTCCTTTTGGGTCTTTTCTACTAATTGCCATGAGAACCATTCCTTTCTTAAAAAGCCTCTTTTCTTGTTCTCACAGCGTGCTTTGTCCTTTTTTATTATACTACACACGCCAGAGAACTTAAAGAAAAATAGACTATTCTTCCAGAGAGGATAAATATTTTTTTACTTTTTCCACAGAATAAAGAACCCTGCGGCCTATCACAATTTTTGCTCCTGCCTGTTCTCCTATTTTTCTTGCAGTGGCACAGCCGCAGGATAACATGGCCGCCAATCCCTCTATATTAACTGTGATCGGCTGTTCTGTTGCTCTGATTTTAGTTTTATACATAAGGCTTGTCCTTTCTGCACTCTGGGGATGCTTCTGAAAAAGGGCAGTTTTCCTGAGGATCGACAGAGTGAAACTTTTCGTTTCTTCTCATATATTTTTCAACGGAATCATAAATCGTGATTGTTCCGTCATGGCCGTAAATTCTGACTTCATGGATCCGGCGTAAAAAAGCCGCCCATGTTTCCGGTTCCTCTTTCTGAACGTCTTGATACTGACTTTCTAATGACGTATTAGAAAGAATATAAACAGTTTCATAACAGGCAACTTTGTTGCTGTATCTGGCTGGCAGTGAGATAGGGTATATGTCACAATAGTTCAACATATCTGATATTCTCAAACTGCTTCGGAACTCTTCAAAAGCTATTACTGGCTGACAGGTGTACTGGTCAAAAGGATGCAGATAGTCGGATACCCGGTATACATTGGCATCTCCGTGTTCATCCAGAACACCCCTTGTTTTGCCCGTCCCTGTTATCCCGGATATATAAATAACTTTCAGGTTCAGTCTCCGTTTTCCTTTATATTTATCTGTAAAAAGTGTAATACGAACTTTATCCAACTTGTCTATATTCAATATGTAATCATTATTCATGGCAAGTATCTCCGCATTTGTATAACCTGCATCTATCATCTGATAAAGTTCTTCCATTTCCTGTATCTGCCCTTTTTGTTTCGGAACATCGCCCCATTCTTCATAGGTACCCTCTACACGGGTTTCTGCTTTGGAAGTATTTTCCCATTTGCCTTTCTTGCATATGTAATCAATGTTACTTTGTATATTGCCGTGTGCAATTTCAATATGTGCCGGAGGGAAATACTTTTTTACTGTTTTGAAGCGTACCCGGGAATTAAAGTATACATATACATGGGTATGGTATGTTCCCTGCTCTCCAATCTCGTCAGCCATACAAAAATAGCGGAGGGTGGAAAAGTTTTCAATCAGTGCCTTTTTAATGATAATGTGGGAAAAACCATTTACCTCTGGATTATTAATTGTGATCTGATAAGCGTTTCTCTGCATATTTAAAGATGGTTTTTCGGTTTTTTTTGTTTTTTCCATGAATAAAGTCCTCCTGCTGTTTATTTGGTTTATTCTATGCGAACAGCCTTTTTTGAGCTGGAAAGCCTTATTTTAGGCTGTTTTTTTGTATGATACGATTTTGTTTGTTTATGCCCGGTAATACTACCGGGCATAAACCCCAGACACTTCCTGTCACTTCACCGTGCTCCGGCCTTCAGCCGCCGCCCGGCAAAGCGCCGTAAGGTCTGGCTGTCGATCCAGTAAATATCGGATCTGTCGGCAAAGCTCTTTTTCATTAAGGATCCAGGGAACCGTGATCTCCCGGACTGCTTCCTGACCGTCCACTAGAACCAATGCCTGTCCAGACTTATAGTTTGCAGTAGGATTCTCTTCCAGTTCTCCATGAAACCCTAACATACGAAACTGTTCCGCAGAACATCTGCCAAAACTGATTACAACCTGAAACTGGTCGCGCGTTCCGGCACTAAAATAGGATGCATCCGCCCTTTGCACACAAAGAATGATTCCAATATTCAGTCCCCGGCCTACTGCTAAAATTTCCCCTATTTTTGCCATGATATCGGTTTTCTGTTTCTTTGACTGATTTTCTGCATATGTCAGCAGTCCGCTCCATTCTTCAATGAAGAGTGTATAATGTTTTTTTAAGCGGATTCTTTTCTTTCGTACTTCATTAAAAAATTGGTAGAAAGTATCTAACATCTGAAAAGCGTTTTCCCCGGAAGCATAAGAGGGAGAACCCTCCAATGCTTCGTATTCTTCCCCAGCTTTATAGTCAGCCATGCAGACATAACTTTCCCGGTTATGTAATATCTGATACAGATAATATCTGGCACTAAGGCTTTTTCCCGATCCGCTTTTTCCTGCGATCAAAATGTTGCTGTTTTTCTTTGGCAGGATGATCGTCACAGGAACTTTGACACGGAAATTCTGCCAGCTTTGGGTATCATAACCCAGAACCATACCACGGATCATCCTCTTCCGGGAACACCTGCTCTGGCATAATCTCTTCATCAAGAGGAATGTCTTCAAACTGTAATTCCTGCTTTAAAGCGGCCATACGCTGTTCTTCCGCCTGCTTCATTAAGGAATCTCTTGCCTGCATAGTCAGGGGGACTACAAAACTGAGGTGATGAGAAGTCGCAACTGGAATTACAATAGGGGGGTACATCCCTCGTACTTCCATAAAAAAATTCTGGATAATAGCCAGGCACATATTTCTCAGATCTTCACGACTAATATCTTCAAAGGCAGGAACAAGTTTCTGTGCCTTAATGTCGACCCGAAGACATCCCTGATAATTAGTACTCCATGCTTCTAACTGAGGAATAAAATAAGGCATATTTTTAAATTCTTCGACCAATGCAGTTACTTCATCCTGATATAATAAAAAACGGGTATCTATTTTTTTATCATAAGGAAGTTCTCCGGTGAGCTCCTCATAGACCGCATCAAAAAGCCATCGTCCAGCCTTTCCGAGATAGTGCAGTATATTCGTACAGCCATCTTCCCATGTATCAGCTTTACCCAGACGGTAATTTATATATCCCGCAAAACCTAAACTTAATAAGCTGATGCATACTATATATAGAATCGTCATATTTTTTTACCATATAGGGGGCAGTAGCCCCCTGCCTTTCTTTTTAATTTTTAAAGTTCTGTTTCCACTAAAGAGACATCTTTTGCAGAAAAGCTGTCTTCATAAGTTTTTGTTTTATCGCTCCAATACATGAGGACAGTAGGATCCGTAAATTCAACTGTGATTTTCTGTCCTTGTTCCCGAAGCTTTTGTAAGTCCTCATTACTCATAAGGGGAACTGCCTGTCCTTTGATCTTGATTCGGAAATGATCAAAGTTCATAGTATCTACGCAGTCATACGCATGCCCTATAATTCGCCCTGTTTTCTTTCCGTTTTCGTCATACTCTTCTATAGGTATGATCCTCAAAAGCAGAAATAAAAGTTCTACCAGAACGAAGCCCATTGGGATATTTTTATTTCTCAATATAGAAGCCATACTTAATATCTCCTTTTCCTTCTTAGTTCTATTGTGGTATACTGTTCTTGCCACAGAAGCTGTAACCACAATAAGGTCAACGGTTTCAATGGGAAGTCTCTGTTTTTACAGAGGCTTCTCTATGTATTAGTCGGCGAGCGTATTCTTTTTAAAATCATTTAACTTCCTCCTTGGATTTGTTGATTATATTATATAAATAGTGATAGTAGATTTTAAATGCTCAATCTGTCACATTTGGTGACAGATTGCAACGTTCATATTGATCGCAGAGCTTTCTTATATCAGAAATAAGGTTTGATGTATATTCAGGCTCTTTGTCATTTAAAATGTAATCCGCAGATACATGATAAATACGTGAAAATTTGAAAAGTAGTTCTATAGAAATTCCTCTCTTTCCTGTCTCATATAAACTAATGGAAGAACGTTCACAGTCCAAAAGTTCAGCAACTTCCTCCTGAGTATATCCGCACTCTTCTCTTTTTGCCTTTAATCTCCCCAACATTCCTTCCACGTCTAAACTTTTTACATTTACTTTTTTATCCATCTTTGATATATTTTTATATCAGCGCTAATATTTTTTCTCCTGTTTTTATTCAAGCTAGCTTATGAATATAATATAAGGGAATAGGAAGAACGATAGCGTGTAAACAATATCCCCCCAACCAGAGCGGTTTACAGACACTAAAAAAGCATCCCGAAGGATGCTCAATAAATTAGTTGAAATAATTTCATAAAATTATTTCTGTTCATTTTTCATTTTTTTAATAAACTCCTGTAATTCATTAGCCAGTATCTGGCTTTGTTCTTTTAATTCTTTTATTTCCACAAGTAATCTTTGACAATTTTCTTTTAATTGCTGGATATTCATAGTTTTAGTAGCGAACAAGCCAGGCTGCTTTTTATGACTTGCCTGTGAAGAAGCGTATTTTCTGTTTAAAAAAATAAGGATAACATCTGCCGGGTTCTGATTTCCAGTAACGTCTACATACTGTAATAGAATGGTAATGAGATACTTTAAATTTTCTTTCCCTAAATTTTCAAGAACTTTCTTTTCTACAGTATGCTTAATAGGAATAGATTCTATGGAATCATAAAAAATAGGTTCTTGGGGGTTTTTAATCTTGTATGCAGGTGAATCATAAAAAGCTGTTTGGGGTTGCTCATAGTTTTTATCCTTAAGCAAAAATCTCCGTACCATTTCGTCTGAATATCCGTCACATACCGTATCTTTATATTTTCCCAGAAATGCTTCTAACATAGTTACACCGTAAGGCCGTTTTCCCGGAGCTTCCTTATATTCATGGTACTTCTTGCGTATTTTTAATATATCCGGGTAAATTTCTAACGCATTCCGGTATTGTATCCATAGATCCCGGCAAGTCATCAATTCCTGATAACGCTGTTCAAGATCCATTCTCTCCGAAAGCTCCCTGTTAAATTGGCAAAGAGCATTGATAACGTTTTCTTTTTCTTCTGGTAGGTAAAGATTGCATAAATCCCACAAAGACTGGACAAGGCTTTCTGTGCTGGCTGTTTCCAGATATTCATACATCTGTTGGTTTTCTTCTTCCGTATAAGAAGGATGATATTGCGGTATTTTAGATTTCGACATTATATGAAGTCCTCCTTTGTAAAATAACTACTTCTACTATAACGTTTATAAAGTATCTACACAATATATTAAATCTTTATATTTTTCTCTACATGAATATCACATTACTAAAATTTATTTCATAGAATTACTGGGAATATGCAATAAAACATCTTCTACCTTACACTCTAATATTTCACATAACGCATCAACAGTATGTGTAGATATATTACTGTTGGCTCTTAGCCGTGATAATTGTCCGGCAGATACTCCATAATTATTAATTAACTGATATTGTGTTACGCCTTTTTCCTTTAATGTATCCCATAACGGTTGATAAGAAATCATGTTTCAAAGTCTCCTTTTTTACTTGAATCTTACCCGTTTATGGACTATAATCATATTAGCCATATATGGCTAATAATAGGTCAACAAATTCAATTAGGAGGACATTTACAAATGAAAAGGAAACTGATAATTGCATTAGCGGCGGCTATGACGATCACCTTAGGCAGTGTCGGCGTTGTTTCTGCTGATGATACGAACTTTGCCCCGTTTATTCCTGTAAAGGAAACACCGATTCGTGACGGCTTTGTCTGGATCGTGGACACGCCTGCTTGGACAGAGGAGATAAAGCACCCGGCAGAGACAGAGGATAAATGGATTGTAGATAAACCTGCTGAATATGAACAAGTATGGGTAGTAGATAAGGAAGCTTGGGACGAAGTAGTTCACCACCCAGCTGAGTATAAAACAGTCCACCACGAAGCGGAGTACAAACATCATGAAGCTGTATATGAGACTGTACATCATCCAGAGGAAGGTCATTATGAAATTCGTACTATTTGCAACACCTGTGGTATGGATATTTCTGGTTGGGCTGTAAAGCATTTACAGGAAAGTAAATTCTGTATGGGATACAGAGATCAGGAAATTTGGATTGTAGACAAGGCGGCTTGGGATGAACAGGTTCTCGTAAAAGAAGCGTGGGATGAGCTTATCAAGGAAGCATGGGATGAACAGGTTCTTGTTAAAGAAGCATGGGATGAGACAGTGCATCATGAAGAAGAAGGTCATTATGAGAATGGTAAACTTATTTCGCCGGAGGAAGGTCATAAAGAAACTGTTGTAGTAAAACCAGCTTGGACAGAAAAAGTAGAACATCCGGAAGAAGGTCATTGGGAGCCTATTCCAGAAAATCCAGACGAGCAGGAACCAGAAACACCTCAGAACCCGGACGAGCAGGAGCCAGAAACACCTCAGAACCCGGATGAGCAGGAGCCTGAAACACCTCAGAACCCGGATGAGCAGGAGCCAGAGACACCTCAGAACCCGGATGAGCAGGAACCAGAGACACCCCAGAACCCAGACGAACAGGATTCTGAAACACCTGACAATAATCAGAACAACAATGAAAATAACAACCAGAATGAGAACAACTCTCAAAATAACAATGAGAATACTTCCCAGAATAACAACAGTTCTGAAACAAATAACAGTCAGGATGATTCTACAGGAAAACAGCCACCGAAAACAGGCGATCCTACAAGCTTTGCTTCCCTCTATGCACTGGCAGGAAGTGCGCTGGCTGGCATTGGAGCAGTAAAACTGAAATTTAGGAAAAGAAAATAAATAAATCTTAAAAGAGGAACTTAGTCTGATATCTAGGTTCCTCTTTTTTTACTTTAGCCATTTTTAGTTTAATATGACACCAATTCTGACACCAAATTTTTATATAATGACGATTTTTGATGAAACGTGATAAATTCATAAAACCCGTAAAAAGCCTGTAAATAGGCACTTTACGACACTCTATGAACTAAGACAAAGGCTACGCTGTAATAACAGGAGGTGAGTGCTGATTATTTTGTGAAAAATGTGTGAACGGATATAAGAGATTGCAATAGAAGTGTTATTTATGTTAATCTATGAAAAACTATCATAGATACTGAAAGGAGTTTACGCTATGCTTCAGGATGACTACATACTCAGACAGATCCGGGAAATGGTGCGTGCAGTGCTGAAAATGCTGTTCCAGGTGGATGCGCAGGAACTGACGCCAGAGATAATTGAGAACGAGAGTGAAAGGGCTGAACTTGAAAGGCTGATAGCCTTAACAGAAGAGGGGAAAATAGATGAGGCAGAAAATCAGCTTTATGAAATGACCTGCGATGGAGACAGAAGCAGGCTGAAAACAGGGCTGCTGTTTTATTACAGTCTGAATGGAAAAACGGATGAGTTTCTGGAGGAGCATAATTTCAGTCGGGAGGAAATTATGACGGGAATCCAGGATCTGGCAGACAGATATGGATTAAGTGGGATTGCGGAAGCCTTCCGCACAGAGATTATGTAAAAATATCAGCGACATATAATGTCGAAAAATGTAAAAAACTTGCGGTGAATAAAGAAGAATAAACATTGAAATAAAATATGCGAATATGCTATGATATGGAAATGGAATAACCGTGTTACAGGGTGGCTGACCTCTATTCTTACATAGAATGGGGGTGGTGCTGATGAAACATTTTGATTTTAAAGACCTTATGGCTTTTGGAATGTTCATTCTTGCATTGCTGACATTCGTTTTTACGTTCTGTCGATAATGATTTAAAGCATAGAAAAACCACCCTCAGAACTTTGGCGAGTTTAGGGTGGCATTTTCTATGTACGCTTTTAAACAGGTCAACCCCTTGTGGGCGGTTGTTCCTCTAAACATATTATAGAGCAGAAAATGGAATAATGCAAATGATTTTTGGGAGCCTGAAAACAGGCTTTTTTGTATAGCAGGAAACATTGATTTTGCATATATCAGGTGGAAATATTGCCATAAACTGTGCAAAACGATATAATACAGACTGTAAAAATAAATCACAGATAAGGAATTTGATATATGCAGTTTTATATGGCACCAATGGAAGGAATTACCGGATATATTTACCGGGCAGCGTATCATAAAAGCTTCGGGAACATAGATCGTTATTTTGCTCCGTTTATTATGAGCAGGCGTCTGAATCAGAAGGAGATCAGGGATATCCTTCCGGAAAATAATGAAGGGATGGAGCTGATCCCTCAGATTCTGACAAACCGGGCGGAGGATTTTCTTGCTATTGCAAAAGAGATCAGACAATATGGATATGATAAGGTGAATCTGAATCTGGGCTGTCCTTCTCCTACGGTTACATCAAGAAACAGAGGCTCCGGTTTTCTGGCGCTTCCCAGGGAACTGGATCGTTTTCTGGAGGAAATTTTTGCGTCCTGTCCAATGACTGTTTCCATAAAAACAAGAATTGGAGTGGAGGATGAGGAGGAATGGCCTCAGCTTCTGGAAATTTTTGAAAAATATCCTCTGGAGGAGCTTATCATACATCCCAGGCTGAAAACAGATCAGTATAAGAAGAATACCATTCACTGGGAGGCCTTTAAAAAAGCAGAGGAAAGCAGCAGGCACTCTCTTTGTTATAATGGGGATATTGTAAGCAAAGATGATTATGAGAAAGTTGTGCAGAGGTTTCCCGGTACGGAAAAGATTATGATCGGAAGAGGGATTCTGAAAAAACCGTGGCTGGCAGAGGAAATCAGCAATGGAGACAAAAAAGACAGCAGCCGGTATAAAGAGGAGCTTTTTGAATTTCATGAAGAGCTTTTAAAGGGATATATGGATTATATGTCCGGAGACAGGAACACTTTGTATAAAATGAAGGAACTGTGGGCATATCTTGGAACCTCATTTACAAATCCGGAACGCTATATGAAAAAAATCCGAAAGTCTCAGCATATCAGTGAATACAGGATCTGGGTCGGAAATCTGTTCCGGGAGCAGGCTTTGATTTTGTGATCTATCCGGAGAGGCAACATCATGGGGATGTATATTCTGACTGTAGAAGATGAAGAAAAACCGGAACAACTGCGGAGCGGAAGCTTCTTCATGGAGGATATCAGATAAGCAAAAATGGAACAACTGCACTGGATATGGCAGAGTAAGAATTGTATAAAAAGAGAAATAAAGTGCCTCATTTCTTTCCTGATCAGGGGAAAGAAATGAGGCGTTTTATAAAATATTGGAGCTTTTTACAGTTCCAGAATGACAGCCTGATAATTCTTTAAATGAAGAATGTTTTCGGAAATATCTGTCTCCGGATAGTTGTTCAGCAGCACGTTTTTGCATTTGCCCGGAAGGGTAATATCCTGAGGCTCTGTCTGGAAGTTTCCAATAACCAGCAGCGTTTTTTCTCCTTTTCGGAAGTATGCCATCAGGTTATGCTGATCTTCCAGATAAGGGATCAGATTGCCGTAGACAATGGTCTCTTTATAGTCCGGATCCTTGCGCAGAGCAGTCAGCTTTTTATAAAAGGACAGCAGAGAATCAGGATCATTCTGCTGTGATTTTACGTTGATCTCATGGTAATTTGGATTTACAGAAAGCCATGGAGTACCGGAGGTAAAACCGGAGTTTTCCGTGCAGTCCCACTGCATTGGGGTACGGGCGTTATCCCGGCTGTAAACAGAAATACACTTCAGAGCTTCTTCCTGGGAGCATCCTGCATTCAGCGCCACATGGTATTCATCAATGGTGCTGATATCATCAATCTGGTCAATGGAAGAAAACTTCATATTTTCCATTCCGATCTCCTGTCCCTGATAAATAAAGGGCAGACCTTTCAGCATAAAATACATGACAGCAAGCATTTTTTTGCTGTAAACACTGACTTCTCCCTCGGGAATATAGTGGCTGACGCCTCTTGGTTCATCGTGATTTTCAATAATATTTGAGAGGAAGCCAATGTCGCCCACACGTTTCTGAGAGTGGAAGCAGCAGCGCTTATAATCATCAGGAGTGATTGGCTGACGGTCATACCAGCCTTTGCTGCTTGCTCCAAATACAACAGGAGCAAAGTCAAACATACTGGAAAAATATCCGTTATCCCCAATAAAATCAGGAAGCTCTTCATCCTTTTCATTAAATACTTCACCTACAGAAAAAGCCTCATGAGGGCCAAAGGTGCGGTCTCTCATTTCACCCAGAAACTCTCCCACGCCCTGTGCCTCTGCAAGCATATTGTCAACTGTGCAAAGTCCGTCTGCGCGGTCAGAAGCATAATCTTTATAGGGGAGTTTTTTCTTAATATTGATAATGGCATCAATGCGGAAGCCGCTGAGACCGCGATCCAGCCACCAGTTGATATTTTTGTAAACTTCTTCCCGGACTTCCGGGTTTTCCCAGTTAAGATCCGGCTGTTTTTTATGGAAAAGATGCAGGTACTGTTTGTCAGGATGACCGGGAAGAGGCTCCCATACGGAACCGCCGAAATAGCTGCGCCAGTTGCAGGGAAGCTGTCCTTCTTTTTTGTCTTCTATATAAAAGAAGTTGCCGTATTTTCCGTCAGGATCTGCACAGGCCTTTTCAAACCATTCATGTTCGTCAGAGCAGTGATTGACAACAAGATCCAGAAGAATATACATGTCTCTTTTTCGGGCTTCTGTAAGAAGCCTGTCCATATCATCCAGAGTGCCGAATGCAGGGTGAATGTTGTAATAATCTGAAATATCATAGCCCTGATCTGCCATTGGGGAAGGATAACAGGGAGAGATCCATACAATGTCCACTCCAAGTTCCTTCAGATAGTCAAGCTTGGATATAATACCCGGAATATCTCCGATTCCATCGCCATTGGAATCAAAAAAGCTTTTGGGATAAATCTGATAGGCAACCTTATCATGCCACCATTTGCGTTTCATAATCATCCTCCTCAGTTCATGTGAATACTTATTGCCGAAAGCCATTGGGCTTGTGCCGGCCTTATTTTAATATGGGATTTATAGTATAAAGCATGGAACAGAAAATTGCACTGGTCATTCTGTCAAAATTTCAGCATATATAAGTCGGAAATTTACTGCTGTGAAGGCCGTGAACAGGAATGACAATATGAAATAATGGCGAAATAATCCGTCGAAACAGAGGGTTTTCTATTGACAAACAGTGATATTTGTCATAAAGTTTTCTATGACAAACAATAAAGACTATGAAATGAAAAGAGGAACAGTCAGATGACGTTAAAAGATCTGCCGATCGGAAAGACGGCAACAATACGTTCTGTAGGCGGAGAAGGCGCTCTCAGACAGCATTTCCTGGATATGGGTCTGATCCCAAAGGGAGATGTGACTATGGTGAAGTATGCTCCTATGGGAGATCCCATGGAACTTCGTATCCACAGCTATGAGCTTACACTTCGTCTTGCTGATGCGGATAAAATTGAAATAGAAAATGTAAGGGACGCAGGAGAAAAGGGAGAGACATCAAAGAAAAACAACAGCCATTCCATCCCTCATCCGGGATTGGGAGAAGGCGGAAAATTTCATTTTAAGGAAACGGAAAATCCCCTTCCGGACAGTGAAATGCTTACCTTTGCACTGGCAGGAAACCAGAACTGCGGAAAGACAACTTTGTTTAATCAGCTTACCGGCTCCAGCCAGCATGTGGGAAATTTCCCAGGTGTTACTGTGGACAGAAAGGACGGATCGATCCGTGGAAAAAGCAATACCCTGGTAACAGATCTTCCGGGAATTTATTCCATGTCTCCGTATTCCAGCGAAGAAATCGTAACAAGGAATTTTGTACTGAATGAGCATCCAAGAGGTATTATTAATATTGTGGATGCCACAAATATTGAGCGGAACCTTTATCTTACCATGCAGCTGATGGAGCTGGATATTCCCATGGTTCTTGCCCTGAATATGATGGATGAGGTCAGGGAAAACGGCGGTTCGATCATTATCAACCGGATGGAGGAAATGCTTGGAATCCCTGTAGTTCCTATTTCCGCAGCAAAAAATGAGGGAATTGACGAGCTGGTAGCCCATGCTCTTCATGTGGCAAAATATCAGGAAAAGCCGGAAAAAATAGACTTTTGTGATGCGGATGATGACGGAGGAGCTGTTCACAGATGCCTTCACGCCATTATGCATCTGATCGAAGACCATGCACAGGAAGCCGGGATTCCGGTACGCTTTGCAGCAGCCAAGCTTGCAGAGGGGGATCAGCTGATCCTTGAAAAACTGAAGCTTGACCAGAATGAAAAAGAGATGCTGGAGCATATTGTAAAGCAGATGGAAAGTGAGCGGGGACTGGACCGTGCGGCTGCCATTGCGCACATGCGATTTGATTTTATTGAAAAAATCTGCGATGAGACAGTCATTAAGCCCAAAGAGAGCAAGGAGCATATCAGAAGTACAAAGATAGACCGGATACTTACTGGAAAATATACGGCGATCCCCTGTTTTGTGGGAATTATGGCCCTTGTGTTTTACCTGACCTTCGGAGTGATCGGAGCGTTCCTTTCCGGTATTCTTGATATGGGAATTGAGGCTCTTGGCGGAGCTATTGATCAGCTTATGGCAGCGGCTCATGTAAACAGTGTGCTTCATTCTCTTGTGATGGACGGCATTTTTAATGGTGTGGGAAGTGTGCTGAGTTTTCTCCCTGTTATTGTGACCCTGTTCTTTTTCCTGTCTCTTCTGGAGGACAGTGGATATATGGCAAGGGTTGCCTTTGTAATGGATAAGCTGCTGAGAAAGATCGGGCTTTCCGGACGGAGCATTGTGCCTATGCTGATCGGATTCGGCTGCACTGTACCCGGAGTTATGGCCAGCAGAACTCTTCCCTCAGAGCGGGACAGAAGAATGACAATTCTTCTTACACCTTTTATGAGCTGCTCTGCAAAGCTTCCCATTTATGCATTTTTTGCAGCAGCCTTTTTCCCGGAAAACAGCGCGCTGGTTATGATTCTTCTGTATTTTGGCGGCATTGTTATGGGGATTCTGATGGCGCTTCTGCTGCGCCGTACCATGTTCAGCGGAGAGGCGGTTCCCTTTGTTATGGAGCTTCCGAACTACCGTATGCCGGGAGCAAAAAACGTAGGACATTTGCTGTGGGATAAGGCGAAAGACTTTTTGCAGAGAGCGTTTACCGTTATTTTTATCGCTACTCTTGTAATCTGGTTTTTACAGACCTTTGATATCCATCTGAATGTTGTAACAGATTCAAAAGACAGTATTCTTGCCATGGCAGCAAGTGTTGTTGCTCCGATTTTCCGACCTATGGGATTTGGAGACTGGCGGATATCTACAGCTTTGATTACCGGATTTATGGCAAAAGAAAGCGTTGTTTCCACACTTTCAGTTCTTTTTGGAAGTACGGAAGCTCTGCTTGCAGCCATCACACCTCTGGCAGCAGCAAGCCTTTTGGTATTTTGCCTGCTTTATACCCCATGTGTGGCAGCAGTTGCCGCTATCAAGCGTGAGCTGGGCGGAAAATGGGCGGCAGGTGTTGTGATCGGACAGTGCGTGATCGCATGGATCGCAGCTTTTGTGGTCTACATGATCGCAGGAATTTTTATCTGATAAAAATAAAGGATTTGTGATTTCCTGAAAGAAAAACTGAATAATTGAAATGCAAGACACTGCGGATAAGATATAAATATTCTGCAGTGTCTTTTTATTTTTTTCTTGACATTCTTTATTTACAGGATTATACTTTGATAATCAAAATATTAAATATTCAAAATAAATAACAACCCAAACGGAATCGTGATCAGGTTCCGAAAAAAGGAGGGCAGATCATGAAAGGTGTGATTTGCGGAACTGGCGCCTGTGTGCCGGAAAGAGTTCTGGATAATCATAAAATCGCAGAATTTGTGGACACCAGTGATCAGTGGATACGGGAACGAACCGGGGTACTCAGAAGACACATTGCGGAAAAAGAAACCACAGTGTCTATGGGGGCGGAAGCAGCCCGGCAGGCAATAAAGGAATCAGGCATCAGTTCCGATGAAGTGGATCTGATCATAGCAGCGACTTCCACACCGGATCAGATTTTTCCATGCACTGCGTGCGAGATACAGAAGAAACTGGAACTTTATCAGGCGGCAGGCTTTGATCTGAATGCGGCATGCAGTGGATTTCTGTTTGCATATCAGACTGCGCAGGCCTACATATCGTCAGGAATCTATAAAAACATTCTTGTTGTGGGAAGCGAAAGACTTTCTCGGATCGTTGACTGGAAAGACCGGGGAACCTGTATTCTTTTCGGAGACGGGGCGGGGGCTGTGATGCTGTGCGCCCGGGAAGGCAGGAATTATGCTTCCTTTGCCCGGTCAGACGGACGGGGCGGAGAGGCTCTGACCTGTCCGGCAGTGAAAAGCAGTCTGAATAGGGAGCCGCAGACGGAAACAGCCGGGAGCGCAGCCCTGAAATCAGAGAAGTATCTGTTTATGGACGGAAGGGAAGTATTTCAGTTTGCTGTAAGAAGTGTTCCGGAAGCGATCCGCCGGGTACTGGAAAAAAACAATTTAAAAACAGAAGAAATTGACTGGTTTATTCTTCACCAGGCAAACCGCAGGATCGTAGAAGCAGCAGCCAGGAGACTGGGAATGGGAATTGAAAGGTTTCCCATGAATCTTCAGGAATATGGCAATACTTCCTCGGCAAGTATCCCCATACTTCTCCATGAAATGAACCGGAACGGAAAGCTGAAAAAAGGCCAGAAGCTTGTTCTGGCAGGCTTTGGGGCAGGGCTTTCCTGGGGGGCATCTGTACTGGAATGGGGTATTTAAAAATAAATTCAAAAATCAGAGATATAGCAGAAAAGGAGATTATTATGTTACAGAAAATTATTGAGATCACAGCAGAAACACTTGGAGCAGAAGCAGAAAGCATTACAGAGAACACTTCTTTTACAGAGGATCTTCATGCAGATTCCCTTGATCTTTTTGAGCTGGCAATGGCCCTGGAAGAGGAATTTGGAGTAGAGATTCCAAGCGAAGATCTGGAAAAAATAACAACCGTAGGCGCTGCGGCAGCATACCTGGAAGAGAATAAGTAACCTTCGGGCTGATATTTTGCAAAACAAAGAAATCATAAGAGTATACAAAAATGCTTGAAGGCTGTAAGCCGCAGCTTTCAAAACCGGTGATGATTCAGATGAGGATTTATTATGAAAACAAAAATTACAGAATTATTGGGAATTGAATATCCTGTGATCCAGGGCGGTATGGCATGGGTGGCTGAGGCCAGTCTGGCGGCTGCAGTGTCAGACGCAGGAGGTCTTGGACTGATCGCGGCTGCCGCAGCCCCTGCAGAGTGGGTAAGAGAGCAGATCAAAAAGGTGAGAGAAATGACTGACAGACCTTTTGGAGTCAACATTATGCTCATGAGCCCGGAAGCAGGTCAGGTGGCAAAAGTCATTGTGGAAGAAAAGGTTCCCATTGTTACAACAGGAGCCGGAAGCCCGGAAAAATATATGGCAGACTGGAAAGCGGCAGGGGTGAAGGTGATTCCGGTAGTCGCCTCCACTGCTCTGGCCAGACGTATGGAGCGTTGCGGCGCAGATGCAGTTGTGGCAGAGGGAACAGAGGCCGGAGGACATATCGGAGAGATCACTACAATGACACTGGTACCGCAGGTGGCGGATGCAGTGGAGATTCCGGTGATCGCTGCCGGAGGCATTGCAGATGGAAGAGGAATGGCAGCAGCGTTTATGTTGGGAGCGGAAGGCGTGCAGGTCGGCACTGCTTTTGCGGCTTCCCGTGAGTCTGTGATCCATCAGAATTATAAAGACAGTATCTTAAGGGCAAAGGATATTGATACCCGTGTTACAGGACGCACAACGGGTCATCCTATCCGGGTTTTGCGCAATGACATGTCCAGAAAATATCTGGAAATGGAAAAAAGCGGGGCTGATTTTGAGGCTCTTGAAGCACTTACACTTGGAGGCTTAAGAAAAGCAGTGCAGGACGGCGATACCAGAAACGGAAGTCTGATGGCAGGCCAGAGCGCTGGACTTGTAAAGGAAAGTCTTTCCTGCAGGGAGATTATCAGCAGAATGGTTTCCAGGGCTGAGGATTTAATGATCAGGAAGCCATGGCAGGAATAAATGTTAAAGAGATTTCGTAACTGTCCGCATGATACTATTCTGTGAACAAAGGAAACAGTAAAAGGATTTTTTGCAGAGAGCAGGCGGAACAGGAACATGATATTTAGGAAATGGAGCGGAACAGTATGAGCAGGATTGCATTTCTTTATCCCGGACAGGGAGCCCAGGAAGTGGGAATGGCAGGAGATTTTTATGAAAAAAGCGAGGAGGCAAAGGCTGTTTTTGATCAAGCCTCCAGTATACTGGATTTTGATGTCCGGGAAATCTGTTTTCAGAAAAATGACCTCTTGGACAAAACAGAATATACTCAGGCGGCTATGGTTACAGCCTGTCTTGCTATTACCCGTGAACTGGAAAAAAGAGGACTTTATCCGGAAATGACAGCAGGTTTAAGCCTTGGTGAATACTGTGCGATTGCAGCAGCAGGCAGCATGAGCGATATGGATGCGGTCCGCACTGTCCGCGCCAGAGGGATATTTATGGAACATGCGGCTCCGGAAGGAACCGGGGCTATGGCCGCTGTTCTTGGAATGGACGGAGAAGCGGTGGAAAGAACTGTTCATGATCTTCAAGGTGTTTTTATTGCAAATTATAACTGTCCCGGACAGATTGTGATCACAGGGGAAAAGGAAGCAGTGGAACAGTCGGCTGCAGTTCTTAAAGAAGCCGGGGCCAGAAGGGTACTTCCTTTAAAGGTCAGCGGTCCTTTTCATTCTCCAATGATGAAACCGGCAGGAGAAAAGCTGGAAGAGGTTCTGAAAAAGGTTTCTGTTAAGGATCCGGACATTCCCTATGTGACAAATGTGACAGCGGAAGTGGTGAAGAGCGGGGAAGCCATAAAAGAACTTTTGGTGAGACAGGTAAGCTCTTCGGTTCGCTGGGAGCAGAGCATGAGAGCAATGATCGCGCAGGGAATTGACACCTTTGTGGAGATTGGCCCGGGGAAAACCCTCAGCGGTTTTATGAAAAAAACAGATAAAAATGTAAATATGTACCGGATCAGTACCTGGGAAGAAGCGGAAACTGTATGCGGGGAACTGCTGAAGCAGTGATCGGCAGAATTTCCGAAGGGAACAGAACCAGCGGGAAGGACATGTAATTTCCGAGAGGAACAGAACCAGTGGAGGGGGACATGTAATTTCCGAAAGGCATGGAAGCAGTAATGCGGTATGTATAAGCGCTGGGCGATTTGTACAGCTATACAGGAAAAAGCATGCAGAACAGGTGAGTTTAAGGACATATTTATTCAGAATAATAAAACAGACAGTGGATGATTGCAGGAAAGGGGAAACATGGCGGAGTATACAGAAAAGCAGGTAGCTGTAGTAACAGGCGCATCCAGAGGAATTGGAAGAGCAGTTGCTCTGGAGCTGGCAGCAAAAGGAATTTTTGTGATTATTAATTATAACGGTTCAGCTGACCGGGCAGAAAAAGTAAAAAAAGAAATTGAAGAAAACGGCGGCTGTGCAGAAGCTTTACAGTGGAATGTTGCGGATTATAAAGCCTGTGAACAGGCTGTCAGAGATATTGTAAAAAAATACGGAAAAATAAATATCCTTGTAAATAATGCAGGAATCACAAAAGACGGGCTTCTGATGGGGATGTCCAGGGAGGACTTTGACAGCGTAGTCGATGTGAATCTGGGAGGAACCTTTAACATGCTGCGCTTTGTTTCCAGACAGATGCTGAGACAGAAAAGCGGACGAATTGTAAATATGGCTTCTGTGGTAGGAATTGCCGGAAATGCAGGACAGGCAAATTATGCGGCGTCCAAAGCAGGTGTGATTGGACTTACAAAGACAGCGGCAAGAGAACTGGCATCCAGAGGAATTACAGTAAACGCAGTGGCTCCGGGATTTATAGAAACAGAAATGACTCAGATCCTGCCTGATTCTGTGAAAGGGGCTTCTGCGGCACAGATTCCCCTGGGGCATTTTGGAAAGCCGGAGAATGTAGCGAAGACAGTGGCATTTCTTGTATCAGAAGATGCTTCTTACATTACTGGACAGGTCGTTCAGGTTGACGGAGGAATGGTAATATGAGCAGGCGGAGAGTCGTAATTACAGGGCTGGGAGCAGTGACGCCCACAGGAAACAATGTACAGGAGTTCTGGCAGGGGATCTGTGCCGGAAAGGTGGGAATCGGATCGATCACCAGATTTGACGCCCAGGGCTATAAGGTAAAGCTTGCAGCTGAGGTAAAAGGCTTTGAACCTAAAAAGTATATGGAACCCAAACAGGTAAGACGTATGGCTCTTTTTTCTCAGTATGCAGTTGCGGCAGCCAAAGAAGCTTTTGAGGATTCCGGGCTGGATATGAAGGAAGAAGATGCTTTCCGGGCGGGAGTTATCATTGGTTCCGGAGTTGGAGATCTCCGTCAGGTGGAGCTTTGCTATGACAGAATCACTCAGAAAGGACCCGGCCGTGCGCTTCCTCTGATGGTGCCTATGATGATCTCCAATATGGCTGCAGGAAATGTTTCCATTGAGCTTGGCCTGAGAGGAAAATGTACAGACGTGGTGACTGCCTGTGCGTCAGGAACCCACAGCATTGGAGATGCTTTTCGGGCGATCCAGTACGGAGACGCGGACATTATGGTGGCAGGAGGCGCGGAAAGCTGTATCTGTCCTACGGGAGTTGCAGGATTTGACGCACTGACTGCTCTTACAGAAACGGACAACCCTTTAAAGGCATCTGTTCCATTTGACAAAGACAGAGACGGATTTGTTCTTGGCGAAGGCGCAGGCATTGTGGTACTGGAGGAGCTGGAGCATGCCAGGGCAAGAGGAGCAGGAATTTATGCAGAGGTAGTCGGTTACGGGGCTACAGCGGATGCATATCACATTACCTCTCCTGCTGAGGACGGAAGCGGAGCCGCAAAGGCAATGAGCCTTGCCATGGAAGAAGCAGGCGTATGTCCGGAGGAAGTGGAATATATCAATGCTCATGGAACAAGCACTCATCATAACGATCTTTTTGAAACAAGAGCCATTCACCTTGCCTTTGGCGCAGCGGCGGAAAAGGTTCTGGTAAACTCCACAAAATCCATGATCGGACATCTGCTTGGCGCAGCAGGAGGCGCAGAGCTTGTCACCTGTGTAAAGGAGCTTCAGGAAGGCTTTATCCACCAGACAATTGGAACCGAAACACCGGGAGAAGGCTGCGATCTGAATTATGTACTTGGCGCCCCGGTGAAAAAGGAAATCCGTTACGCTATGAGCAATTCCCTGGGATTTGGGGGACATAACGCCACACTGTTAATAAAAAAATTCGATTAAGCAGAAAAGAGGTAATCCTCAAGAGGATACCTGGATGCTCAGAAACCATGAGCAGAAAAGAGGTAATCCATAAAAGGATACCTGGATGCTCAGAAACAGTGAGCAAGAAAGAGGTAAGTATGGAATTTGATAATCTTCTTACGTTGATAAAGGCTGTGTCGGACTCTGAACTGACAGAATTTCAGTATGAAGAAAACGGTACCACCCTTCGTTTTGTCAGGGAAACGCCAAAAACAGAGCTTGTCCTTCCAATGGAGGGAACCCCGCAGAATCAGAATGTACAAAGCGTACCGTCTGTTTTAACACAAAACACAGAAACCCGGCAGGCGCCGGAAGCAGTAATGGACGGAAACGGGGAAGCCCGGGAAGGAAAACTGATAAAATCTCCCCTTGTGGGAACTTTTTATGCGGCTCCTTCAGAAGACGCAGAGCCCTTTGTGGCAGTGGGAGACGGAGTGAAAAAAGGAAAAACTCTGGGAATTGTGGAAGCCATGAAGCTGATGAATGAAATTGAAAGTGAATATGAGGGAACCGTGACGGAAATTCTGGTGGAAAACGGCCAGATGGTAGAGTACGGACAGCCCCTTTTCAGAATAAAATAAAAAGAGGTGCAGCATGAAGCATTTGGGAATTAAAGAAATTGAAGAGATTCTTCCTCACAGACATCCGTTTCTTCTTATAGATTATATAGAGGACTATGAGCCGGGAGAGTTTGCGGCAGGATATAAATGTGTGACCTTTCATGAGGATTTTTTCAGAGGTCATTTTCCTCAGGAACCGGTGATGCCGGGTGTTCTGATCGTGGAGGCTCTTGCCCAGACCGGCGCGGTGGCTATTTTAAGCAAAGAGGAAAACAGGGGAAAAACTGCATATTTCGGCGGAATAAAAAGCTGCCGCTTCCGGGGAAAGGTTGTTCCGGGAGATAAGCTGAAGCTTGAAACGAAGATCATTAAGTGCAAGGGGCCTGTAGGGGTCGGACATGCAGTTGCCAGCGTGGACGGAAAAGTTGTTGCAGATGCGGAACTGACCTTTATGATTGGATAGGTGGTAAATATGATAAAAAAAGTGCTGATAGCAAACAGAGGAGAGATTGCAGTGCGGATCATCCGTGCCTGCAGGGAAATGGGAATTGAAACAGTAGCTGTTTATTCGGAAGCTGACAGAGAGGCTCTGCATACACAGCTTGCAGATGAAGCTGTCTGCATTGGCCCGGCTCCTTCTTCTCAGAGCTATCTCAGTATGGAAAATATCATAAGTGCGACCATTGTATCAGGAGCGGATGCGGTTCATCCGGGATTTGGATTTTTGTCAGAAAACAGCAGATTTGCAGAGCTGTGCGAGCAGTGCCATATTACTTTTATCGGGCCTCCCTCTCATGTGATCGCAAGTCTTGGCAATAAACAGGCTGCCAAAAATACCATGGCTGCAGCAGGGGTTCCGGTAATCCCGGGAAGCGAAAAAGCAATATATACAGCGGAGGCAGGATTTGAAGAGGCAGAAAAAATCGGATATCCTGTGATCATCAAGGCTGCTCTTGGAGGCGGCGGAAAAGGAATGAGGACAGCGGATTCTCCTGAGGATTTTGCGGAAAGCTTTTGTACAGCTCAGAAGGAAGCTCAGATGGCGTTTGGCGACAATACCATGTATGTGGAGCATTTTGTCAGGAAACCCAGACATATTGAGTTTCAGATTCTTGCAGATCAGAAAGGAAACGTAATACATCTGGGAGAGAGGGACTGTTCTGTTCAGAGAAATCATCAGAAAATGATCGAGGAGTCTCCCTGTGAGATTATTTCAGATAAGCTGCGTAAAAAAATGGGAGAGGCTGCAGTAAAGGCTGCAAAGGCCTGCGGCTATGTGAATGCCGGAACCATTGAATTCCTTCTGGACAGTGACGGAAGCTTTTATTTTATGGAAATGAATACCCGGATCCAGGTAGAACATCCTGTTACAGAGTGGGTCACAGGGGTGGATCTTGTAAAAGAACAAATCCGTATTGCATCCGGACAGCCCCTTTCCTACAGACAAAAGGATATCCATATTACAGGTCATGCCATTGAATGCAGGATTAATGCGGAAAATCCGGAAAAAGGCTTCCGTCCTTCTCCCGGAACCATTACAGATATGTACTTTCCCGGAGGCAAGGGAATCCGGATCGACTCTGCAGTGTACAGCGGTTATACAGTCCAGCCCTATTATGACTCTATGATCGCAAAGCTGATCGTGTGGGCAAAAAACAGGGATGAGGCGATTCGTAAAATGCAGAGCGCTCTTGGGGAGATTATCATAGAAGGAATCGACACAAATGTAGATTATCAGTATGAAATTCTGAATCATCCGGATTTTCTTACCGGAAATACAGATGTGGAATTTATTGAACGAATGGAAGGCAGAGGTAATGGAGCATGAAGCTGGAAAATATGTTCAAAAAAACAAAAAGTCTGTACAGGGAACAGAGCGTAAAGCACACCGGTACTTTGAAGCCTGAGGTTCCTCAGGGACTTCTGCGCAAATGCAATAAGTGCGGAGCGGCAATCGTCACCGAGGATGTAAAAAACGGAAACTATATCTGTCCGAAATGCGGCGGATATTTCAGGATCCATGCATATACAAGAATCCGTATGATTACAGACGAGGGAAGCTTCGAGGAATGGGACAAAGATCTTGTTGGCGGAAATCCAATGGAATACCGGGGCTATGAAGAAAAGCTTAATTCTGTAAGGGAGAAAACAGGGCTTCAGGAAGCTGTTGTTACAGGAAAGGGACGTATCAACGGTCGGGAAGCAGTGATCGGTGTGTGCGACGGCCGTTTTTTTATGGCAAGTATGGGCTGGGCTGTAGGCGAAAAAATTACAAGAGCCGTGGAGCGTGCCACCCGGGAACAGCTTCCGGTGATTCTTTTTGCCTGTTCCGGTGGCGCCAGAATGCAGGAGGGAATTACTTCTCTTATGCAGATGTCAAAAACTTCGGCAGCGCTGAAAAAGCACAGTGACGCGGGACTTCTTTATATTTCTGTTCTGACCGAGCCTACTACGGGAGGCGTTACAGCCAGCTTTGCCATGCTGGGAGATGTGATACTGGCGGAGCCGGGAGCCCTGATCGGATTTGCAGGTCCCAGAGTGATCGAGCAGACAATTCGCCAGAAGCTTCCCAAAGGCTTCCAGAGAGCAGAATTTCTCCTGGAGCATGGATTTGTGGACGAAATCGTGGAACGGGAAAATCTGAAAAGAATTCTGACAAAGCTTTTGAAGCTTCATGGTGGAAAAAGAAAGACAGAGGGAACTGATCTGCCGGGCTCAGATAAAGTACAGGAGATCAATAACAGATCAGCGGCAGAAGTGAAGCTGTCTGACAACGTAGGTACAGCCGACAGAGAGAAGCATATTTTTTCACAGGAGACATCAGACTCATTTTGTGAAAAAGAGTTTTGCCAGAACAGCAGGACGGAACATACGGCATGGGAGCGTGTTCAGATTTCCAGGAAACTGGAGAGACCTTCGGGCAGCAGCTACATTAAGTCATTGTTCACGGATTTCATGGAGCTGCACGGAGATCGGAAATACGGAGACGATCCTGCAGTGATCGGCGGGATTGCTGCTTTTCACGGGATGCCGGTAACAGTGATCGTTCAGGAAAAGGGCTGCGATACAAAGGAAAACATACACAGAAACTTCGGTATGCCTATGCCGGAGGGGTATCGGAAGGCGCTGCGGCTGATGAAGCAGGCGGAAAAATTTCGCCGACCGGTGATCTGCTTTGTAGACACTCCGGGAGCTTTCTGTGGTATTGAGGCAGAAGAGAGAGGACAGGGAGCAGCCATTGCAGACAGCCTGATGGAACTGGCCGGCCTGACGGTTCCGGTACTTACCATAATTACAGGTGAGGGAGGAAGCGGAGGGGCGCTTGCTCTGGCAGCAGGAGATCAGGTATGGATGCTTGAGAATGCAGTCTATTCCATTCTTTCCCCGGAAGGATTTTCCAGTATTTTATGGAAGGACAGCACAAAGGCAAAAGAGGCGGCAGAGGTAATGAGGCTCACTGCGGCTGATCTTTATTCTCAGGGAATTATTGAGAAAATGATCTGTGAACCAGAGGGATACAGTGAACAGACACTTTATCAGGTGACAGATATTCTGGACAAGGAAATAACAGATTTTCTGGAAGAATACAGAAATTATTCTGAAGAAGTACTTCTGGAAAAGCGATATGAGAGATTCAGGAAGTTCTGAGATCTCTGCCGGGGGAGAACCGGGGAAGCTCCGGCTATATGAAAAGCCGGATGCTATAGAAATACACAGGATAAGCCGAAACGAAAAGCGGTTTTATAACAGATGATACAGAGGTCTGCTATAAAGCTGCTTTTTATTTGCTGTTAAAGCAGGGTATTTTGTAACAATCTTTCCGGGAAATAAAATTGGTCTGCCAGGTTGTGACCGGATCCATGTGAAATAGTTAAGAAAAGTTAAGAACCTGTTAAGACATACTGTAAGAAATATATGTTATCTTATAACCATCTTATAAGTTAAAGGGGTACTTTATGAGAATAAAATCAATCGTCCATGTTGTGGCTGCATGGATCATGCTGGTTCTGACATCGGAATTCAGCCTTACAGTAGCTTACGACATATGTGATACAAATCCCTGGGCACGTATTTTGTATGTGGCATTGAATATTTCCGGTCTGTTGGCTGCTTTTTATTTATATACCAGATATATTATGAAGATAAAAATGCAGGATCTTCGATTGGGGAAACCTTTCCCGGAAAGACAATGGTGCGTTACAGCAGTTATTATGCCATTGGCAATATGCTGCTTTTATTTTCTTTTTGTAAAGGGAACATTTGCTTCACAAAATCTTACAATGAAAGAAATGATAAATGCTCTGACTCTTTCTGTTTTATCTCTTGGTATTTTGCCTGCAGTTACAGAGGAAATGGTTTTCAGGGGAATGATCTTGAGTACCTTGCAAAGTGCTTTTGGAAAGAAAACAGCAGTGTTTATTTCAAGTATTTTATTTGCTTTGTATTATTTGGAGTACATTGACAGCTCGGACTGGAAAAAGGTTGTTTTACTGATTGTGTCTGTTGGAATTATTGGCTGGGCTCTTTCGCTTGTTACAATCCAATCCCGTTCCATATGGTCTGCGGTTGTTATACATGGAATGTATAATATCCTGTCAGGAGAAAGCCAGATCCTGCATATTGATATGGAGCAAAATTTTCCATCCATATGGACCTATACGGTAAATACAGAAAATCCATTACTGACCGGAATTAACGGAGCGGTTGGCTTTACCGCGGCGCTTCCTGCAGTAGTTGGCTTTATCGTGATTATAATAATGGTAAAATATTATGAGAAAAAGGAAAAGAAAGCAGCAGAAAAAGAATAGAAGGAAGAATATCATCTGGTATTCCGTTTTTCTGATCGTTGTTCTGACAGGGATATTTATAATTTCAGGAAGAGATGACAGCCTGGTATTGACAGAAACAAAAAGGAACCAGATAATAAACAGTAATGAGTGGAAAGAAATATTTGAACATTCAGAGGATTATCCCCCTGTTCTTCTGGAGGATCTGAAACGAAATCCGGAAATGCTGGATTTTGTGAAAAAATATCCGGGAGAGCAGTCTGTACAGGATGCAGGGCTCACATTCAGAGAAAAACTGCAGAAATACCCGTTGTTTATTCAATGGGACGAAAGATGGGGATATCAGTCATATGGACAGAGTAATATCGGGATATCCGGATGCGGTCCTACCTGCATGGCAATGGTCATATACAGTCTGACGAGAAATTCTGATGCATTGCCGGGTATTCTGGCACAAGAGGCAATGACAGGCGGATATTACATAATGGGAACTGGAACAGCCTGGTCTTTTATGAATGAGTGCGCATCTGCGTATGGGGTAATTGCCTCTCAGTTTGCTTCTCTGGAACAGTGGGAACTGGAAGACCGGCTTGAGGATGGAAATATGATTATCTGTGCTATGGGACCTGGAGATTTTTCTGCACAGGGACATTTTATTGTAATCTATGATTATACATCGGATGGATTTTGTGTAAATGACCCTTTCAGTTATACGAACAGTTCAAAAAAATGGGATTATGCAACACTTTCTTCTCAATGGCAGCAAATATGGGTGTATGCAGTGTAAAACGCAGGATAAGAGGATACAATGAAAAATCATATTTTAATTGTGGAAGATGATGAAGCGATCCGGGAGGGCGTAAGAATTCTGCTGGAGGGAGAAGGTTATACAGTGCAGGAGGCAGAGGATGGATTCCAGTGTCTGAAAAAGCTTTCAGCAGAAACAGATCTGATTATACTGGATATTATGATGCCTGGAATCTCCGGTATAAAGACATGTGAAGAAATTCGAAAAACTTCTCATGTTCCGGTATTGTTTCTGACTGCTAAAGGGCAGGAATCAGACAAACTGATCGGTTTGATGGCCGGAGGGGACGACTATCTGGTAAAACCGTTTTCTTACGCGGAGCTTCTGGCAAGAGTGAAAGCTCTTCTTCGCAGATATTGTGTTTACAGTCAGCCGCTGAAGACAGAGAAAAAAACAAAACAGTGGCTGGAATATGGCAAGCTTAAGGTAAATACACAGTATAATGAGGTTTACCGTGAGGGAGAGGAAATTCATCTCAGAGAAATGGAATACAGACTGCTTTTGCTGATGATGGAAAATCCACAGAAGATTTTTTCTGTAAAAAATCTGTATGAGAGTTTATGGGAGGAGCCTTTTCTGTATTCTTCCGGGAATACGGTTATGGTTCATATCAGGAGATTGAGGACCAAAATAGAAGAAGATCCTCAGAAGCCTGAAATGATACAGACTGTGTGGGGAAAGGGGTATCGTTTTGGGTAGAATCTATAAAGACAGTCTGACTGGAAAAATGGTCCGGCGTTTAGTCAGAGGACTGCTGGCAGGTCTGTTCGTTATGGGACTTTTGTATTTTGGAGGAAAGGGCTGCCTGCAGCAGTTCTTTTTTAATACAGGCTATATTTATAAAAGGGAGAGCCAGAGAGCAGAGGAACTTCAGAATTATGTGGATAAAAAGTGTTTAAAAGCTACAGATTATAAACAGTTGAAACAATGGGCGGTTCAGAGAAATATTCGTGAATTTACAGTTTCCAGAGATAAGTGGCTGTTGTTTGATGTTTCATATGATGGTATTCTCACTCCGGGAAGCAGAGAAATCACTGATTTTTCCTGGAAAATATTTCACAAAATAAAATTCGCGGATGGGAATGCAGATGTTTATCTTTATGAGGGATTTGCAGGTAAATATTATGATATTCTGGCAGGAATTTCTGTAATTGTGGGTTTTGTTGTGTGTACAGGTATATTTTCATATGAAATGCAGGAGGATTTAAAATACATTCAGTGTCTGAAAGAAGAAGTAGATGTTATCAGTAAGGGAAATCTGCAGGAACATGTTACAGTAACAGGCAATGATGAGCTGGCTCAGCTGGCAGGAGGACTGGAAAGAATGAGGCAGACTCTGATACAAAAAGAGCAGTCAGAACAGGAACTGCGGGCGGCACAGGAAAAACTTGTTCTGGGAATGTCTCATGACCTTCGTACACCTTTAACAGGACTGATGACCTATCTGGAAATTCTTAAAAAACAGCAGAAAAACAGAATTGTTACAGATGAATATATTCAAAAGTCTCTGGATAAGGTGATTCAGATAAGGAATTTGTCAGACCAGATGTTTGAATATTTTTTTGTTAATTCACAGTATAAGGTTGAATTGGAAGAACCTGAAGACATATTCAGTGCATTTGGAGATTATCTTTCTGAATTATGTGTTTTGCTGGAAGATGAAGGATTTACAGTAGATACGGAAATGCTTGAATGGAATCCTGCTGCTGTGCGAATAAATACAGATTTATTTGGAAGAATCATGAATAATATTATTTCCAATATTGAAAAGTATGCCAGCAGAAATAATCCCATCCAGGTACAGATTCTTTATGAAGAAAATTACACTGGTATTTTGATCAGAAATACAGTTGCTCAGACAGAGCAGACAGCCCATAAAACAGGTATCGGGTTACAGAATATATCTGTTATGATGGAACATATGCAGGGATATTTGGAAGTCTTACAGAAGGACAGGAAATATTGCATGATTTTGCATTTTCCGTATTCTGCTATACAGAAGCATGGAAACGACAAAGGACTGACTGAATGATAAATGCTCATTTGACAAATTTATTTTTTCTAAGGCTTATTTAAACTTCTTCTTATAAACTGTCCCCATCGAAACAAAAACAACATTCAAAAACAGAAAGGATTTTTTATATGAAGAGAAAATATGCAGCAATCGTCCTTGGTCTTACCATGACTTTAACCACAGCAAACATCAGCGCAGTAAACATTATGGCTGCCACTGCCAGTACCGCGGAAGAGAAACAAACAAAATCAGAGGATTCAGACAGCAGCCAGTCAGAAAAAGAGAATAAATCCGATTCTGATAATCAGGAAGATGGAAATGAAAAACAATCAGAAGGAGAAGCCGCTGACGGAGAGAAACCGGATGGTGAACCGCCTGAAAAGCCGGAAGGGCAGGAGCCGAATGGCGGACAGGGAGCTCCGGGAGAGCAGAGCAATGGTGTGGAAAGCTATGAGGCGGTAAATGATTATACAGAGGATGTTACCGTGGAAAATGAAACCGTTTCTTCCACAGGAACAGATGAAAATGCCATTCATGTATCCCAGGGAGCCAGCGCCATACTTAAAGGCATTTCAGTAGACCGTGAATCGGAGGACAGCAAGGGCGGCGATACATCCAGTTTTTATGGAGTAGGAGCGGCAATTCTGGCAACAGAGGGAAACGCTTATGTAGGAAAAAGTTCCATTACTACGGATGCGGCAGGTGCAGCAGGAATCTTTGCCTACGGGGAAGGAACTGTGTATACGGCAGACACAACCATTATCACGCAGAAAGATACCGCAGGTGGCATCCATGCGGCAGGAGGCGGAACTCTTTATGCCTGGGATATGAATGTGGAGATAAACGGAGAGTCCTCGGCAGCTATCCGAAGCGACAGAGGAGGCGGAAAGATGGTAGTGGACGGCGGAAGCCTTACTGCAAAAAACGGCGGTATGTTTTATACCACAAATACAGAGTCCACCATTACACTTTCTGATGTAGATATAACAAATGCAGAGGACAGCGAATTTTTCCTGAAATGTACAGGAAACGCCAATGAGAGAGGATGGGGTACAGCGGGGGATAACGGTGCAGATTGCCTCTTCACAGCTGTTCAGCAGGAAATGGAAGGAGATGTGGTCTGGGATTCTATCAGTCAGCTTGATTTTTATATAACAGATGGAAGTACACTGACAGGAGCAGTGACAGATGATGAAACAAATGCCGGTGATGGCGGAGAAGGTTACTGTAATGTGTACGTAGGAGAGGACTGTACCTGGACTGTCACAGGAGACAGCGTCCTTACCGGTCTTTCCAACAGCGGAACTATTGTGGATGAAGATGGAAATACAGTTACTGTAAAAGGCAGCGACGGAACGGTTTACGTGGAGGGTACAGGAAGTTATACTGTAACTGTAGAGTCTTACTCGGACAGTGCAGATCTTTCCGGTTCATCGGAGGTGACACAGTGGTCTGATTATCAGGTGGAAAAACCGGAAGCGCTTGCCTGAATTCTGTAATTAAAAATACTTTACACCAGAAAATTGCAGAGAATATAACAGGAAGGAAAAGAGGAAAATATGAGGATTTTACTTGCCGAGGATGAACGGGAGCTGTCAGATGCTCTGGTGGCGATCCTGAAACACAACAACTATTCCGTGGATGCAGTCTATAATGGAGAGGATGCTCTTGCCTATCTGCAGGCAGATAATTATGATGGTGCGGTTCTGGATATCATGATGCCTAAGATGGACGGAATCACAGTGCTGAAAAAGATACGTGCTGAGGGAAATAAGGTTCCTGTTTTGATTCTCACAGCAAAATCGGATGTGGATGACCGGGTGCTGGGCCTGGACAGTGGTGCAGATGATTATCTCGGCAAGCCTTTTTCGGCAAAAGAGCTTCTGGCGCGCATACGCTCTGTCACAAGGAGAAATACAGAGGCAGTCAGTTCGGTTCTGAGTTTTGGCAATCTTTCCCTGGACGGTACAAGCGCTCTGCTTTCCGGTCCTTCCGGTTCCTGCCGTCTGCCAAATAAGGAGTTTCAGATGATGGAGCTTTTGATTACAAATCCCCGGCAGATTATTTCCACGGAACGTTTTATGGAAAAAATATGGGGTTATGACAGCGAGGCGGAGATCGGAGTTGTATGGGTATATATTTCGTATCTCAGAAAGCGGCTCATCTCTCTGAATACAAACGTTAAAATTAAGGCTGCCAGAGGGCAGGGCTATTATCTGGAGGAAGAAATATGATCAGGGAGCTCCGTAAAAAATTTATTCTGATCGCCATGCTGTCTACCTTTATTGTTCTGTCAGCGATTATGGGAACAGTGAACATTTCCGGTTATTTGAAAATGGCAGCCAGAGCAGATGATATGACTTCTGTTCTGGGCATAAATGATGGGAAATTTCCGGGAAACGGAAAAGAAGAAATGGAAGCTGCAGGCAATGAGAATCCTCCTGATGTTGCAGTGGGAAAAAGGGAAGATATATTTGAAACAGAAGCCTCAAGAAATTTTTCTCCGGAGGCACCTTATGAAACCAGATATTTTACAGTGATCTTGGATGATGGGGGCGAGATCAGCTCCTGTGATCTGAATCACATAGCAGCGGTGGACGAAGACATGGCTCTGGAGTATGGAAAAACAGTCAGCGGAAAGAAAAGTGAGACTGGTTTCTGTGGAATTTACCGTTACAGAGTTATAAAGGATGATGGACAGACAAAATGTATTTTTCTGGACTGTGCAAGGGAGATTTCAGGATTTCGTGTTACTGCAGTAAGCAGTATTGTTATGTCTTTTCTCGGTCTGGCTGCGGTTTTGGTACTGGTTATATTTTTTTCTCAGATTGTATTCCTTCCGGTGGAGGAAAGCATCCGTAAGCAGAAACAGTTTATTACGGATGCCAGCCATGAGCTGAAAACGCCTTTGACGATTATTGATGCCAATACAGAGGTGATTGAAATGGAAACCGGGGAAAACCAGTGGACAAAAAGTACCAGAAAGCAGATCCAGCGGCTTTCCGGTATGGTACAGCAGCTGGTTGCTCTCAGCCGTTTGGATGAAAACAGGGATATAGGTGAAAAAACAGAATTTTCTGCTTCTGATGCGGTATTGGAAACGGTGCAGCCTTATGAGGCTCCTGTCCGGACGGGAGGAAAAGAAATGGAACAGTTGGTAGATGAGGGAATTCTTTTTACAGGAAATGAGAGGGATTTTCGCCAGCTTGTGGGGATTCTTGTGGATAACGCTGTAAAATATACGCCTGAAGGTGGAAAAATAAGAATTGCTTTGAAGAAAAAAGGAAAGAAATGCCAGCTGGAAATTTTTAATGATGCGGAGGAACTTCCCGTGGGAAAACTGGATGTTCTGTTTGAGAGGTTTTACAGACTGGACAGTTCCAGAAATTCCTCTACAGGAGGTTCAGGAATCGGGCTTTCTGTAGCAAAAGCGATTGTTCGGGCACATAAAGGAAAAATTACCGCAGAAAGTCCGGATGGAAAAATCATGAAGATCACAGTGATCATATAAAGATAAAGCAGGCGGCACAGACTGATGAACAGTTTGCGCCGCCTGCTTAATTCAGAGAATACCTTATTTTACAGGATATCGTCTCTTCGGATATATCCCGGATGCCCGGCTTCTGCCACGATTTCTCTTTCACGGGTAATCTGAGCCCATTTGTCAATTACCTGATTTTCCACATGGACATCTTCACCGATAATACTGTTTGCCAGGATCACACAGTTTTTGACAACTGCGCCCTTTTTGATCTGACATCCACGGCCGATAACGGAATTTTCTACAGTTCCCTCAATCAGACAGCCATTGGATACAACGGAATTTTTCACGTCAGCATTGTCAAAATACTGTGTGGGGCAGGAATCGTTTGTCCTGGTGTAGATCGGCCATTCCGGATTGAAAAGATTTAGTGAATTTTTCAGATCGATCAGGGACATATTGGCATCAAAATAGCTCTTGAAATCTGTGATACTTGCAAAGTAGCCTCTGTGTGCCACTCCGCGGATATCAAGCTCACTGCAGGATGCGTTTACGATCTGCGGAAGAGTGATCATGGAGGACATTTTTTTAGCCTTATGAATCAGTTCTACAAAAAGATCTTTTTTCATAATATAGGTGTCCATAAAGATATTGCGGTTTTTGGCGCTGCCGCGGTTCTTTTCAATAGATTCCACACCTTTCTGCTTGTTCAGGTTCAGAATATCACAGTTGAGAAAAGCTTCCTTGGCGTTATCAACAGAGTGATATAAAAGAGTGATATCTGCTCCGGAATCAATATGAGTCTGGAGAAGAGTATCGTAATTTGCTGCATAAACCATGTAGCTTGGAGCAATGATCACATATGGCTGATGCACACGTTCGATCATTTCGATGTTTTCCAGATAGCCTGCGATATCTGTGTTATAAACATCATTTTCAGAGCTGTTCTGTGCAAAAAGAATCTGCAGTCTGCCTTTTTTGGAGTTGATGTTATAATGACGGCCGGTTCCCAGATGTTCTACCAGAGAACGGGGTTTACGTCTTATATATACCTGAATATGATCAATATCGCTGTTGCTCATATTGGAGATCGGAAAGTCAATGACGCGGTAACGTCCAAGGAAAGAAAATGCTGCGATAGGACGGTAATCTAAAAGACCTTCCACCTTAATATGAGTTCCTGATGATGCAATAATTCCAAAAGCGTTAGCCATTTTATTCTACCCCCTTTACACGTTTGGAAACAAGCTCGATATGCTCGCTGTCTGCGCTTCCCACACAGGCGCCGCTGCCAATGTGGATGTCTTCAGCCACAAGAGCTCTCTGAACAACAGCATTTTCTTCAACCTCTACACCGGGCATGAGAACACTGTCAATGACCTTTGCGCCCTTGCCTACTTTTGTGCCGGTAAAAAGAACGGAATTTTTTACTTCACCTTCTACAATACAGCCCTGTGTAATAAATGCACGGTTGATTTTGGCATCCGGACCTATGTACTGAGGCAGAGCGGGGATATCTTCGGTATATATTTTCCAGGTAGGGTCGTTCAGGTCCAGTTCGTTGTTGCTGTCCAGAAGATCCATATTTGCTTCCCAGAGGGAGTCAATGGTTCCAACGTCTTTCCAGTAACCCTGGTATTTATAAGCTGCCAGAGTTCTGTTGTCAGCAAGAAGCTGAGGAATGATATCCTTGCCGAAATCATGGTGAGAATCAGCATTTTTCATATCTGCAAGGAGCATTTTGCGCAGAAGCTTCCAGTTAAAAATATAAATACCCATGGAAGCAAGATTGCTCTTTGGATGCTCCGGTTTTTCTTCAAATTCAACAATATGTCCTTCACCGTCAGTGTTCATGATACCGAAGCGGCTTGCTTCTTTCATGGGAACCTCGATAACGGCGATGGTAGCATCTGCATTCATTTCTTTGTGGTAAGCCAACATTTTTGCATAGTTCATTTTGTAAATATGGTCTCCGGAAAGGATCAGAACATACTCCGGAGCATAGTTATCAATAAAATCAATATTCTGTGAAATCGCATCTGCAGTTCCACGGTATACATCCAGATCCGCGTCAGCCTTCTCGCGGGGAGAAAGTACAAATACGCCGCTTTCTCTTGCATCGAGTCCCCAGCGTCCACCAGCAGCGACATAGCTGTTAAGCAGAACAGATTCATACTGAGTAAGAACGCCTACAATATCAATTCCACTGTTTGCGCAGTTACTTAAAGGGAAATCAACAATGCGGTATTTTCCGCCGTATGAAACTGCGGGTTTGGCTACTTTGTTTGTAAGCTCATGGAGTCTGCTGCCACGTCCGCCAGCTAAAATCATCGCTAACATGTTGTTTTGTTTCATAGTGAACCCTCACTTTCCTTTTATATGCTTGTACTTTTTTATTATACATTTTTTAGCTGAAAAATTCTACTGGTTTATGTTAAAAAATGCAAGAAAAATGCTCAAAATTTGTTAAAACTGTATTAAAAAATGAAACAAATAAAAATAAATATGTGATATATGACAAGAAAAAACATGGTTCGACAAAAAGGTGCAGTAAAAGTACATATGAATAAAGCGTATTGAAAATACAGGGGATCGGAGAATCTGTGAATTACTGGACGGGACCGGAGATTTACGTTATAATAACAAGGTTAAAAGGAAACAATAAAGACAGAAGCAGGGATATGATATATTCCTGAATCAACAGAGATAAGAGGGATCTTTTGTGAAAAAAAGAGATGATTTTAAGAGATTTATTGTGTATTGCCTGGCAAGTATTGTCGTAATCGCTCAGACAGCAGTATTTGCCTATATCTGGTATGATTTTTACAGAGGGCTGATTTTTGAACCCTTCTGGAGAAAGGGAAACTGGGTTCTGATCGCTATTTATGGACTGATCAGCTTTATGTTCTCCAAGTTCTACGGGGGACTGAGAGTAGGATACCTGAAAAAGATAGATGTATTTTACTCTATGACTCTTGCTGCGATCTGTACAAATATCATAACCTACCTTCAGATCACTCTGATCAATAGATGGTTTCTGGATCCATGGCCTATGGTGGAAATGACTCTTGTTCAGATTGTTATCATCATCGTCTGGGTATGGGGATCCCGGTTTATTTATTCCAGACTTTATGGCGCCCGTAAGCTTCTTGTGATCTATGGGGACAGAGATCCGGGAGATTTGATCCAGAAAATGAATTCACGCAGTGACAAGTATAATGTCAGCGGAAAAGTTCATGTAGATAAGGGGGAAAAGGCTATTCATCAGATGATGAGAGACTATGAGGGAGTAATCATCTGGGATCTTCCGTCAAATATCCGAAACCGTTATCTGAAGTACTGTTTTGCCCATTCTATTCGCTGTTATATGAGTCCGAAGATTTCTGATGTGATTCTTATGGGAAGCGAGCGGATCCATCTGTTTGACACGCCGCTGCTTGTAGCGAAGAATATGGGACTTTCCATAGAGCAGAGAGCAATGAAACGGGTTCTTGATATTGTGGTATCGGGAATCGGTATTGTAGTTTCCTCTCCGATCATGCTGATCATTGCGCTTTTTGTAAAGCTGTATGACGGCGGCCCTGTGCTTTACCGTCAGGATCGTCTGACTCTGGGAGGAAAGGAATTCCGTATCTGTAAATTTCGCAGTATGTGTGTGGATTCTGAGAAAAACGGCGCCCGCCTTGCATCAAAAAACGACAGCCGTATTACCCCAGTAGGCCGTGTTCTGAGAAATCTTCATCTGGATGAGCTGCCGCAGCTTTTTAATGTATTTATGGGAGATATGTCTCTGGTAGGTCCACGCCCGGAACGAAAAAGCATTATGCATGACTACCAGAAAGAACTGCCGGAATTTTATTACCGCCTGAAAGTAAAAGCCGGGCTTACCGGATATGCGCAGGTTTACGGGAAATATAACACTACCCCTTATGACAAGCTGAAACTTGACCTTTTTTATATTGAAAATTATTCGTTTCTGCTTGATCTGAAGCTTCTTCTTATGACAGTGAAGATTTTCTGTCAGAAAGAGGTTTCTGAAGGTGTTGATGAAAATCAGAAAAATGCTTTGAAAAATCAGAAGTAGGAGAAGGTTTATGGAAAAGCCGCTGGTATCCGTGGTGATGCCTGTATATAACGGAGAGAAATATATTCAGAGAGCTGTAGATTCTGTTTTTGAACAAAAGGTATCTCTGGAGTTGATTGTGATTGATGACTGTTCTGTGGATGGTACGGAAAAGGTTATGGATGAATACAAAAGCCGTGGGGAAGTACGCTATTTCAGAAATAAAACGAATATTGGAGTTTCCGGTTCAAGAAACAGGGGAGTCCGGGAAGCCAAGGGGATCTATGTGGCTTTTTTGGACGCAGATGACTGGTGGGAAAAGGACAAGCTAAAAAAACAACTTATTCTTCTTGAAAAAACAGGATCCGTAATCTGTTCCACAGGAAGAGCGCTGATGCATCCAGATGGAACATCAGCAGGAAAATATATTCCCGTAAAGCAAAGGATTACTTACCGGGAATTGTTAAAGCATAATAGTATTAATTGTTCTTCCGTGCTGGTACGGCGAGACGTGATCAGTCGTTTTCCTATGGAGCATGACGACAGCCATGAAGATTATATTACCTGGCTGAAGATACTCAGAGAATACCAGTGTGCGGTCGGAATTAACGAGCCACTTTTAAAGTATCGGCTCAGTGAAGGCGGAAAATCCAGAAACAAATGGAAATCTGCTATTATGACATACCGGGTTTACCGTTATATGGGATTTAACATACTGAAAAGTACAGTACTTTTTATTTCCTATGCGATTCATGGTTTGTGGAAATATCGCTGATGGACAGGAGTAGTTATGGGTAAGATTAGAAATTTGTGTATGACACAGCTTGTCAGAATGAAAAAAATAAAAGAGCCTGATATGTATACCTGGATATTTTCTTCTGTGGACAACTGTTATTATAATTATAATTCCAGGTATTTGTTTGAGTATGTAAAAGAGCATCTTCCGCAGATTACTCCTATTTTTGTGATTAATGAGGAAGGATTGCGCCGGGAATTATCGAAGAAGTACGGTGAACAGTATTTTATTGAAACGGAATCAAAAGAGGGAATTCGACGAGTACTGGAGGCCGGTGTATGGTTTACCTCAGCAGGACTCCCGGTATATGGACCGAGGCTTGGAAGGAATCGTCTGATTATAAATCTGTGGCATGGAGTTCCGCTGAAAAAGATTGCACTTATGGATCCTAATCTCAAAAAAATGTCCCGCATCTATTTTAAAAAAATCTTTTCTGAGAATTATACCTGGATACTGACAACTGCCAGGGAGCTTATCCCTGTTATGGCAAAAAGTTTTCAGGTTTGTGAGGAACAAATCCGTGTATGGGGGCAGCCTCGTAATGATCTTATTTTTTTTCCTCCGGACAGAAAAAAAATTCTCGGGGAAATTTATCCAGCGTTACCCAACTATCAGAAGGTGATTCTTTATGCACCTACCTTTCGTGATTATGGAAATACCAGACTTTTTCCCTTTGAAGATTTTGACAAAAAAGCGTTTCAGGATTTTTTGGAGAAGGAGCAGATTCTTCTCCTTCTTCGGCTTCACATTAAGGAGGCTACGGCGGCAGAAGATTTTGTGAATTCCCGCATCCGGTGCTTTGGCAGCAAGGAGGTTGGGGATGTGACTGGAATGCTTGGGATGTTTGACCTTTTGATCACAGACTATTCCAGTATTTATATTGATTATCTTCTGACGGATAAGCCTATGATATTCCTTCCTTATGATAAAGAACGTTATCTGGACGGAAGGGGAATGAACTTTGATTATGAGGAGGTAACTCCGGGACCGAAGCCGAAAACCATGAAAGAATTCACAGAAGAGCTCAGGGCATTTTGCCATGGAGAGGATTCCTGGAAACAGAAACGTGAGCAGGTCAGTAAGAAATTTAATGAGATAAGGAGACCCTGTTCTGCAGATATTTGCAAACAGGTACTTTTGGAAATCAAGAAAAGAACAGAGTAAAAGAAAATCCGGAGGCTGCAAAGCAGGCTCCGGATTTTTGGCTTTTCAGCTTTTTTCCATAAATTTAACGTATTCGTCAAGTACAGGCCCTGGTTCACCGATTTTTTTAATCTGTCCTTCATGCATCCACATCACTGTGTCACAAAGCTGCTTTAAAGTATCAATACTATGAGAAACGATCACAACAGTTCTGTCTTTGTTGGAGATCAGGCTTTTCATTTTATTGTAGCTTTTCTTTTTAAACTTCTGATCGCCTACACTGAGAACCTCGTCAATAAGCATGATATCTGTTTCCAGAATAGCTGTAATGGAAAAGGCCAGTTTGGAATACATACCGCTGGAGTAGGTTCTTACGGGTTTGTCAATAAAATCTCCAAGCTCTGCAAAGTCTATAATATCCTGCTCTTTGGCATGAACCTGTTCTTCTGAAAATCCCAGAAGCATACCGGAAAGAATAATGTTTTCCCGGCCTGTCATTTCGCCCTGAAAACCAACTCCGATAGAAAGAAGAGAAATACTGTGGCCTTTCAGGTCAATGGTACCACTGTCAGGGGAGAAAATGCCTGCCAGAGCGTTCAGAGTAGTGGACTTGCCGCTTCCGTTTTTGCCGATAATTCCCAGAATCTCGCCCTGACGGACATAAAAGGAAATTCCTTTTACTGCAACAAAACGATCTATGGTACGGCGTTTAAAATGAAGCAGACTTTTTTTGATAGATGTTTTTTTCAGATTCTGATAACTGATCACAAGGTCAGTTACTTCAATGGCGTGCTGTTCTTCCATATTATATCACCTTTACATAACTGTTTTCGTTTTTGTAGATTTTTCGGATACCGATAATACTGATCACAAGTCCGATTAGAAACCATGCCAGAAGAAGTTTGCGGTGCGGAGTCTGACCATAGATCAGACATTCTCGCATGGATGTCAGGAGAAAGGCAATGGGGTTACCTTTTCCAATATAGGCATTATATGGAGCCGGAAGACGATCCATAATGTTCCAGAATACACCGGTAAGGTAAAAAATAAGTCTCAGAGCAATATTCAGTACATTTCCAAGGTCTTCCACGAATACTCCGTAATGCAGAAGAAAGCAACCGAAGCCGAATACCAGCATAAACAGGGTCAAAAGGATTGGAATACAGTACAGTATGTTCCAGGTGATTGGAACTCTCCATACGATCAGCATGACTGCAACAATCAGAAAGGAAATAAACATTTTGAATCCATTAATGCACATTCTGATTATGACAAGTATAAATTTCGGTATATATACTTTGGAAACGATAGGTTTATTACTTTTAATTACCCTTACACTCTGTAACAGACATCTGTTAAAGAAGTCCCACATGGTGATACCGATAAAGACAAAAATTGCAAAATACTGTTCGTCAGATTTAAACACATAGCCGAACATAAATACATAAATCAGCATGAAGCAAAGAGGGTCCAGTATCCACCACAGCCAGTTCAGATAAGAATTGGCAATTTCGGACTTTAGCTGGGCTCTGGAAGAATACACTGCGTATTTCCAATATTTCTTCATGTCATCCATGAATCGTTTAAACATAAAATCCGCTCCTGTATTTATTTAAAATATATAACTGTGACCCTTTTTACAACAGAAAAACTGTCGAAAAAGGGTCTGAACCTTCCTTATCATACACTAGGAGAAGCTGATTGACAAGGGGGAAATACAGATTTGAAAGGGAATCACAAATAAATCCTTCCTAATATTATGACTGCTTTTTTGGTAAATATGGAAAAACTCTGTGAATTCAAGGAAAAGGCTTGACTTCAACATGGAATCTGTGCTAAACTTGACAAGCGACATGGAAGTTGGGTCTTTTTTTTATGCCCGAAATCAGCGTAGTTCTGAGGAACGGGATACAGGAAAGACCATGCAAATGAAAACACTGGAGGTGGAAGTTGTGCGCGTTAAGATTACATTGGCATGTACGGAGTGCAAGCAGCGTAACTACAATATGACCAAGGAGAAAAAGAACCATCCTGAGCGTCTTGAGACTAAGAAATATTGTAAGTTCTGCCATAGACATACTCTGCACAAGGAAACGAAGTAATCACAGAGAATTGTGAGGTTAGACTATGCAAGAGAAAGACAAATCTACTGGCAAAGCTAAGAAAACTCAGAAAAAATCATGGTTTCAGGGACTTAAGTCCGAATTCAACAAAATCGTTTGGACGGACAAAGCTACTCTCGCAAAGCAGACAGTAGTTGTCTCAGTAGTCACGATTATTCTGGCTGTGATGATCAGCATTATGGATTCAGCTATTCTGGAAGGTATTAATCTTATAATCAGATAAGGGTAACGGTGATTGTATGTCAGAAGCGAAATGGTATGTTGTTCATACCTATTCCGGGTATGAGAACAAAGTAAAGGCCAACATTGAAAAAACAATTGAAAACAGACACCTGGAGGATCAGATCCTGGAAGTGCGTGTTCCGCTGGAAGAAGTAGTGGAAATGCGTAATGGTGCTGCGAAGCAGGTCCAGAAAAAGATGTTCCCGGGATATGTGCTTCTTAACATGGTCATGAATGATGATACCTGGTATGTTGTCCGCAATACCAGAGGCGTAACCGGTTTTGTAGGTCCGGGCTCCAAGCCTGTGCCGCTGACTGAGGAAGAAATGCGCCCGCTGGGAATTAAGGAAGAAAACATCCGGGTGGACTTTGCAGAAGGCGATATGGTAGTAGTTACAGGCGGAGCCTGGAAAGATACTGCCGGAGTTGTTACTGCAATTAATACTCAGAAGCAGACAGTAACCATCAATGTTGAATTGTTCGGTCGCGAAACGCCGGTAGAAATAAGTTTCGCAGAAATTAAAAGAGCGTAACACATTCAAGTGGGAGGGAAAAACCCCCGCCAATACCACATAGGAGGTGCCGAAAAATGGCAAAAAAAGTAACAGGTTATATTAAATTACAGATTCCGGCAGGCAAGGCAACCCCAGCACCGCCGGTTGGTCCGGCTCTTGGACAGCACGGTGTAAACATCGTACAGTTTACAAAAGAGTTCAATGCAAGAACAGCAGATCAGGGCGATCTGATCATCCCGGTTGTTATTACTGTTTATGCAGACAGAAGTTTCAGCTTCATAACCAAAACTCCGCCGGCAGCCGTTCTTCTGAAGAAGGCAGCTAACATCAAATCCGGTTCCGGTGTGCCGAACAAAACAAAAGTAGCAAAAGTTACTAAGGCACAGGTTCAGGAAATCGCTGAGATGAAGATGAAAGACTTAAATGCAGCAACTCTTGAAGCAGCTATGAGCATGATTGCAGGTACTGCAAGAAGTATGGGAATCGAAGTTGTAGACTGATTTTCCGTCAGAACTGCGAAATAGAGAAACTACTATATGAAGTGGGAGGGAAATCCCCGCAATTACCACAGGAGGTTATAGAAATGAAACGAGGAAAGAAATACGTGGAAGCTGCGAAAGCAGTAGACCGCGCAACATTATATGATACCGCAGAGGCTATCAGCCTTGTAAAAAAAGCAGCAGTTGCTAAATTTGACGAGACTATCGAAGCTCACATCCGTACAGGCTGCGATGGACGTCATGCAGATCAGCAGATTCGTGGAGCTGTTGTTCTGCCGCACGGAACCGGTAAAAAGGTTCGTGTTCTTGTATTTGCAAGAGATGCAAAAGCTGAGGAAGCAAAAGCGGCAGGCGCAGAATTCGTAGGAGCTGAGGACCTTATTCCGAAGATCCAGAACGAAGGATGGCTTGATTTCGACGTCGTTGTTGCTACACCGGACATGATGGGCGTTGTAGGACGTCTTGGTCGTGTACTTGGACCAAAAGGTCTTATGCCAAACCCGAAAGCCGGAACTGTAACTATGGACGTTACAAAAGCGGTTCATGATATCAAAGCAGGTAAGATTGAGTATCGTCTTGACAAAACCAATATCATCCATGTTCCGGTAGGTAAAGCATCCTTTACTGAGGAACAGTTAAGCGACAACTTCCAGACGCTTATTGAAGCTATCGTTAAGGCTCGTCCGAACACTCTGAAAGGTCAGTACCTGAGAAGCGTAACAATCGCTCCTACAATGGGACCTGGTGTGAAGATCAACCCGGCGAAATTAGTTTAATATATGAAAACAGGGGCATTCCTTTCGGGGGATGCTCTTTTGTTTTTGGGGGTATTATAGTGATAAAAAGAAAAACACCTCTTGAGAAGGAACTCAGATTGCTTGAAAAACAGGAAAAAAGATATCTGGAACAGAGACAGAAACAGAATGATTCAAAACTGAATAAGTTTCTGGAGGACAAAGTTCCGGATAAACTGCAGGAGACACTGGAAAAGGCTTTTTGCAGTGCTTTCAGGCTTATTTTTTTAAAAGGGATTTCTGTTATTGAAAAGACATACAAGAAGGAAGAACTGGAAAAGGATTTTAAGGTACAGGATTATGCCAATCAGATAAAAAATGACCGGAAATCACTGAAATCAATAAGGAAAAATGCCGGAAGCACAGGAAGATTTAATACACTGGCATCCGGGACAGCAGGACTGGGAATGGGTCTTATCGGTGTTGGAATCCCGGATATACCTGTATTCACAGGCTTTTTACTGAGAAGCATTTATCAGATCGCTTTAAAGTATGGATTTTCTTATGAAGAGGAAAAAGAAAAAAAGTGGATACTTCTTCTGATACAGGGAGCGGCATCTTATGGGGAAAAACAAAAGGCAGCGGATAAAGCGGTTGAGTGCTACATCCAAAATGAACTCGTTGATAATTCCATTCCGCTGGATGAAATAATTCAGGAAACAGCCAGGATTCTTTCCGGAGAGCTGCTTTATATGAAATTTCTTCAGGGTATTCCCATTGTGGGAGTGGTCGGGGGAGCCTTTGACTTCAAGTATATGAAAGAGATTACAACCTATGCGGAAATAAAATACAGGAAACGATATTACAGGAATCTGTCGGAATATGATATGATAGAAAAGAAATAATGGTAGTTTAGAGAAAAATTCCAGAATTATTTTTTATGATAGAACAGGGATGGAAAGAGAGGAATCAGCGTGGAAAAAAGAAGATACAGAAAAAAGAACAGGAGAAAACAGAATTTAAAAAAGCTGTTAATGGTTCTGGTCATTGTATTTGTATTCTTTGGTCTGGAACTGATCGTAGGCTGGCGATCAGGAGTTGGCGCATGGATGCAGGAGTTTCAGAAACCCGTTGTCCGTCAGCTGGACCTGAGCGGAATCAGTAGCCCCTATGCGATTCTGATTCAGGCCGGAAGCGGAAAGACAGTAGGCGATCTTAACGGGGAAGAGCAGATGTATCCGGCCTCTCTGACAAAAATGATGACTGCGATTGTTGCCATTGAGGAACTGAAAGATCTGGACCAGGAAATCACGCTGACTCAGGAAATGTTTGCCGGATTATATGAACAGGATGCCACGCAGGCAGGATTTCAGCCCGGAGAAACAGTCCGGGCTATAGATCTTCTGTACGGCGTTATGCTTCCCTCAGGCGCAGAGTGCTGTATCGCTCTTTCTTATGCGATTGCCGGTTCTGAACAGGGATTTGTGGATCTGATGAATAAAAAAGCAGAAAAGCTTGGAATGGACGGAACTCATTTCTGTGACAGCACAGGACTTCATAATCCGGATCATTACAGTACGGCAAAAGATATGGCAGTTCTTTTACAGTATGCGCTGAAAAATGATACGTTCCGGGAGATTGCAGAGAGTCCCTGGCATTCTACGCCCGGTACGAATCTCCATCCGGACGGGATTACCTATTACAGTACCATGTTTAAGAACCTTTCAGAGACCTCTGTAACAGGAGGAAAGATTCTGGGCGGAAAAACCGGTTTTACCAATGCGGCAGGAAGCTGTCTGGCAAGCTTTGCAGAAATCGAAGGCGTGGAATATATCCTTGTGACAGCAGGAGCAATGGATGGGGGAACGCCGAATATTACAGATGCAGTGACTGTTTACAATCGCCTGGGAGAGGCGGCCCAAGCCCTGAAATAGTTGATATCTAAGGGGAAATATTATCAGGAAATTATTTTTGCCTTAAGGAAATCAAGATGATTCTGCAGGATAGCAGTACTTTATCTGTAAAGTAAGAGAATTATATTGGGGAAAATAGACAAAAATTTATAACATTTTTTGTAGGATATTCCAGATAGACAGACATAATTTTTTCTGCTATCCTTGTATACAGAAGTTAAATAAAGACGGATTAGTCCAAGGATTGTTACTGAAATAATTTATTATCGTCAGGCAAGACCTTATAGTATATGAAATAAGTTTTATATACTGTAATGGTCTTTTTTTATTTATTTGCAGTAGTAGGGAGCGAAAGGGAACATGGTAATTTATAAGATTTTAAATAATAATCTGATTTTATCAAAAGATAATCAGGGGCATGAAGTCATCATAAAAGGATGTGGAATTGCTTTTCAGAAGAAAAAGGGGCAGCAGATAGATGAAAAACGGATTGAAAAGGTTTTTGTCGCAGAGACAGCGCAGATCAGTAAAGAAATTCAGGGATATCTCACCTCTATTCCAGAAATATATCTTGACTTTGTGGAGGAGTATGTAAATGAGGTAAAAGAAAAAAATGGAATGAATCTGAATGACAGTATTTATTTTTCATTAAGTGATCACATTATGGGAGCGATTTCTAGGTTAAAACAGGGAATCCGTATTCAGAATATGCTTCTTCTGGACATCAAACTTCTTTATCATAAAGAGTATGAAATTGGTTTGGATTTGCTGCAGAAAGTAAATGAAACATTTGAAACAGATCTGGCAATTGATGAAGCTGGATTTTTTGCATTGCATTTTGTGAATTCACAGGACAGTGGAAAAACAGACAGTTACCAGATTTCCGTAATCGTACACCAGATTTTGGATGTAGTAGAAAAATATTATGAAAACATAAAATTTCAGGAAGAAAATCTGTATTATCAGAGATTTCTGACACATTTAAAATATTTTGCCCAGAGATTTTTTCATAAGGAACTTCACTATGAAGAAAATGGTGAACTGTTTCAGATTATCAGAGAGCAGTATAAAGAAGCCTATGGGTGTGTAAAAATGATTTACCTGATGATGAAAGAAGAATATGAATACGATATGACGGAAGATGAAATGCTGTATCTGACAATTCATATTCAGAAGATTACAGAGGATCATAAACGGCTACAGTCGATTTAGTGTAAGATTTTTACAGACATCAGATAAGGTGTTAATGGATTGTTACTGGAATGCGTTCGATAAAAACGTATCTTTTCAGGCAAGACCTTTAATCATAAATTTTAATATTTATTATTAAAGGAGGTTCTAAAATGAAAAAGGACTATTTAGAAACTGCAGACACGCTAATTGCAGCAATGGGAGGAAAGGACAACATCATCCGTTTATTTCATTGCATGACAAGACTTCGTTTTTATGTAAAAGACAAAACGAAAGTCAATGAAAAGGAGATTTTAAAGCTCTCCGAAGTTTCAGGTGTAAACTGGCACGAGGAACAGTTTCAGGTTATTGCAGGAAATGAAGTAAATGCTGTCTATAAAGCGCTGGAGAACAAAGGCATTCCGACGGACGATACACGGGAAACTGATCCTGTAAACCCAAAAGGGGTTGTTTCCAGGATTGTTGATGCCATTACCGGTTGTATGACACCTATGATTCCGGCTCTGACAGCGGCAGGAATGATTAAGGTTGTACTTACACTTTTAACAACTTTCCATTTGGTATCTGATACCAGCAGCACTTATCAGGTTATCAGTTTTATAGGTGATGTAACCTTTTACTTTATGCCATTTCTGATTGCGGCAAATGCTGCAAAAATTTTCAGAGTAAATCAGTCGCTGGCATTGTTTATAGCGGGTGTTTATCTGAGTCCTGTATTTGTCAGTATGGCAGCTGGAGATGCGGCAATTACTTTGTTTGGGCTGCCGGTTACAAAGGTAACCTATTCTTATTCTGTAATTCCGGTTATTCTGATGGTATGGATCACACACTACATTGAACTTTTTGTAGATCGTATTACACCGAAGATGGTAAAATTAATTCTCAATCCAACACTGGTTATTCTGATTAGTGCGCCGATCGCCCTGATTGTAGTTGGTCCTATCGGAACAATCATTGGTAATGGACTTGCAGTAGCAATCAACTTTTTATCTGCAAAACTTGGTTTTGTGATCGTTGGTATTCTTGCAGCTCTTTTCCCGTTCATTGTTATGACGGGTATGCATCATGCGCTTACACCAATCGGACTGAATGCAATTGCGACAGGAGGCTCAGATACCCTGATTTTTGTATCTCAGGTTTGCTCTAATCTTGCACAGTCAGGTTCTTCTTTTGCGGTAGCAGTAAAATCAAAAGACAGTAATATGAAACAGCTTGCAAGTGCAGCGGCAGTATCTGCATTAATGGGGATTACGGAACCGGCACTTTATGGTGTCACACTGAAATTGAAACGTCCTGTTGTTGCTGCATCTGTTGCAGCTGGAATTGGCGGTATTGTAGGTGGACTTTTTCAGGTATCCCTGTATATTGCTCAGAATTGTATTATGGCAATTCCGGCATTTATCGGGGATAAAGGGATGAGTAACCTTCTGTATGGAATCATTATGATTATTGTATCGTTTGTTGCTTCCTTTATTCTTACCTTTATTTTGGGATTTGAAGATGTAAAATCAGATAATGAGATAAAGGAAAGCTCAGAGGCACAGGGAACAACAGAAACACAGCAGAGAAATCCTTTAGTAGAAAAAGTTGAACTTTATGCACCTGTAACAGGAACTGTAAAAACACTTGCCAATGTTGCGGACAAAACTTTTGCAGATAAAGTACTTGGAGATGGAGCGGCAATCTTTCCATCAGAAGGAAGAGTTTATGCTCCGGCTGACGGAACCGTTGTAAATATCATGGATACAAAACATGGAATTATGTTCGTAGCAGACAGTGGAGCAGAGATTTTGATCCATATTGGACTGGATACTGTCAATCTTAAAGGCAAATACTTTAAATCTTATGTAACAGACGGTGAAAGAGTAAAGAAGGGAGCACTTCTTGTTGAGTTTGACCTTGAAGCAATCAAAAAAGAAGGATATGATTTGACTACATCAGTTGTTGTTACTAATATTTCCGATTATATCAAGGCCGTATGTATGGAAAAAGAGGGTAGTGAGATCAGTGCAGGAGAGAAGTTTCTGACAGTCGTATAAACATAAGTACAGATCAGGCAGACAGGAGATATCTGTCTGCCGTTTTAAAGACAGGAGAAAGCAGATATGAAAAATTATAATCGTATGCCCGAAAATTTTTTATGGGGCGGAGCAACAGCTGCTAATCAGTATGAAGGAGGATGGAATGAGGGCGGAAAAGGGTTGTCTATTGCAGACATTCTTACGGGAGGAAGCGTCAATAAGGAACGCCGTCTGACACCTCCGGAGCCGTTACCCGAAGAATTTTATCCAAATCATGAAGCAACTGATTTTTATCATTGCTGGAAAGAAGATATTGCTCTGTTTGCTGAGATGGGATTTAAAATATATCGTTTTTCAATTTCGTGGTCACGGATCTTTCCAAAAGGAGACGAAGAAACTCCGAATGAAGAGGGGCTTAAGTTTTATGATGATGTTATAGACGAATTAAGAAAATTTGGAATTGAACCACTGGTAACCATTTCTCATTATGAAAATCCACTTCATCTTTCGCTAGAGTACGGTGGTTGGAAAAATCGTAAACTGATTGATTTTTACCTTAGATTTGCCAGAGTATTATTTGAAAGATATAAAGGAAAAGTAAAGTACTGGCTTACATTTAATGAGATTAATATGCTGACACAGCCGTTTGGCGCAGTTTTCTGTGCAGGGATGCTGGATTCGGAAGATGTATGCCTGCAGAGTCGGTATCAGGCAATGCATCACCAGTTGGTTGCAAGTGCTTTGGCAGTATCTATGGCGCATAAGATTGACAATGAAAATAAGCTGGGGTGTATGCTGGCATATCATAATGGTTATGCTTATACCTGCCATCCAGAAGATGTTTTTTATGCCCAAAGATTTGGGCAGATTCATAATTCAATTGCCGGGGATGTTCATGTGAGAGGATATTATCCTGGATTTGCTGCAAGATTTTTTGAAGAAAATGAAATAGAGCTGGAGATTGAGCCGGAAGATGCGGGTATATTGAAGAATGGTACGGTAGACTTTGTTTCTATCAGTTATTATTCCAGTAATTGTGTCAGCGTTGTGAAAGAAGGTGAGCTAACCGCTGCCAATGGAGGGGAAAATATTAAGAATCCATATCTTGAAACTTCTGCATGGGGATGGCAAATTGATGCAGTGGGACTTAGATATGTTTTGAATCAGATTTATGACCGCTATCAGATTCCGATCATGATTGTAGAAAATGGTCTGGGAGCCGTGGATGAGCTGACAGAAGATGGAAAAATCCATGATGAATACCGCATTGAATATATGCGTAAGCATATAGAACAGATGAAGGAAGCTATCCATGATGGTGTAGAACTGGTTGGCTATACATGCTGGGGATGTACCGATCTTGTTAGTGCTTCAACCGGAGAATTGAAAAAAAGATATGGTCTGATTTACGTTGATAAAAATGATGACGGAACAGGAAACTTTGCCAGAATTCGTAAAGACTCTTTTTACTGGTACAAAAGAGTAATAGACTCCTGTGGTGAAAAACTATAAAAGAACAATAAAATATCCTGGCCAGGTTACGGAGCCTAAAAGCTCTGTACCTGCCAGGATATTACTATTCTGTGATGGTAGAGTTAAATAACATTATTTTCACACATGATTTCAGACGAAAGAAGATCAATAATTCTCGACTTTGCGCTCAAAATAAGCTCTTGGATGGGCACATACCGGACATACTTCAGGAGCTTCGTCAGCCATATGAATATATCCGCAGTTGCGGCATTTCCAGCCAAGAGGCGCATCTCCTTTAAATGTTTTATCAGCTTTGTAGGATTCCAGAAGTTTTTTGTATCGGGCTTCGTGAGCAGCCTCTACTCTGGCAACACCTTCAAATTTTTCAGCCAGCTCTTCAAAACCTTCTTCTCTGGCTTCCCGTGCCATTCTTGCATACATATCTGTCCATTCAAAGTTTTCGCCCTGAGCGGCATCTTCAAGATTGGTTTCAATATCATGAATTCCATGAAACTCCTTAAACCACATTTTAGCGTGTTCTTTTTCCTGATCCGCAGTTTCCAGATAAAGAGCTGCAAGCTGCTCATATCCTGCTTTTTTTGCAGCGGAAGCAAAGAAGGTGTATTTATTTCTTGCCTGTGATTCTCCTGCAAAGGCTTCCATAAGATTTTTTTCTGTTTTGGTTCCTGCATACTTTGACATGTGGTTTCCTCCTTTATCACTGATAATTGATTGTTTAAAATTGCTGTATAGCTTCTTATACCATATCATTCAAAACATAAGTGTGTCAACATATGTTTGATTTAGGCTGTTTTTTACATAAAAGAAAGTGGAGAGCATGTTCTGCTCTCCGCTTCAGAGGCTTATTCTTAGCCGAAGTATCTTTCAAGAAGACCCTGGAATGCTTTTCCGTGTCTAGCCTCGTCACGAGCCATCTCATGAACTGTATCATGGATTGCGTCAAGGTTAGCAGCTTTTGCACGTTTAGCAAGGTCAAATTTACCTGCTGTAGCGCCGTTCTCTGCAGCAACGCGCATCTCAAGGTTTTTCTTTGTGCTGTCTGTTACAACTTCACCAAGAAGCTCAGCGAATTTTGCAGCATGCTCTGCTTCTTCATAAGCAGCTTTTTCCCAGTAAAGACCGATTTCCGGATAACCCTCTCTGTGTGCTACTCTTGCCATTGCAAGGTACATACCAACTTCAGAGCACTCACCCTCAAAGTTTGCACGAAGGTCAGCAAGGATGTCTTCGCTAACGCCCTTAGCTACACCTACAACATGCTCAGCTGCCCAGCTCATGCCTTCTGCCTGTTTTGTAAATTTGTCAGCAGATGCTTTACAGATCGGACATACCTCCGGTGCGTTCTCGCCTTCGTAAACATAACCACATACATTGCATACCCATTTAGCCATAATGATAATCTCCTTTTCTTAAATAATTATTTTTAATAATAGTAATTGTTACTGTTTTGCTATGTCTATAATCTACCATACTGTTTGCTGAATGTCAAGGGAAATTCTTAATTTTTTTCTTTCTTCATGCAATCTTCACACATTCCGAAGAATCTGGCGCTGCAGTCAGTAATTATGCCGTTAAAATGCTCTCCGGCCCTTTTCATAATATCCTGCATGTCTTCTGTTTCCAGATCAATGACACAGCCGCATTCTGTACACATAAAGTGACAGTGGGGCTCTACCCGGCCGTCAAAACGATCTGCGCCGCCAAAGCTGGCAAGTTTTTTGATCTCACCAAGATCAGAAAGCAGAGAAAGATTTCTGTACACAGTTCCAAGGCTGATATTTGGATAGATAGATTTCATGTTTTCATATACCGTATCAGCTGTGGGGTGGTCTGTGCGTGTCATCAGAAATTCCTTGATGGATTCGCGCTGTCTGCTGTATTTTAATGCAGCCATAGGCACACTCCTTTCTCCTGTAATAACAATAATGGTTATTGATATTATAATAAAACAGTACTGTATTTGTCAAGAAAATTATCGGATTATCTTTAATAAGTCTTTTGTTTGGTTCCTTAAAAATGTGTTAAACAGGAAATTTTCTTATCCAATATCAAAGGCCAGATGTTTTATGATTCAGATATGTCGAAAAGATAAAATAACTGATTTAGAATCTCTGGGATAAGAAAACTTTCTGAGCGGATTTTTGTTAAAGTATAACAGGCCTTTGGGAAACTTCCCAAAAGCCTGATTAAAGTTGAATTATATGATTAACTATCTGGGTTTTTATGGAAAAGAGATTCTGTAAAAGGTAGCCCAAGTAAAGTTAAAAAGGGAATATATGTCATGATATGTCTTGGATGGGCTTCCCAAAGTGCGGTGAATAAAATTGTTCCGCCCCAGTATATAACCAGAATCAACTGCATAAGTGTCATCTTTTGTCTGCTGTAAAGAAGCCCCAGAAATATTAATACAATAATCGTCAAATTATATGCCTGCAGAATGCCCTTGGTTACACTCATATATGGACCTGCAATAACCTGATATAAAAAAGTGTCCTCTTTTACATTTTTTACATACTGGTAATATCCTCTTGTTCCAATACCCCATATGGCTTCTTTTTTTAAAAGCAGGAGAATATTGCCGGACAGACCGTTTTCTTTCAGATTTTTACAGTAGGCTTCCCAAGTTTTCTGCTGTCTTTCTTTATAATTTTGAAAGGATTTTGTATACTTTACATCGTTCCCGTCATATGTTCCGCTGTCATGGCTTCCCATCATCAAAAAGTGTGTTACAGGGACGGCCCGTTCGGATGTGTCAAATTTAACATGATAATTATAGGCTGCTCCATACATAAGCTCTACAACCAAAAAAGCAGTACTAAACAGAACCGCCAGCCGGAAAATCTGTTTCCAGAGCCTTTTGTAAATCAACGCCACAGCAATGGCTATCAGGATAATCAGCGCAACAACGCGAACTTTGCCTGCAATGGCAAATAATATTCCTGCAAGGAATAACAGCAGATATTTTTTTGCTTTTTCTGACTGATAAGCCGTTACTAGGCATAATACAGCTGCAATGCTTAATGGAATTGAAACAGTATCAGTGTAATAGTAAGAAGCATATACAAAAAACAGCGGGTTACAGAGCATAATAATTTTATAGAAAAAGGCGGTTTTATAGTTATGGGTAAGCTTGTCCGCTAGACGAAAAAAGCACAAAAAACCAATCCAAATCATAATAACATTAAATAATCCGCCGACAATGCTGTATTGAAAGGCTTCTCCCATAATTATTTTACCAATATAAAATACCCAATATATGATGATTGCAATAGGGATATTATTGGTATAAAAGGAAAAGTAGTCTTCATTGGTAAATTCATGAGTTCCTTCTTCTAACATGTCCAGAGACTGTTCAATAATATGAGATAAATCTACATTTGGCTGTAATTGTAAGGAGAATATTTCTATAATATACAAGACAAAAATAAAAACAGCCAGTACCCTGAATATTTTATTTAAAAAAGCTTCTGGTAAACGGATGCATAATACACAGATAATTGTGAAGAATCCACCAACAACCAGAATGCCACAAAAATACGCTGTCATTGTAACATGATCCGGTCTTACAATCGCATCCATAAAACTGGACATTATTACAAATACAGAAAACAATAACAGAAAAAATACTGCTGTTTTTTCAATAAAATTATTCTTTTTCATTTTCCGCTTTTGTTCTTTCGCTAATTATATATCTAGGTTTTGGCTTGGCTTCCAGATATATTTTTCCCATATAGGTTCCTATAACTCCAAGGCAGATCAACTGTATTCCACCAAGCAGACATATAATACAGGTCATGCTTGCTCAGCCGACTACTGTCTTTCCCATGGGCTGTTGATACACTGCCTATATTGCGCCAATAAAGCTGACGCTAGAAATAAATATACCAAAACTTGTAATAATAGTTAATGGCTTGACACTTAAACTGGTGCTTCCCTTAAAGGCAAGTGTCAGCATTTTGTTTAGAAGATAATGGCCTTTGCCGGCCATCCGACTGTTTCTGGTATAATAAGTACAGGTGCTTTTGAATCCGACCAATTGTATCATTTCTCCCAGGAACAGACATACCTTTTTGAATTTTACCAGCTCTTTTATGATTTTCCAGATAGTATTACTGCTTCCATCATTTACAAACAAAATACGACTGTCCCTATGGATTTTTTTCTTATGGATCAAATCTTATATTTGTGCCCAGAAACATTTTGGATGTAATTGGCAATATCTGTTTTTCGTTGTAACTTGAAACAACGATTACTAAATTTAGGTTCCACTTTTTTACCCATTGTATTTCCTTTTTGTATTTATTATTATAAATGTTTAAAATTTGTTTTTCAATGGAAATTTGGCTGTATTAATTTTACTGGACGTCCAGACGTGACAGATGTTCTACCAGGATTTTTCGTATACCGGAATATTCTCCCAGTCCTTTTAAAACAGGTTCTACCTCATAGCCGGCTGATTTAAACTGGCTATACCAGGATTCCGGGTCATCTCCCGCCATATCATTTTTTGCATGGTCTCCGGCTACGATCATAAAAGGAGCCAGAATCACTTTGGAAGGCTGGTAGGAACGGATCATTTTCAGCAGAGTTTCCATGGAAGGGTAGGCTTCAACCGTTCCAAGGAAGATATTCGAATATCCTTTGTCTTTAAATGTATAGTCCAAAGCAGCGTAAATGGAATTGGAAAAATGCGTAGTGCCATGTCCCATCAAAACAAGAACCTGGTCTTTTTTCAGGCTGGAAAATTCGTCTGCAATGGCCTGGATCACATCCAGGCTGTCCTGTTCGCTGGTAAGCAAAGGATCGCCAAAGGAAATGGAGTGAAAATCCTCCCTGTAGGAAAGGGCGTCCTCTTTCATAAGATCGTTTTCAATACCATTGATCACATGAGTTGGCTGAATAAGAACATCAGTGATTCCATCTCTGCGCATTTGCTCCATGGCCTCTTTTACCGTATTTACATGGATCTGATCCCTGTCCTTCAGCTTTCGAATGATCATTTTGCTGGTCCATGCCCGGTAAAGGGGATAATCCGGAAAGGCTGCCTGCATTTCTTTTTCAATAGCGTCAATGGTTACCTTGCAGGTATCATGGTGGCTGGTTCCGAAGCTTACAGCCAGAATTGCTTTTTTTCTGTTTTCAGTCACGATGTTGTTTCCTCCGTAATGTGGGTTTAAATTAATATCAGAAATGTAGGTTTCAAGCGTTTTTAAATTGCGGGGAAGAGGCAGGGAAGCCTTTAAAATCCCTTTTTTACATAGACTTTCAAAAAGCTCCAGAACAGCAGGCGTTTCCAGGTTTGTTTTTTTCAGAGCGCCCCGGTTTCCAAAAACCTGAGCGGGAGTTCCCTGCATCAGTACCTTTCCTTCATGAAAAAGCATAACCTCGTCCGCCCATTCGTAGGCATAGTTGACGTCATGAGTTGCCATCAGCACAGTGATGCCCTGTTCTGTCAGCTGCTCTACGATATGATTTACCATTGTGGTATGGCGGGGATCCAGAGCAGCGGCAGGCTCGTCCAGAATGATAATATCCGGATGCATGACCAGAATATCTGCAATGGAAACCTGTTTTTTCTGACCTCCGCTTAAGGCGTGGGTGGGCTTATGGCGGAAAGGAGTGATCTCCAGATATTCGATCACATCCTCCACCTCTTTTTTTGCCTGTTCTTCCGGAACCCCAAGATTAAGAATCCCAAAAGAGATTTCCTGAAAAACGCTGGCAGAAAAGAGCTGATTGTCAGGATCCTGGAATACAATCCCTACCTTGCTGCGGAGCTTCAGAAGATCTTTCTTTTTATAACCCACTTCCTCTCCGTTAAAGTACAGCTTTCCTGACTGAGGCTTCAGGATTCCGGTACAGCAAAGAAAAAAAGTAGATTTTCCACTGCCGTTTGCCCCCATAAAGGCTACTTTCTGTCCCCGTCTGATTTCCAGGGAAAGTCCGTTAAGGGAGTGGGAGTTGTTGTCATCATAGGAAAAGTAAAGCTCATCGGCTTTTAAAATAATATCTGGATTCATAAATAAAATCTCCTCCACAGAGCAAATAAAAATAATGCGCCGTCAAACAGGATAATAGCCAGAATCACCTTTTTTTTAGGCGGGCGGGATTCTGACAGAACATGGATAGTTCCGTCATAACACCGGGCTTCCATTGCGTCATAAAGGCGGTTGGAGCGGCTGATGGCGCGTATCATCAGAACAGACCCCATCATACCGAAGGACTTCAGAGCTGTCCGGTAGTTTTTATTTCCAAGCCTGCAGTCCTGAGACATGGAAATCGCGCTGGCAGTTTCCAGCAGAACAAAAATAAAACGATAGATCAGAAGCATAAGCTCGATCAGTATTTTGGGACAGTGCAGTTTCTTTAACACATCCAGGATATCCGGTACCGGAGTGGTAAAGGAAAGAAAGTACAGGCAGGAAACCGCTGCAAGTGCAGTAAGGATCAGCTGCAGGGCATACAGGCAGGAATCCAGACTGGAGGTAAGATACCATGTTCCCACAGAAATGGCGAACAGATCCAGAGGAGTTTTCCGGATATTCAGTATAATAGCCACAGTGCTTAAAAGTAAAAAGGCCAGTGGGGCAGTAAGGAACTTCAGATAGCGAAAAACAGGGACCCCACCATAAAAAACGGTAAGAATCCCTGTTGCTGCTAAAACAATCCCTGCCACTGCCGCGGAACGACTCATTACGCAGATACACAGCGTAATCACAGCAAAGGCAAATTTTTCACCGGCATTTTCATATCTAAGCTTTGACTGATAACAAAGCTTGTCAATGACAATCATAAAAATCTCCTTTCATCAGAGAAGGCCGGATTTTGATCATTGATCCTTCATCCATTTTTTGCGTTCTACAAAACGTCCCATTATAAAGGCGATAATTCCGACTCCGATACCTGTCTGGATACAGAAAAGGAGACTTTCCACCTCGCCCGGAAGCTCTCCGCCAAGAAGCTGTTCAAAAACAGGCGTAGCCCATGGCTCATAAGAGGAATCGACTTCTTCCACAACAACACTTCCGGCATCGTCAGAACCGCCGAACTCGGCATCCTTCAGTACAAACAGCGGGACAAAAGCAATCAGAAAAATGGCAACGATTGCAGCGATTACAGTCTTTTTCATATTATTTTGCCTCCTTCAGAATTCCCATTGCGCGAAGCTCCGGTTTTGCATAGGTTTCAAGACCCATGAAAATTACTACAGTGATGATACCTTCGATAATGGCAAGAGGTACCTGTGTTGGTGCGAAAATAGCCATGAATTTGCCCAGGGCAGCTCCGAAGGTAGTGTCTGCGTTATGAGCAAGAGCAAGCTGGCCGGCTGTGACGCAGTAGGTAAACAGATCGCCCAGAGCAGCCGCAAGGAAAACAGCAACCCGTTTATTTACATTCATTTTTTTGCACAGAACATAGATTCCATAAGAAACAAACGGACCGGCAATAGCCATGGAAAAGGTGTTTGCTCCAAGTGTGGTAAGTCCTCCGTGTGCCAGAAGAATCGCCTGGAACAGAAGAACGATCAGTCCCAGAATGGAAACAGCGGCCGGACCGAAGAGAATGGCTCCGAGACCGGTTCCGGTCATATGTGAGCAGCTTCCTGTGACGGACGGTATCTTCAGTGAAGAAATCACAAAGATAAAGGCGCCGGACATGGCCAGCATGGTGATCAGGTTTCTGTGTTCATTCAGAGTCTTTTTTATGGACATAAATCCTGCAATAAGAAAGGGTACGCATAAAACATCCCATGCGATGCAAAAGCTTCCCGGAAGATAACCCTCCATGATATGCATGGCACTGACGTTTGGAACAATGCCGAAAGCAAGAGCAAAGGCTCCGGCAAGTACAAGAATTTTCTTTTGTTTTTTACTCATTTTCTTCTCCCTTCTGATCAAACAGAACTAAAATAAAAAAACCTGTGCGGTTATACCGACAGGCCATCAGAAGAACAAGAGGTAATAGCAGGAAAATAGAATTGATCTGCTATGAGCCAACCTGTTCTTACACAAGGCCATCGTTCGTAACCTGTGTAAATTTCATGTAAAAGGCAGGCCTTCTGACTTGGGCATCATCACTGCATTTCGTCTTCCCGGGTATCTTCAGATATTCAGTGACATAATGAAATGCGGCTCTTCCGTTACAGCGGCGTGACCGTGTGAGACTTTCACTCAACTTTCCTATTCTCCTGCATAAGCAGACACCGTTTTACATTCAATTCTGAATTTATTGTAGCATAAACCCCAGTGTTGTCAAGGAAAAACGCAGCAGGGATGCAGGAAACCGCAGCGGTCTTTTTTTCTGGATGACACTGTGATATACTGGTTCAGGAATGAAAAAAACATAAGAAATTCTTAATAATTTACCCCTTTTATCTTAAACACCATTTGATATTCTTAGTATAACGAATCACAGAAAAGAGACTGTGATCCGGTGTGAATTTAATTTTGTTTCAGGAGGTACAGAGACGTGGCAGAAATACTGGTTTGTGATGATGACAAGGCGATCGTGGAGGCAATAGAGATCTATCTTTCACAGGAAGGTCATCATATTCTTAAAGCTTATGACGGAGAGGAGGCTCTTCGAAAATTACGGGACAATCCGGTGGATCTGCTGGTGATCGATGTGATGATGCCGAAACTGGACGGGATACGGGCAACTCTCAAGATCCGGGAGGAAAATCCTCTTCCCATTATTATTCTTTCGGCAAAATCTGAAGATGCAGATAAGATTCTGGGACTGAACGTAGGAGCAGATGATTATGTGACGAAACCTTTTAATCCGCTGGAGCTGGTGGCCAGAGTCAGATCTCAGCTCCGCAGATATACCCAGCTTGGTGCAGTTTCTCAGAAAAAAGCCAATGTTTATGAGACTGGCGGTCTGATCATTGATGATGACCGTAAGGAAGTCCGGGTAGACGGAGATACGGTGAAACTGACACCTATTGAGTACAGGATCCTCCTGTTTCTTGTAAAAAACAAGGGAAGAGTTTTTTCAATTAACCAGATTTATGAGAATATCTGGAATGAGGAAGCTATTGCGGCAGATAATACTGTGGCAGTTCATATCCGGCATATACGGGAAAAAATAGAGATCAATCCAAAGGAACCCAGATATCTGAAGGTAGTATGGGGGCTGGGTTATAAGGTGGAAAAGCTTTAAGGGAACAATAAAAAGCATATATCAGGTGTCTGGAAAGGGGTAATTTTTATGAAGAAAAAATGGTATAGAAACGGCATGGTGAAAACTGTGGCCGCAGTGGTGGGAATTGCTTCCCTTACGGCTGCAGCAGCAGGAGGAACGTCTGCGGCAGGAATCATGAGCATGGGCGTGAACCCTCTGGATAAAGGAAGCTATCTGGAATCCCGCAGCTTTGAACGAAGTATGTATGATAATACTTATAAAGTGCTTCATGCTTTGGCATATACACAACTTTTTCATTCGGAACAGGGTGGGGAAAACATTGATCTGGGAGAAATTCTGCAGAATAGGAATCCCACGGAGGAGAAGCTTACCGGATTAAGTTATAAGCTCAGTGATTTGAAAAAATGGGCACAGATCGATGACTGGAATACTATGACAGATGACATTCTGATCTGTGTAAAGCCGGACGGAAGTCCGGAATACATGTATTATGATGAGTTTGAAAAAAAGATTCTGGATGGAGAATTGGAATTTCTGGCTCCTTCCAGTAATGTTGTCTCGTATGAGGAATATGAGGAAAATGCAGAGTATGCAGAGGACTATATGCCATTGGAACCGGAAGCTTCTGGGACAGAAGGTGTAGATGAACTTGCAAAGCAGGGGATTCTGGCATGCCTGAAAAATCATGATTATGCAGCTTATGAGTATTATGGAGAAGAGCAGTATTATCTTGACAGTAATGTGGGGATTCTAAACTCCGGTGTACTAGGTGTTGGAGATAAAGACGGCGAGATGGTTTACAGAAATGTGATCAATGAGGAATCTGATTACCAGATTGCGGAAGCATTTCCTCCGGCAGGTGCAGACAGTATTCTGGATATTCTCAATGAGGAGCCTCAGTGGGAAGGGAAACTGAATCAGGCGTTTATGGCATTAACAGATGCACTGGATCAAATAAGGATTGTCAAAATATCTGAAAAAATGCTGAAACAGAATTACGTGGAAGGGAAAACAAATCTCAGTTATCTTCTTGTTACGGATCCGGGAAAGCCAGGTGAAAAAATAATGTCCAATGCAGAAGCCGGAGATTACGAAAAAATAATCAAGGAAGTGGAGGACGGAAAAGATCCTTATGTAATCCTTGGAACAGCTCCGGAAGACGGAAGATCCAATCTGACTTTTGCAGGAGACAAAACTGCTTCTGGGCTCCAGCATCTTGCAGAAGATCTTACCGGCTCCATGGGACTGTCTCTCTGGCAGCACATGGTAGAAAATGTAGGACTTAATGATCAGAATAAAAAATTTGTCTTTGCGGCCTGGGTGGATAAAGATTTTCCGGTGCAGGATATTATGGCGGAAGATGCGGAAAATTATGAGAAATATTCTAAATGGCTGATGCCGTCCATGATACTTTTTGCAGCAGGAACTCTTATTTTTCTGATCTGTCTGATTGTTCTTACGGCAGGAGCAGGACGGAATAATGAGGAAGAAACTGTGCGGCTGAATTTCTTTGACCGTTGGTGTACAGAAATTGGCGCCTGTGCTGTGGCAGTATTATGGGGCGTTCCGTTTGCGCTTATCCTGGGGTTGGGAGTTAATGTGGCAGATTCCTTAGATAAGCTGAAATACATTGTACTTTTTGTGGCTGCCCTCGGGGCATGGACCGCAATCTGGTTTTTCACTGGATGGCTAAGTCTGGTACGCAGAATTAAGGGAAAGACTCTCTGGAAGAATTCTCTTCTTAGAAAGATATGGAAACTGATCGTGAGAATATGCCGGAAACTCTGGAGAATGTTTCGGGATTTCATAAACTTTTTTGCAGAAAATACAGTCAGCCGGGTAAAAACGGCACTGATTTTTACAGCTTTCTGTTTCCTGCAGTTCCTGCTCTGCGCCTTTATTTTCTCAGGACTGGCGGAGATGCTCTTTCTTCTGGCGGCGCTGGATCTTCTGGGTCTGATCTGCTTTCTCAAAAAAGCCAGAGGGCGTGAGTTAATCCTGGATGGTCTGAAGCGTATCACTGACGGAGAGCTTCAGTACAAGATTCCTCTGGACAAACTGACCGGAGAGCAGAGAAAGATGGCCGATTACATTAACCGGATCGGAGAAGGACTGGATGCAGCTGTGGAAAAAAGTTTGAAGGATGAAAGGATGAAAACAGAGCTGATCACAAATGTATCCCACGATATTAAGACGCCTTTGACATCTATCATCAATTATGTGGATCTTTTGAAAAGAGAAAATCCGCAGGATCCCAAAATTCAGGGCTATCTGTCTATTCTGGAAGAGAAGTCCCAGAGACTGAAAACTCTTACGGAAGATGTTGTGGAGGCATCCAAGGCAAGTACGGGAAATATTTCTCTGGAAATGGCAGATCTGAATTTTGTGGAACTGATCCATCAGGTGATCGGGGAATTTGAGGAACGCTTCCAGGAAAAAAATCTTTCCATAATGGTTCATTTCGATCAGGAGGAAGCAATTATCTGCGCAGATGGAAGACGGCTGTGGAGAGTCCTGGAAAATGTGTTTGGAAATGTAGCCAAATATGCCATGGAAAATACAAGAGTGTATGCGGAACTTCGCGTGAATCGGAAGAAAGTGATTTTTTCTCTGAAAAATATTTCTGCACAGCCGCTGAACATATCGGCAGACGAGCTGACAGAACGTTTCATTCGGGGAGATGTTTCCAGAAACACAGAGGGAAGCGGTCTTGGACTTTCCATTGCGAAGAGCCTTACAGAGCTTCAGGGCGGAGAGTTCAAGCTTTATCTGGATGGAGATCTCTTTAAGGTAACGATTGTATTTGCGGTAAAGGAAAAAGCAGTTCCGCAGAAAAACGAAGAAGTATAAATGAATAGAAAATAACGAAATAAACAAGCCCCTGGCGCTGTGGATATGATCACAGTTCCGGGGGCTTTGAAAGGATAAATCAGAATACTTTTACAAGGTTATAAGCATCATCTACAATAAGCACATCTGCAAATTTACCTGGTGTAAGAGAGCCTACCTGATCGTAGACCTTGATGCTTTTTGCCGGGTTTCTGGTAGCTGCAAAAATAGCTGTGGATTCGGGAATACCGAATTCCATGGCTTTTTTCATACAGTCAAACAGGTTGGTAGCAGAACCTGCGATGGTGCCGTTGGAAAGAGTTGCCAGACGGTCTTTCATGGTTACTTTCTGTCCGCCCAGTTCATAGGTACCGTTTTCCATACCGGTTGCCATCATGGAATCACTAATGAGGATAACACGTTCGTCGCCAAACATCTTAAAGGTGGTGCGGACAACACTTCCGTGGATGTGGAAACCGTCACAGATCAACTCAACCATGCAGTCTTCGCTGTCACAGGCTGCGCCGATCACACCCGGGTCTCTGTGAGCAAAGGGAGGCATGGCATTGTAAAGATGAGTGACATGATTTACACCAAGCTCCATGGCTTTTTTGGCGCAATCGTAGTCTGCTGTGGTGTGTCCGATGGAGATAACCACTTCATCTTTGGCAGCTTCAATAAATTCAAAAGCGCGGTCTACGTTAGGGGCAAGGGTTACCAGCCTGATCTGGTTTCCGGAAGCCTCATTGCACTGACGGAAGAAAGAAACGTCCGGTACACTGATATATTCGGCAGCCTGTGCGCCTTTTTTGGCAATGTCGATCAGGGGACCTTCCATATTTACGCCGATAATACGGGCGCGGGAAGGATCCGGTTCTACCTGCGTTGCAGTAGCAAAGATATCCATAAGCTTGTCTTTGGCAAGAGTCATGGAAGTCGGACAATAGGAAGTGATGCCGTGTTCTTTTTCATATTTCAGAATCACCTTCAGACCTTCTGCATCTGCATCACAAAAATCGTGTCCGAATGCGCCGTGGCTGTGTACATCTACCAGTCCCGGGAGAACCTTTAAGCCGTCAGCATCATAGTCTGTTTTGTCAGATACTTCTGCTTCGGTAGAAACAAATCTGCCGTTTTCGATGTACAGATCTTTTTTTGCAAAGCTTCCGTCTTCCTGGAATACCAGTCCGTTTTTAATGATCATAATAAAATCTCCTTGTTTAGTAAGATACGTTTTATAGATATTTCTATTATAGAACTTTCCCGGGATTTATTCAATCTGAAGATTGGAAAGAGAAAGAACCCTAAAATTTCATTTTAGGAATCTTTTTTATTATAAAAATCTAATTTGCTAAATCCTTTTAAATATGCTAGTATTTAAGGAGCGATTTCCATTTGCCCGTCGGCTGTATATCCGGCTGTCGAGGCAGTTTATCATTTACACAATACCCCTAGGAGGATTTTTCATAATGGAAAAACAGAAATATTATATTACAACGGCCATTGCCTACACTTCCGGCAAGCCGCATATCGGAAATACCTACGAAGCTGTTCTGGCAGATGCCATTGCCCGCTATAAAAGACTGGAAGGTTATGATGTATTTTTCCAGACCGGAACAGATGAGCATGGACAGAAGATCGAATTAAAGGCGGAGGAAGCAGGGATCACA